>OGXR01001306.1_pt1 | contig 18614 bp, 10 predicted proteins | sample 1576331 | NCBI WGS metagenome assembly OGXR01 (sample SAMEA3541473, study PRJEB24748) | human gut metagenome | biome: human gut; feature: human-associated habitat; material: faeces | place: China | collected 2012 | reverse complement strand
CCCACGGTAAAGCCCCGCAGGCCGCAGTCCTCGATCAGCTTGCCCGCAAACGCGCCCTGAGGCCGCTTGAAGGTGCTGCCGGCGCTCGGCCATTCAAGGGGCTGCTTTTCCCTGCGCTTGCCCAGCAGCTCCTGCATACGGGCCAGCACGGCGGCTCCGTCACCGCAGTGCAGCACCACCGTGGCCGACAGGATGCACCAGTCGGGGTTCTGCTCAAAAATGCTCGTGCGGTAGCCCATGGCCAGGTCTGCCGCAGGCAGTGTGCGCAGCCGCAAATCACTGTCAAGGAAGGTCACGCTCTCCAGCACGTCCTTCAGCTCATTGCCGTAGGCACCGGCGTTCATATAGACCGCACCGCCCACCGTACCGGGGATGCCGCAGGCAAATTCCAGACCCGTCAGGTCCAGCGTCTGCGCCTTGCTGCACAGCCGCCCCAGCGTCTGCCCGGCCCCGGCGGTGATGCGCACCACGTCCGTATCAAGGCCGGAGTTTTCCATCCCGGACAGGCCGCGCATGTCAATGACCGCGCCGTCAAACCCGGCATCGTCAAACAGTGTGTTGGAGCCGTTGCCGAGCAGGTAGACGCGGACACCGTTTTCCCGGCAGAGCTGCAGGGTGCGGCGCAACTGCTCTGCATCCCGGGGCGTACACCAGAAGGCTGCCGGGCCGCCGATCTTAAACGTCGTGTGGGGGGCCAGCGGCTCCCCCTGCGCAAAGGGCAGCTGCTGTGCCGTCAGCGCCGCGCACAGAGCCGTGATCGTCTGTTCCTGCATGGAAACCTCCGTAGTATCAGCGTTTTATCAAATAGAACTGCCCAGTGCGGCAGCGCCGATCACACCTGCATCGTTGTGCAGCTGGCAGGCGCAGATGACCGGAAACTTGCCGGTGGTGATGTTCCGGGTCTCGTTCTCCGCATAGGCACGGACGGGGGCCAGCAGGACCTCGCCCTGGTTGGACACACCGCCGCCGATGCAGATGACCTCCGGCTCGAACGTGTTGATGACATTGGCGATGCCGACGCCGACATACTCGATCCAGCTGTCGATGACCTTCCGGGCGGTCTCGTCGCCCTTGGCAGCGGCATCAAAGGCCAGCTTGGCGTTGACGTGGTCGATGTCCTGGGTCATCTTCCACATAATGGTGTTCTTGTCGGCCTGCATGGCGGCCTTCGTCTCGCGGGTCAGCGCGCTGGCGGAGGCGTAGCGCTCCCAGCAGCCCCTGCGTCCGCAGGTGCACTGGATGCCGTCCTTGACAATGACGTTGTGACCCATTTCACCGGCGGCGAAGTTGAAGCCGCGCAAAATCTTGCCGCCCAGGATAATGCCGCTGCCGATGCCGGTGCCTAAAGTAATGACGACCGCATCGTTGTACCCCTTTGCACCACCCGCAATGTACTCGCCGTAGGCGGCGGCGTTGGCGTCGTTCTCGACATAGACCTTGCAGCCGAGCAGGGCCTCGAGGTCAGGGCCGAGGTTCCAGTCGTAATAGCCGAAGTTCGTGTTGAAGCCTACGAAGCCGGTGGTAAAGTTCACGCTGCCGGGCGTGCCGATGCCGACATATTTGATGTCGGCAAAATCGACCTTATTATCCCGGGCCACGGTGCGGCACAGGTCGGCCAGTGCCTTTTCCAGATCCTCCGCCGGGCGCGGCAGACGGGTGGCCCAGGTCAGCTTGCCGACGATCTCATAATTTTCGTTGACAATACCGGCGTTCATTGTGGTGCCGCCCAGGTCGATACCAATCGTGTATTTGCTCATAACAAAATTCCTCCTACTTCTTCTGCACAGGGCTTGCCGTGCAGTTGTAATTCCTGTACCAGATTTTCCCGCGTCGCGTTCACGATCAGCTCCTGCGGGAACTGCATTTCCTCCAGCATGGCGTAGAGGGCCGTCAGGCCGTGCCGCAGCTGGTGGGTGCTGTGGGCATCACTGTCCACTGAAATATGACAGCCGTTGGCAAGGCAGGCCCGCAGCAGGGCGCGCATATTGGGGATGCCGTCCCTGCGGACGTTGAACGAGTTGCCGTTCAGCTCCACGACCTTGTGATTTCGGGCGAATGCCTTCGTGACAAGGTCGTAGTCATAGCGGTAGTTTTCCTGCTCGGAGTGACCGATGATGTCGACATAGGGGTTCTCGGCCACAGCCAGCCAGAGGCGGTTAGCCTCCCTGCGGGTCAGCAGACCCGGCACGCAGGAGCTATGGATGGATGCGACGACCCAATCCTGCGCTTTGAGCTGGCTTTCCGAAAGGTCCAGCCCGCCTTTGGTGTCCATGACGTTGGCCTCTGCTCCGTAGAGCATGACGACACCGCCGCTTTCCCGGGGCATCGCGCTCCAGTTCTGGAAGTGCCAGGCGTGGGGCGAATCCGGCATGGCGGGCGCATGGTCGGTCACAGCCAGCGCGCAGTAGCCGATCTCCTTAGCGGCTGCGGCCATTTCCGTAAAAGTATTGTATGCGTGCGTTGCGCACAGGGTATGCGTGTGCAGGTCTGCGATCATCTGCATGGAACGGAAAAACCTCTTTTATTTTGTAATGTCGTCTGCCAGGCCCAGCTGGGTCAGCAGTTCCTTGGCGGCGTTGTAGCCCATCTCCTTCTGGCGGTTGTTGATGGCAGCCGTTTCCAGAATGACGGCCAGGTTACGGCCCGGCATAACGGGAATGAGCATGCTGGGCACCTTGACACCGAGGATGTCGTAATACTCCGTCTCCAGGCCCGTGCGGTCATAGTTCTTGGTGCGGTCCCAGGGCTCGAGCTGGACGACCATCTCGACCTCGACGCTCGAGCGGACCGAGCCGATGCCGAACACCCGCGCCACGTTGATAATGCCGATGCCGCGCAGCTCAATAAAGTGGCGGATGTTGGCGGGCGCGGTGCCCAAAATTTTGCGGTAGGATACCCGGCGCAGCTCAACCGCATCATCAGCGATCAGGCGGTGGCCGCGCTTGACGAGCTCAATGGCTGTCTCGCTCTTGCCGACACCGGAGTCGCCCAGAATCAGGATGCCCTCGCCGTAGACCTCGACAAGCACGCCGTGGCGGGTGATGCGGGGGGCCAGCTCGGTGTTCAAGGTCGTGATGAGCTGCCCCATCAGAGCGGACGTCATCTCGGTGGACATCAGGATCGGCACACCGTACTGCTTGGCAAACTGCATCATTTCCGAAAGCGGCTGCATGCCGCGGGTCAGCACGATGGCCGGCGGCTGGAAGGAGAACAGCTTTTCCAGATGGGTGTTGCGCAGTGAGGTGGACAGCTCATCCAGATAGGACATCTCGGTCAGGCCGATGATCTGGATGCGTTTGCTGTCAAAGTTTTCGTAGTAACCGGCCAGCAGGATGCCCGGACGGTAGACCTCGGTGGCTGTGACCTGAATTTTATCCAGCTCACAGGGGGTGTAGGCAATCGTCAGGTTGGCTTCCTCGGCCAATTTTGCAAGGGAAACAGAGAATTCGGACACAGTGGAACGCCCCTTTCCTAGTTTCAAACATTATTTTCTATTATACCGTACCCGCCCGTTTTTGTACAGAGGGCGCGGGCGCACAATGTTAAAAAAATACCCGCTGTTTTTGTGGAAACAGCGGGCGGAGCTTTATATTTGGGGGCACAGGGCGGCAAGGCCGGTGCGCAGCGTTCTTTGCAGCCAGAGCAGCGCGTGCGCTGCGGCAAATGTTGCGGCCAGATAGACGACAAACAAAAACGCCGTGTCCCGGCGGGACAGCACCGCCAGATCAAAGTGCGCGGCCAGCTCCTGGATCAGAACGTGATGCACAAGGAACACCGCGTAGGATATTTTGGCAAGCTGTGCGCCCACCGCGCGGGGCCACGGGCGGTCCAGCAGCGGGGCCGCCAGCGCCAGCAGGATAAACACCCCGGCACCGGCCAGTGCGCAGGTGATCTTACCGTCCCAAGGCTGTGCCAGCACGGCCCCCGCCAGCAGCAGCGGGGCCAGAATATACCGTGTGCGTCCGGTGAGCGTTAAAAACGTCATGCCGAACAGAAATTCCGGGATATGCACGGCCACAAGCCGCGCGTCCCAGCCCAGCAGGTGCACCGGGATGCAGACCGCCAGCGTCAGCGCCCAGGTCAGCCACGGCCTTTTGCGCAGCCCCCGCTGCAAAAGCGGGAACAGCAGGTATAAAAACAGGATGCTGCCGAGGAACCACTCGCCCACACAGGCAAAGTCTGTTCCGACCCAGCCCGCGGCAACGGCAAAGTTGTCGAGACCCAGAAGCGTCAGCACCAGCGTGACGGTCCTGGCCCCGCCGAAGCTGCCGGGGTGCGCCACAAACCGATAGCTGAACACGACGAACCACGCGAGCCAGAACAGCGGGTAGACAGCCCTCGCGCGCCTTTTGTAAAACTGCGCAGGGCTCTGCTCCGCCGGGACGGTCAGCGCCAGCGATGCGCCGGACACAATGAAAAACAGCGAGGAGCCGAAATCCCCCAGATAAATGCCCAGCGGCAGCGTGCTGGTAAAGAGCTTGTGCGGCAGTGTAAAATACCCCGTGACCGTCGCGTTGAAATGCACGATCAAGATGCAGATCAGCGCTGCGGCACGGACAAGATCAAGATAAAACAGGCGTTGCTTTTTGATGGGTGGTCTCCCCTTTTACTTTTGCAGTCTGTGCTTGACGAGCCGCCCCAGCTGCTTGGCTACAGCGGCAGGCTGAGCGGCGGCGGTCTCATACTCATTTAAAATATTCGCCCGCGCCGCGGACCGGGTCAGCGGCTCAAAGGCGGCGGTATAGGCACCGTTTTTCTGGGCGGTCAGGGCCAACTTCCAGGCGTCACGCTGGCTTGTGCAGGCGGGGATGCCGTCCGGGAAGGCAGACTCCCGCACAAGCACCCAACCGCAGTTGGGCGCGGGCGGCGGGTCACTGCCGACGGGCACGGATACCTCCTGTGCCAGTGCGTCCTTCTCCCGCATCCAGGCGGCGCGGCGGGCGGCGGTGCAGCCCTGCCACAGCGGCAGAGAGGGGCTTAACACGCCAAGCATCGGATTTTTTTCAAACAAAGCAGCAGCTTCTGCCAGCAGTGTGTCCGCGTTGGCGGCTGTCTGCCGGTTATACCAGTCGGTCACGGGGTCCGCGGCGGGCTGTTCGTAATGAAGCAGCCGCAGGCCCAGCTCGTTCAGGTCGGGCGTTTCCCCTGTCGGTGCGCCGACAGGATAGCACCAGTGCAGGTTTTGGGCAAGGGCTGAAAGCGGCTGTGTTTTTAACAGCGAGACCAGCAGCAGCTCCAGCGGAAAATCCGTATAGGCCGTCACATAGTCGCAAAGCTCTCGCGCGGCGAGGCCGTCCGTGCGGCGCAGTTCATCCGCATAGGGCGTGAACAGGCTGCGCCGTTTGAAAAACGGGCAGCCGCGGTTTGCCAGCAGCTCCCGCGGGCAGGCCATAATGGGGTTTACAAAAACCGGTTTCAGGTCGTCCGTCTGCACGTAGGTATCCCAGGCATAGCCCCTGGCGGCAAAATACGGCGTGAACCGCGTTTCGTGGCGGATGATAGACTGCTCGTAGCTGGTCGGCAGTGCCATTTCCTGCCAGTAGCTCCAGAAATCATCACTGTTGAACAGCCGCGGGCGCACCGCAATAAAATGGGATTGCAGATGCTCGGGCACTGCGCCGCCAAAGCGGCGGCTCTGCATGGCGTAGTGGCGTGTCAGCCCCCAGAAGTCCAACTCCGGGCGGGCGTCCATCGCGGTAAACATCGCCGCCAGTGAGCAGACCGGCCCGGTCAGCGTGTAGTTCATCAGGACGATTTCCTCATACTCGGCCAGCTTCTCCCGGCCCAGAGTCAACAGAGCCTCCCTGTATGCGCCGACGTCGAAACCGACGTTTTCCCGTTCGATGCGGCCCGCACCGGACTGGCGCACCCAGACGCGGTCCGCCGGGGCAAGCGTGCCGTTGGTGACGAATACGACCCTGCCGTATTTCTGCACAGCCTGTACGGCAATGCGGCAGGCCGTATCGATGCAGCCTGTCGGGTCATAGTGGAAGTAGATGACCAGTCGTTTCATGCGTTGTCAGTCCTCATAGGGGCCTTCGTGGGGGCCAAAGATAGCGCGCTTGGTGTTGATGATGACCTTGTAGGAGCCTGCGGGCAGCTTGTCCCGCAGCCAGTTGCGCGCGTGACGGCGGCGGCTGTCGGAGTACGGGCCGTAGTGGCTGAACAGGTGGTGCTTTTTGTAGGCAAAGCCGGTGGCCGAGCTGACCGCACCATAGAAGGTCGTGCAGTCAAACACGCGGGCCAGCGGGCGGATCACGCCGCCCGCGTAGGCCTGCATCGTATCGTTGTGGGTCACGGCGTAGCTCTTGCTCATGACCACTGCCGGGTAGTAGCCCGCGCTCTGGGCCACAAACGGATAGATGCGCTCAATGGCATGGCTGATCGTGCCGTCCTGGGGCAGCGGCTCGGGCGGGAAGTCCGAGTGCTGCCAGCCGTGGTCAAACAGCGGTGCCAGTGCCTTGGGGCGGAACCAGAACACACTGCCGTAGGGCGCAATGGGCGATTTTTCACCGGAAACAGGCACATCGATGCCAAGGTCTTTCATCAGCTTTTTCGTATTCTCAAAGTTCGGGCCCCAGCCGCCGGAGCACATATTCATGAAGTAAAGTCCGTGCGTCGGGTACGGCGGGCAGAGAATGCCGAGGTACGGGTCCTTCTCAAACTCGCACAGCACATTCAGCACGTGAGCAGCGTTTTTGCAGACATTCTCATTGCAGACATAGCCAAAGCTCGCGCCGACGCTGCCGGGGCGGGTCTGGATGGCTTTTTTGTCGTGCATGAAGCAGGCGTAGTCATAGTCCCGCAGCTGCGGGGCCAGGTCACAGAGGAAGGCGCCGACATCGCGGCCCTGGTTCTCCACCACGGTCACGGTGACGCTGCGGACGTTCAGGTCCGCAAAGGCGGCCTCGATCTGCGGCTTCTTATCAGCACTGCTCGTCGAGATGAAGATATCCGTCTCCGGCGGGAACTTTGCCGCAAACGCCTTGCTGGAATCCAGCATATCCATGAAATACAGGTGCATGGCCAGCGCAATGCGGCGGTTTTGGCGGATGCTCTGTGCCGTTGCCTCGTCCAACACCGTCGGCTCGATGATGCGGGTCAGTGCGAGATTGCGGGTAAAATCGTGCGGGTGCATCGTGCGGATCATGTTCTTCCAGATGAGGTCCATCGGATAGTCCGTCTCGTCCCGCAGATAGTCGTACAGCTCCTGCACCGGCTCACCTGCCGTGTCGTTGAGATAGGCCTCCAGCTCGTGCATAAAGCTGCGGCGCTTGAACAGCGGGCATTTTTTCTCCCGCAACAAAAGCGTCGGGCAGACGAGCAGCGGATAGTCTGTGAAGTCCTTCAGGTCGTCGGTTTTCACATAGACATCCCACTTGAAGCCCTTATCCTCAAACTGCTTGGTGAACACAGCCTCGTATCGCTGCACCGAGTCGGTGTAGCTCTCGATCATCGGCATGTTGTCCCAGTAGGCCTGCAGCTCTGGGTTCTGCACAAAGCGCCGACGGTAAACGATGAAGTGAGACTGGATGTGTACGGGCAGATAGTTATACAGGTGCTTGCCCTTGAAGGGGTTCGACTTGGCACCGTGGTGGATGGACAGGCCCCAGAAATCGAGGTCCTGATTCTCCCACATGGCGTCGAACATCTCTTTCAGCGGGCGCACAGGACCCATCAGGGTGGAGTTCGTCATGACGATCTCGTCAAATTCCGAGAGCTTCGCCCAGCCGTAGGAATCCAGCGCGGTCTTGTACGCCCAGACGTCAAGGCCCTTGTTCTCGCGCACGATGATGTTGTCGGTAAACTGCGAGAAGGCCGCGCGGCCCTGCTCGCTCAATTTGCCGTTGCAGACAACGACCAGCTCGGTCAGGTTCTTATTCAGGTCGGCAAGGTAGTAGGTGATAAAATCATCCACGTCGCCGTTTTTTTCGTAGAAGAAAAAGATGCCCAATCGTTTCATTGCGTTTTTCCTTTTTGTATGTTATGCACGCTTGCAGGTATCGTTTGCCAGAATGCGGTTGATTTTTGTCGGGTCGCCCCAGGTGCCCGGGCTGTCATACGGACGGTCCGGGAACGCGCCGTAGTCGAGCTTGATCTTGTAGTTCTTGTCGCGCAGGAACTGCTCCACGCGGTCCGCCAGACTCATCGGCTTGCCGGTGCAGACATTGATGATGCCGTTGATCTCCTCCTGCACACTGGCGGCCACGATCATGTTGGCCAACTCGTCCACGTCGATGAAGTCATAGAGGTTGCTGCCGCTCGTGAACGGGAAAGTCTTTTTGCCGTCCTGCTCGGCCTGGGTGATCTTGGCAAAGATCGAGCTGCCGTGCACCTCGTCACCGGTGATATAGTATGCGCGCAGCCAGTGCAGCTTGCAGGGGGAATCCGCCAGCGTCAGCATCATGCTCTGGCGCAGGGCGTTCTTGGCAATGCCGTACTGGCTCTGCGGCTTGCAGGGCGTGCTCTCATTGATAGCACCCTCCCAGTAGCCGACCTCATGCATCGTGCCCATGACGCTCAGGTCCTTCAGGCCGCCGTCGATCAGCGTGTTCAAAAACGTCACATGGCTGGACAGATCCTTCATGTGGGCGGCGGAATTATGGCGGAAGCCGTCGCGCCAAGCCAGATGGATGCAGACGTCCGGGCTGCCCAGCTTGCGGTACAGGTCGGCGTCACCGCCGAACAGCGGCACATCGCAGAACTCGGCGCGCTCGTCGACGCCCTTGAAGTTAAAATCCGCCGCAATGACGCGGTAGCCGCGGTCCAGCGCATTTTTTACGACATGGCGGCCAATGTAGCCCGCTGCACCGGTAACAAGAATCGTTTTCATAACTGTTCCTCTCTGACCGGCAGCAGATCGTAGAGCTTCTGCAGCCGCATCTGGTATAAAAGCAGTGCCATTGTTTGTTTTTTATTGTGCCCTGCGTCGTGCAGGGTGTCCAGCAGACTGCCCGGGTACGGGGCCAGGGCTTCCCGCAGCGTGCGCCAGGCCTTGCGGCGCAGCACGCCCGGGGCGTGTGCGTCGCGCAGCTGGTGCATCAAAAAGGTGACGGCCTGTGCGCGGCGGTCCTTCCAGACGGCCTGCAGCTCCTCCGGGCCGCACCAGCGCTGGGCGGCGTGGAATTCAGCCTCCATCCATGGCTCCAGCGCCCGGATGCGGCCCAAAAGTGCCTGCGCCGTGTGCGCGCAGGAGGTGCTCTGCGCACTCTCAAAATGGCGGTAGACGACCTGCGGGATGTAGACCGCCTTGCCGACGCGCCGATAGGCTGCGGCGTTAAAGACAAAGTCCTCCAGCCCGTAGCTGCACCGCTCATTGAAGCGCAGCCCCAGCAGCGCCGTGCGGCGGTAGAGGGCGTTCCATACAAACTGCGGGCCGCTGTTCTCCAAAAAAGCACCGTAGCTGCCGCCGCGGCCCAGCGCTATCGTGCAGGGGCTTCCGGCAGGGTGCGGCTGCTCGGCAAAGGTACCGTCCGGACGCTGGCGCAGCAGCTCATAGCCGCCGCGCACAAGGTCGGCGCGGGTGTCCTCTGCCGTCTGCAAAAGCAGGCGCAGCGCTCCCTGCCAGAACAGGTCGTCATCGTCACAGAAGGTGATGTACTCCCCGCTCGCAGCCTCCATGCCGCGGTTGCGGGCCGCGCAGATGCCGGCATTCTTCTGGGTGATGACGTGGATGCAGGGGTACTCGCTCGCCAGCGCGTGACAGAGCCGGTCCGTGCCGTCCGTCGAGCCGTCGTTGACGATGATGATCTCGAACTCCGGCACCTGCTGGGAAAGGATGGATTCCACGGCGGTGCGCAGGGTCGTCTCGGCATTGTACGCCGGGATGATCACGCTGATCTTGGCCATGGGGGCACCTCCTTTCGCATTTCGCATTATTTTTTCAGTTTCAGATATAATTTTCCGTAAGGCAGCGGCAGCGGTACGGCACGCTGCAAAAAGCCGATCTTCCAGCGTGCCTCTGCAAAGTCACGTCTTGCCTGCCGCGGGTGGGTCAGGTAGTGCGCTGTGTGCTTCGGCGCGGCCAGCGGATAGGTGCCGCCGTCCTCAACCGTCAGGTCACCGAGCAGATTCAGCTGTAAAGCTGTCGGGCTTTCCACCAGCCGCAAAAACGGGGCAATGGCCTGCTGCGGCGGGATGGGCTGGCCGTTCAGCACGCTGTCCCGCCAGGCGGCGGCAAAGCGGCGCACGCCGGATTGGATCTGTGCAATGCGCGGCTCGGCGGGCTGCCTGGCCGTGCGCACACGGACGATGCCCCCCTTCTCCGCGCAGTAGCCCAGCGTGGCCCCGACATCCTGTGAGAGCAGGCGTTCGAGCATCGGCTGACCCGCCCAATACAGGCGCGGCGCGGGCTTGCCGTCAAACAGGAATACTTCCGTTTGGTCGGGCGCAAAGCGGGTGCGCAGCCGGTCATCCGCCGAGAGCTGCAGCCCGTGCAGCGGAAATTGCAGCAGTTGCTCTAACAGCAGCTGCGTTGTACCGCCGCTGCCGATGTCAACAAGGAAATCGCCGGGGCGGATACCCTGCGCAGACAGATAGGCTGTGACCGCTTCGGCGGCGTCCGGGCGGGGCAGCTGCTGAAAAAAGGCGTGCAGCGCTTCCCTGTCCGGCTGCTTCAAATCAAACTGCCTGTCCGCCAGCTCCGGCGGGCAGGTCGTGCCGCAGTATTCGGCGATCTGCGCACCGGTCAAAGTCTGCCGCGGCAGGGCAGCCAGCACTGTGGCCCAGTCCCCCGCCGCCAGAAACGCCGGAGCCAGGCTGCGGCGGGAGACCTGTAAATAGCCGGTCTCCTCCTGCGGGTAGAGCGTGTGATAGACGTCCCGCATCAGGTACATATCGCGGGCGAGGAAATACAGCCGGGCCTCCGGGCGGGCGGCACGGTGCGCGTGCAGCCATTGGCAGAATGCCGTTGCCAGCGGTCCCAGCACAGAGAAGCCGAGGGACTCACCGTCAGATCGCTGCTGCGGCAGACGGTTCTCCACAAAAGCCGCAGCGTTATCCGCAGGTGCGGGCGGCGTCGGCAGATGCCAGGCGGTGATGCCCGCCAGCGCGGCCCCGGCCACATCGGCGCGCCAGCTGTCACCGATGAAAAGCAGCTGCCTCGCCGTGAGGCCGGTTTCCTGCAAAAAGCGCTTGAACAGTCTGCCGCTGCGCTTCTGCACACCGTAAGTACAGGAGACAAAGCCGCCGTCAAAGCAGGGATAGCCGCAGCGGCGCAGCATCGCGTCGATCTGCGTCTGCGGCAGGTACATATCGGAGATATAGTAGAGCTTTTTCCCCTGCTCTTTAAGCGTTTGCACCGCATCCAACACGGGCTTGTTCGCCGCACAGGCGGCCAGCTCTGCAGCACACTCCGCCGCTGCGTCATAGCGGGCAAGGCAGGGGCGGGCGTAGATTTCAGCCAGCGTTACTTCCCCGCTTTGGGCGGCGCGGGCCTCACGCTCGGCCCGGATGCGGGCAGCGTAAAAATCGTCGCCCATCAGGCGGAAAAGTCCTGTCGGCACAGCAACGTCGCGTTTTATAAGCGTGTCAAACACGTCAAAGGCGACGGCGTCAAAGTGCGCAGCTTTATGGCAAATTTGTTTTGTCAGGTTCATGGCAGGTACGGTATCTGCGGGCGGAACCGCACCCCGGCGGCAAAGCCCTTCCAGATGATTTTTATGCGCTCGGCGCGGCAGCCCTGCCTGTCGCGCAGGACCTGTACGGTGTGCCAGCTGTCCTTGGCCAGCAGCCACAGCCAGCCGGACAGTCCCTCTCGGCGGTAGAGCACCACATCGTTGCGGTAAAAATAGCGGTAGCGTGCCCAGCGGGCGGGCACATCCCTGGCAATGTTCACGACGCCGGGGTTCTGCATGGCGTGCACGACCCGGCTGGCCGGGATGACATAGCAGGGCTTTGCGCGGGAAATGCGGCGGGTGTACTCCCAGTCGTCGGACCAGATGAAGAACTCGGCAATCGGCAGGCCGAACTGCCGCACGGCTTCGGTGCGCAGGAACAGCGAGACAAAGCTCGCCATCACGGCGGGAACCTCCGCCGCATCGAAGCCGTCAATATCGCGGTACATCGTTTTGCGCTGCAGGTTCATCGGCTGGTCGGTGCCGTCCGGGGCGAGTGCCCTGCTGGACAGCCAGCCGCAGCCGTCGCCGTGGGCGGCATCGGCGGCCAGCAGGGCGGCCAGCGCGTCCGGCTCGGGCAGCGTGTCGTCGTCCATGATCCAGACGGCCTCACACCCCAGCTCCGCCGCGTCGCGGATGCCGTAGGCAAAGCCGCCCGCACCGCCGAGGTTTTCCCCCGGATTGCGGCAGACCAGCCCCGGCATTGCCAGCGTCTTTATATAGTCCGCCGTGCCGTCAGTGGACGCATTGTCCACCAGCAGCACCGTGAAGCCCTGCACGGTCTGGGCACGCAGGGCGGCCAGGCATTGCTTCAGCAGCGGCAGACGGTTGTAGGTCACGACGATGGCCGTGACATTTCTTGCGTCAAGCATCTTTTTTCGGGAAGAATTTGCGCTTGAGGAAGGCTGTGCCCTTGTGCAGCCAGTTCTGGTGCTCCATGTAAACGATGCTCAGTTCCTCAAAGCTGATGTTGTTCGTAGTGAGCCAGGCATCCAGCAGACGCTCGCTCACAAAGCCAAAGACCCGGCGGTCATTGACCGTGTAGCCCGTCATGTCCAGCTCCCGCTCAAGCTCAAACAGAATGTCGAACAGCCAGGTGCAGTAGTGCTGCAAAAGTTCCTTCTTCATGACGAACATGTTGAAGTGGTGGCCGTGGGTCTTGGACATATACAGGTCATACGCGGGCAGGTACTCGGGGCATTTGCGCGCAATGATGGCGCGGGTCACCTCCAGATCCTGCTTGTGATGGGCGTGGATATACTGGGTGTAGTTCGTCTCAATAAAATAGTGGCGCTCCTTCGGCAGGACGACGTTCGTCGTAGCCAGAATGCTGCAGAGCTCCTCATGGCTGATGACACGCGACTTCTTGTCCGCAAAGCGGCTTTTGCGGCGGCTGGCAAAATAGCGGCGGTAATGCACGATGCCGATATAATCGGAATCGATGTTGTGCGCCGCCCAGTACAGGCCCGTCAGCTCGCAGAAATTTGCGTTGCGCTCCGAGATATTGTCGCCGGTATCATCGCCGATATAGCCGCAGGCCGGGTGGACGGCATGGCCCATCTGTACCGGAAGGTACATCGGGTCATCCGGCACCCAGTACGGTTTATGCGTTGCTACGATAATGGTGGTCTGCAATGTGTTCTACCCGCCTTACATACTTTCCTATACTCTTTTTCCTGGTAAGCTTGCTAAACCTATAGTATAACGCTTTTTGGCAGGAATACAAGTTACAGAACGGTAAAAAGGTCATTCGCCCTCGTTTTCAAAGGTTTCCTGCTCCTCGGCCAGCTTTTCCCACTCGTCGTAGAGCTCCTGCTGGTGGAAGCGGGTGTCGTCAAGCTCGTCGCATTTGTCGCGCAGCAGCAGATGGTCGCGCAGGACCTCGGGGTCGTTGATCTCATTTTCCAACTCGACAATATGCGCACCCAGCTCCTCGATCTCGCTTTCCACCTTTTTCAGGCGGGCGCGGACCTCGGCGCGGCGCTTGCGCTGCTCCTTGCCGTATGCCTGCTTTTTGGCAGTGTCCTCGGTCTTTTGCTGCTCCTGGGTCTTGCCCGCGTCACGGTTTTGCAGGGCGGCAAAGTTCGGGTAAAACGTCGCTTTGCCGTCCTCCAGGTACATGATCGGGCAGCCCAGCGTCTGCATCAGGTAGCGGTCATGGGTGACGAGCAGCAGTGTGCCGGTGTAGGCCGCCAGCGCCTGGGTCAGGCTCTCGCGCATGTAGATGTCCAGGTGGTTCGTCGGCTCGTCCAGGAACATCAGGTTCGGGCGCTCGAGCGCCAGCTCGGCAAAGCGCAGGCGGGCCAGCTCACCGCCGGACAGCGACGCACAGTCCTTAAAGACCTCCTCGCCGCGGTAGCCGAAGCGTGCCAGATGGCTGCGGACCTCGAGCTCGGTAAAGCGCGGGTACTGGTTCCAGATGGCGTCAATGACGCGGCCTGCGCGGCGGGCCTGCTGCTGGGTGAATACGCCCGGCTTGGCGCCGCTGCCCAGGCGGACCATACCGCCCGACGGACGGCGCTTGCCGTCCAGCACCTGCAAAAGCGTGGACTTGCCTGCGCCGTTGGGACCTGCAATGACGAGCTTGTCCCCGCGGTGAACGACGTAGTCCAGGGCGTCGATGAGGGTGCGCTCACCGATATGGACGCTCAGATTCTTCATGATGACCAGCTCGTCATAGGGCTCAATGTCGTACTCAAAGCGAAAGTTCAGCTCCCACGCCTCGGCAGTCGGGGCCTCGACGATCTCGAGCTTTTCCAGCTGCTTGCGGCGGCTCAGGGCCATCTTCGTCGTGGAGGCGCGCACAAGATTGCGGTCCACATAGTCCTGCAATTTGGCAGCTTTTTCTACAGCGGCGTCATGCAGCTTCTGCTGGCGCTCGTCAGCAGCCTCGCGCTGGGGCAGATAGGCCGAGTAGTTGCCGCGGTAGGTCTTGATGCTCTTGCCGCGCAGCTCCCAAATGCGGGTGCAGACGGCGTCGAGGAAGTAGCGGTCATGGCTGACAACGAGCACCGCACCGTGGTAGGCTTTCAGATAATTTTCGAGCCACTCCATCGTTTCCAGGTCCAGATGGTTCGTCGGCTCGTCCAGGATCAGCAGGTCGGGGCGCTCCAGCAGCAGCCGTGCCAGACGCAGCCGGGTCTGCTCACCGCCCGAAAGCACGCCCGCCAGCTTTGTCCAGGTGTCGGCGGGAAAGCCCATGCCGTTGAGCACCTTTTTGATCTGGGTGTCCATGTTATAAGCGTCCATCGCGTCGATAACAGCGGTGCAGTGGGCGATCTTTTCGGTCAGTTCCGCATTGTGCGGGTCTGCGGCCAGCTGCTTTTGCAGCGCGTCCATCTCCTGCATGGCGTCAAGCGCCGGGGTAAAGACCAGCCGCATTGTGGCATAGATGTCCAGTGACGGGTCCAGCCGGGCGTTCTGCTCAAGGTAGCCGGTGGTCACGCCGGTGCCGAACGCGGCATCTCCGGCGTCGGGCAGGCTCTCGCCGCAGAGGATCCGCAAAAGCGTCGTCTTGCCGGTGCCGTTGGCACCGATGATGCCGATACGGTCCCCGCGCTCGACACCTGCATTTACATCACGCAGTACCTCGTGTTCGCCGAAGCTCTTGCCTAAGTTTTGAAGTTCCAACAACATAGCGGTACATCCTCAATTCCAAAATGATGCCGCCGCCTGACAAACGGGCAGCGGCAGTGCGCCCTTGCCTTACAGCAGGGCTTCGTTGCTGTGGCGGCGGTTGCGCACACCGATATTTTCCAGCTCCTCCGGCTCCATCACGATGCGGTAGAGCTCCTCATAGGAGCTCACCGTATATTTGGGCGTGATGCCGGACTTGTTTTCAAGATTGCCGGGGTTGAACCAACAGGTATCCACACCGGCGTTCAGGCCGCCCTTGATGTCGGCCAGCAGATCGTCGCCGACCATCAGCACACGGCTCTTGTTCGTGATGCCGAGGTCACGGAAGGCGTGCTCAAACAGCTTGGCGCTGGGCTTGGCCGCGCCGACCTTCTCGGAAATATAAATGCCGTCCATGTACCTGTCGATGCCGGAGGCCGCAATGCGGGACTCCTGCACGGCAATGGCACCGTTCGAGACGAGGGCCAGCGTGGCGACCTCGCTCAGCTCCTCCAGCGCGGTCAGTGCGCCGGGCAGCAGGTCGGCATGGGTCGCCAGCAGCTCCTCATAGCGGTCATTCATGGCCTTGCCCTTGCCGTTGTCGGGCAGCTGCATGGTCTGCATGAAGCGGGAGAAGCGGATCTGGAACAGCTTCTGCTTGTTCAGCTGGCCTTTGGCCAGCGAGTCCCACAGCTCGCGGTTGACCTTGTGGTAGGTATCATAAGCAGCCTCGTCGTGGGGCAGCTCGTACTCGGCGAGCATATCGGTCAGGGCCTGGCGCTCTGCGGCGTCAAAGTCCAAAATCGTATTGTCAACGTCCAGCAGGACGCAGGTATAAATTGCCATCTTCGTAACCTCGTATGCTTATTGCGGTGTGGAATCGGCGGGGGTCGGCTCCGGCATCGGCGTGGGCGCAGCGGTGGGTTCCGGCGTAGCCGCGGCGCTGACAGTCAGCACAAAGACGCTGTCCGCACCGTTGTTGGCCGCGTGGATGTGGTAGGTGCCGGGCTCGTTGGCCGTGAAGGTCACCTGCGTGCCCGTTGTGCGCCAGGAGGTCTCCTCGCAGCCCCAGAGCGTGTCGCCGCTGCCGTTTTCCACGGTAGCCGTCAGCGTCGTACTCTGGCCTGCGGTCAGCGTGCCTGTGCCGCTGATGTTGATCGTGGTGGCCTCGGCCTCGACGGTGACGATCAGCTGTGCCGTCGAGAAGGTGCCGTTGATCTCAATGCCCGCCTTGATCGTGTAGGTCCCGGCGGCATCGGGCTTGAAGGTCAGGCTGCTGCCGTTCTTCTCCATCTCATCGTTGATGGACCACTGCACGTTCGCGGCGTCGTAGGCCTTGTTGCCCAGCTTGACCGCGGCATTGACAGTCAGGCTCTCGCCCTGCTTGATCGTCGTATCGCCCTTGTCCAGCGTCAGCTCGACGCGGGCGTCGTTGAACATGGCCTTGACGGAGATGTCCTTGGTAATATTGTCATAGCGGGTCGCGGTGGTGACGCCGTCGCTCCACTTGTAGAACACAAAGCCCTCCGCCGCCACTGCCGTGACGTTAACGCTTGTGCCGGAGTCGGCCTGAATTTCGACGCTGGACACGCCGGTCTGGCCGTTGCCGGTCAGCGTGCCCTTGGCGCTGTCCTCGACCTCATAGCTGGCCGTGAACTTCGTCGGCGTCGAGGTCGGCACCGGCGTGTTGCTGCCTGCGGAGGCCGACGCACGCTGCGGGATGTCCGACGTGTCGGGACGGCTGTCCATCGTATTGCAGGCGTGGCTCTTGGCGTACTCCAGCAGGGCGCGTGCGCCGGAGGTGCTGAAACCGTTGGATTCAAAGTAGGTGCCCTCGCCGTAGCCGCGGGTGTTTTTAAGGGCCTCGGCGGTGTTCAGGTACTTGAAGCCCAGATCGCTGCTGGCCGCCGCAATAGCCTGGTTGAACTGGTCAATGCGGGTCTGGGTCTTGGCAGCGTTCGTGCTGTCCTCGGTAACGGGCGGGATGCCCACCGCGATGATGTCGCAGTAGGCGTAGGCCGAGCGGATGCTCTGCAGGAACTGCTTGTAGTCGGCAATGAAGGAGTCCACACTGACCGAGCCGTCCACATCGTTTGCGCCCAGCACCACAAAGACGCGGCGGGCCTTCATCTTGGGGATGGCCTGCGGGATCGTGTAGCTGCTGGCGTCCGATGCAAAGTTTACGCAGGAGGTGGACAGCGCCTTGGAAATCTGCAATCCCTCCTGCCCGACAAACTGATTCAGCGTGATGCGGGTGTCCTTCTGCAGCGTCACGGCGTACTGGTCACCCGCAAAAACGCTGGCCGTAATGTAGGCGTCATCCGCCGCGCTCTGCGGCAGGATGGAATCCAGCGTCGTATCCAGCGGGTAGGCGTCCGGGTCGTAGGAATCCTTCCCGCCTGCAAACAGGCCCAGCTTCGTCGGCAGCACCCATGCCGCCAGAATGCTCATCACAACGGCCAGCGCGCACAGCGCCAGCACCACACACGCTTTGCGCTGTGTCGGGCTCAGGCCTTTTTTCTCCTCATTACGTTCTCTGCTCATCGGGAACGGCAACCTCCTTAATTATCGAAAGCGGGCGTACCCATGGCCACAACCCACCTAGTATACATAGTATAGATTATATCATATTTGCCGGGCTTTGAACATGGTTTTCAAAAAATTGTCACGTATTACAATTTTATTACAAGCAAAAAGCCCGGGATTTGACATCCCGGGCAAAATTGGGTTCGATTTCAGGAAAGCAGCATTCTGTCGTTGGCAAACTCGCCGTCGCTGACCTGCTCAAAGCGCTGCAGCAGGTCACTGACCTGCAGGTTCTTCTTTTCCTCGCCGCGCACATCGTAGATGACGTGGCCCTCGTACATCATGATCAGGCGGTTGCCGTACTTGATGGCATCCTTCATGTTGTGGGTGATCATCAGGGTGGTCAGGTGGTTTTCCTCGACGATCTTCTCGGACAACGTCAGCACCTTGGCCGCGGTCTTGGGGTCAAGGGCGGCGGTGTGCTCGTCCAGCAGCAGGAGCTTGGGCTTTTTGAGGGTCGCCATCAGCAGCGTGACAGCCTGGCGCTGACCGCCGGAGAGCAGGCCGACCTTGCTGGTCATACGGTTTTCCAGCCCCAGATCCAGCGTTTTGAGCAGCTCGTAGTATTCGTCGTGCTCCTTCTTCGTGATGCCGATCTTGAGCGTGCGGGCAAGACCCCGGCGGGCCGCCAGGGCCAGGTTCTCGTCGATCTGCATCGTCGCGGCGGTGCCCATCATCGGGTCCTGGAACACGCGGCCGATGAATGCCGCGCGCTTGTGCTCGGGCAGGTTCGTGACGTCGGAGCCGTCGATGATGACCTTGCCGGAGTCGACAAAGAACGTGCCGGCGGTGGCGTTG
>OGXR01001300.1_pt1 | contig 18650 bp, 10 predicted proteins | sample 1576331 | NCBI WGS metagenome assembly OGXR01 (sample SAMEA3541473, study PRJEB24748) | human gut metagenome | biome: human gut; feature: human-associated habitat; material: faeces | place: China | collected 2012 | reverse complement strand
TATACGGTTTGTCAGACGGCAATACGGCTGCCATCTTTTCGATATCCTCGGTAGCCTCTTCCTGAATAACATCAATAGCGTCGTCAATTGTTACGATACCGACAAGTCGGTTTTCGTTATCGACAACAGGAAGAGCAAGGAAGTTATAGTTTGAGAACATCTGGGCAACCTGCTCCTGATCGGCAAGAGTAGTTACCGAGATAACATTTTCCTCCATAATCGACTTTACAAGCTCGTCATCTTCGGCAAGCAAAAGGTCTTTTACGGTAGTAATACCGATAAGCTTGTTGTTGGCATCGGTTACATAGCAGGTGTAGATTGTTTCCTTGTCAACACCTGTTCTTCTGATTCTTTTAATAGCCATTTCAGCCGTCATATCGGGACGAAGCACAATAAACTCGGTTGTCATAATCGAGCCTGCACTGTCCTCGGGATATTTCAAAAGCTCGTTAATCTGCTTTCTCATATCCTTATCAGCCTGTCTTAAAATACGCTTTACAACATTGGCAGGCATTTCCTCAATAAGGTCAACGGCATCATCGACAAATAACTCATCGACGACCTCTTTCAGTTCGCTGTCGCTGAAGCCGTGGATAAGAAATTCCTGAGTTTCGTCATCCATTTCGACAAAGGTTTCCGCCGCAAGCTCCTTTGGCAGAATACGAAACAGAATCGGCATTTTTTCATCCTGTAGATTTTCAAAAACCGCCGCAATGTCAAACGGTTTCATCGTAATCAGAATGTCCCGCAAAGTGCTGAACTTTTTGTCATCAAGCAACACTTTGATAGTTTCGGTAAGGGTTACATTAACCTGTTCCATCATCTTTTCCTCCTTTTTAATTCAATTGGAAGTAAAGACGGTGTCACCCTGAGTATTAAATTAAATCAATTCAAATTAAAATAAAAATACAAAGCAAAATCAATAAAACAAAATGAACGCACAAGCGCACATTCTGTTGCAACTTCGCCCGGGTACAGCGCCTTTATTACCGTCTGCGTCCATTAAGTTTTCACCTCATTCGCATTTAAATTCGGGCAAAAGCCCGTACATATTTATTTTATTCTTTTTTATGTCCGATGTCAACGGATTTATCCGCTAAAAATCCACTTTGCAAACATTTTACATTATCCTCTGTAACAGCTTGGTAACTCGGTATAATATTTCTTGCTTTTTGAAGTGTATCAATGTATAATAAATATGCATGATTCAAAATAAAATTTCAAAGATTGGAGATTAACCGTTATGACAGATATGGTTAAAAAATATGTTCCCTATGCGGTAATAATTTTGCTTGTTTATATGCTGTTGCCGCTTGTGTTTATTCCGGGCGCAATGCAGAAGTTTTCACCCGTTGCATATGACTTTGTGTTCCCGATTACAGCAATCGGCTGTTCGGCACACTACTGCTCAAAACACGGACTTGACTTTCTCTTTGCTCTCATTGCGCCGATTATTTATCTTCCGAGTATGCTCATCTACAACGGCGGATTTTCTTCAAGCACACTTTCAACAAACCTTATTCTCCTCGTAGTTTATCTTGTTGCCGGAATTTTCGGACTTTTCCTCGGCGACCTTGCTTTCGGTGACAAGCGCCGTCAGAAAGAAAAGGCAGAACAGGAAGAAGCAGAGGAAATGCTTCTTGAGGCAAAGCGCCGTGAAAAGGAAGAGCTTGAGAACATGACTTCATCAAGCAAAAAATCCGAAAGAAAAGCACCTTACAGACAGGAACGCAAGCCTGCACGCAGACCGTCGCCTGCACCGCAGAAAATCGAAACAGCAGATGACGATGATTTTGATTATGACAAGTACCTTTCCGGTATTGACAGAAAGCAAGATCCGAACGAAAGCGAAATTGACGATATCTTAAACGAATACAGACACTAACGGCGAGCCGCCGTTCCCAATTCGTGCAGATAGTATTTATAAGGGCGAAAATAAAATGCCCGAGCAAAACTTTATAGCTGAAAATGTAAAATTAAAGTCGGGAAGACAATTTGCGAAATGCAAAGCATTGTCTTCCCGACTGTTTTTGTTTAATCAGCAGGAGTGTTCATCGGACAACCGTTTTGATTAAATTTTATGTTTAAATATGATTATGTGATGTTATGAAAGTTGTGTATAATTTTATAGGGAAGAACCGTATTCTCCCGCACGGCGAGCCGCCGTTCCCAATTCGTGTAGATAGTTTGTAATATAAAAAAACATATCATGCCCGAGCGTAGCATTGCAATTTTTCGCACAATCCCGTAGGGGCGTTCATTGGACGCCCGCCAAGTAATGACAGAAAATTTATGATGAAAATAAACTGTATAAATGAGATACAGAATTGCAGTTACTTTGTAACATTTATATCATTTAATTTTCAATATTATTTGTACCATTATTTTTGTTTAAATCAACCCAACGATATACTTCTGAATCAAGGTTGCGTCAACAACACTGATTTCACCGTCATCGTTTACATCGCTGTTAAAAAGCTGAAGCTTGTCAAAGTCCTCAATACCTACAACATATTTCTGAACAAGCGTTGCATCAGTAACAGAAATGTATCCGTTTAAATCCGTATCACCGCAAGTTAAACCGACCAGAGTATCTCCGATTATTCCGTAATCACAATGAGCTCCGTCTTTAAGTCTGCAATAGCGGTATGACATTACTTTTGTATCTACGCCAAGCTGTCTTGAAACATATATTTCAGCATAGCCGTCCTTATCGGGAGCAAAGGATGTTACCGCACCTCCGCTTGTCGCATATGCGCCGGATTCCGCATAGCAATTAACACCGATGCTGTCAGTTCCGAAATCTTCGTATGTAAAATCAAAATCCTTGTAAGAACCGTCGCTGAGCTCAGAAGTCATTGTTCCGTTTTCATTGAACAGACGGGAAAAATCGGAAAGCTTAATTTTCACCTTGACATATTCACCGCCTGTTTTGTCAAACTGATAGAATGTCTGAACATTACCGAAATAACCGTGCCCCTGCGTCATCATATATTTTACGAATTTTTCGCCCTTTGGAAGATTTACAAATTTCGGTGCATTGATACAACCCTTAAACCATATATCGTAATCCTTTTCTTCGGTTGTTTGGAACTTTGCACCGAAATTTTTATCGGTATTTTCAGTGTATCCCGTTGTTGTAACAAAAAGCTGATTGTTTGAGATTTTCTGCGTTGTACCTGTAACTTCAAAGTCCTTGTGATTTTCATCCTCGCTTACCGCACCTGTCATAAGAACCGAACCGACGGTAAGCACACCGCACATTGCGATTGCAGTTATTTTTTTAATCATATTTTTCATTTTTTATCCTCCGTTTTTATCGTTTATCTGTCCGAACCGACAACATATTTCTGCAAAACAGTTGCTGATGCAGTCTGCTGTAAATTATGACGCACGCTCACAGATTACATAGTAACGGTCAAAACCGCCGTTGCCGTCACTTATGCAGGTAAACATCGTGAGCAAATCTCTGTCCTTCTGCAAATAGCAGTCGCCTGATTCGCTCGGCTTATTGACTTTGGTTTCAACAACCTTGTAATTGAGTGTATCCCAATAATTTGTGATTGAAACCCTGTCACCGATTTTGAGATTGCGGAGGTTGTCAAAAAAAATCCGACCGATGTATCCCGTGTGACCTGCAAGGACTGCGTTTGTATTCTTACCGCCGATCGGCAATGAGGTTGCACTCATATGTGCCGCACCGTAGCTCATATTTGAGCTGTTCGCACCGAGGTAAATCGGCAAACGCATATTTATTGTTTCGGCGGTAACATAACCGTAAATGCCGTCGGTTATGCCGTAATCCTCAAGATTGACGGCAGCCTGTGAATAGGTATCGTTGCGGAGCATTTCATACTGGTTTGTTTCAAGTTTTTTGTTGTAGGCAACGCTGTCCTTGAAAAGTCTGTCGAGGTCAGCCTTGAAAACAACGGGCTGTTTGGAGGTACGCTTGCCTTCCCTGTCAATTTTGTAACCATCTTCGTCAACCTTGCCGTCCTTGACCGCCTGTTCAAAAGAGCCGTCCTCAGCTTCTTCAACACGGGTATCAAATCCGTCAGCCTCACCGTTTGAAATCTGTGTTCCGATAAAATTTGATATAGGGGGGAATGCGACAAGACCTATTCCGACAACGAGCATTGCTATTGCCACACCCGTAAGTATTTTTTTAATCATCGGAATCACCACCCGAATCATTCTGATTTTCGTCAGCCAAGTCATCTCTCAGCCGTTTTGCACCGTTTGACTTCTTCTTTTTACGCTTGAGCAGAAATACAACCACAAACACAACAAGTGCAACAAAGCCGACAATTATGCCGATTGCGACTGCATAAGGGATTTTGTAACCGAGAAAGAATATGTAACCGTTGTCAAACTTTGCAAGTGACACACCTGTTTCAACATATTTAGTATCATCGTATGCAACATGCTTGCCACGCACGAGAAGTCTGTGAGTATTAACGCCGTATGGGGTACAGGTGAGGAGCGTTACAAGGTCTTCGCCGTCAACAATCCGTAAGGAATTGATTTCCGAGGGGAGAACAACTTCGATTTGATCAACCTCATATTTCAGCGTTCTGTCGAGGATATGAACATAGAATTCATCGCCGACCTTCATATCGGTGAGGTAATCGAAAAATGTTTCTCCCGGAAAACCCGAATGGGCAGAAATTACGGAATGTGTGCTTGCACCGCCGACAGGCAGGGAAGTGTTTTGAAGATGCCCTGCACCTTTAGAAAGAATCTCTTCGCTTGTGCCGTGATAAATCGGCAGATAAACATTGATTTTCGGCACATCAATATAGCCGATAAGACCGTTATCATCAACATTGAGAGTTTTCTCATAATTTGCGCCGATTTTCTGAAAAGCCTTTTCGTCGAACGGGTCGGTAATTATCATATTATTTGAAAGGCTGTTATTGTACTTAGCAGCCTCTTCAAACATTTTTTGAGTTTTCTCACTCGGCATCTGAGCAACCCTGTTGGTGTACTCCTTAACCATGCTTCGACTGACATAGTTATTAATTGCGGAGCTGACAAGCGGATAGCTCATTATGCCGATTCCTGCAACAAATATTAAAACTATTAGTAAAATTGACAGCTTTCGTTTCATAAAAATTTCCTTTTCTGCGTGTTTTTGTTCCGTTGTTATTATACTATATTTTACTATTTATCGCAACTGCGTGCCGCAGTCCCAGTTCGTGAAGATAGTTTGTGCAATGCCAAAAAACATATTATACCCGAGCGAAAGGTTTAGTTAAATGTAAAATTGAAAATTGAAAATGGAAAATTAATGTCGGGAAGACAGTTTGTAATGTAAAAAACATATTATGCCCGACTGTAAAAATGTAATGGTTCTCCCCTACAGACAATACACAATTTTCATCACATCAAAACATATTATATAAACATAAATATTCATCCGCTTCTACAGCTCTTCTGTAAATAGAACGGGGATGCGTTGCCGCATCCCCTGAAAATTACATATATCATATCACAGATTTTAAGATAAAGATATTCGATTAATTATTTAGCTGCTTTCTTTCTCTTAAGAACAAAGAGAAGAACGCCTGCACAAGCGATAAGTGCTGCACCGCCAACATAGAACATCATTGTACCCATACCACCTGTCTTAGGAACAGTTACAGGGTAATCCTTAACTACTGTAGCACCGTTTTCAACTGTACCAACCGGTGTGTATGCCTTTGCAACAGCTTTTACTGTGAATACTGTAGCGTTGAGGTTGTAGTTAGCAGGAGCCTTTGTTTCCTTTACATAATATGTAACATCCGGTGTAAAGTAGAACTCATTTGAACCATAGTAGAACTTATCATTACCTGTTTCTGTTGATGTAGCCTTAACAGTTTCACCGTCAACTACGATTGCCTCTGTGCATGCTGAATCCTTATAAAGTGTGAATTCAGCGCCTGGAAGTTTTGTTGATGTTGCGTTACCGTCAACCTTTGTTACATCAAGACCTGCAGTTGCAACATTTACAGTATTATTACCTGGCTTGTATGTGAAGTTGCCTTCATTACCATAGTAAAGACCGTCTGTGTTGGGGAGGTCTTTAGTAACTTTATCAGCGATATCAGCGTTTACCTTAGCTGAGAATGTTACCTTGATTGTGTCATAACCGTAGAACTTGTCACCCTGAAGGAGTGTATCTGATGCAACGACTGCGAATGTAGCTGTTGCTTCATTGCCAGTGGCATCTTTATAATCATAATTAGGAACTACTGTGAAGTCGCCGTCTGCTGATGCTGTTTCAACGCCGTCTTTGACAAAGTAAACCTTTACAGTACTGTCAATGAGTGAAAGAGCGTTGTCCATGTTATCAACAATTGCATATGTGCCAACCTTGTTAGTTGTTGAACCTGCTGTTGAAGCTGTAAGTGTGTAATCAGCATTCTTCTGTGTACCAACTTTGTTGTCTGCAACTGTCTTTGTAACTGTGATACCAGATACATTAATCTTTGAAGCAAGGTTTACTGTTTCATAATCGTATTTCCAGTCTGTGCCATCGAAGTAAGGAAGTGAGATGAGTGACCCCTGTACAGACTTAACTGTACCAGGCTTCTTAGAGCAGTATACATAATAGATACCGTCTGTAAGGTCTGTAATCGTCTGTGTAGGAACATCTGCTGAACCGTCATATTTGAATGTAACAGTCTTAGCAGCTGTACCTGTCCATGACATACCATCACAAATTGTGATAATTTTCTGGCTCTTGTCTGTTTCTGTTGAGTTGAGAGCGTTCACAAGGGAAGTGTTACTTGCATAAGCATCTTCAACTGTTACTGTACCGTTACCAGTATCAACTTTAGCGAGTTTGAAGAATTTGTACTCATAAGTACCAACATAGTCGGCTTTATCACCTGTTGTACCGGCATTAGGGTTGCATGATACTGTAAGTGTTGTAGCAGCGCTTGCTGAGAATGGAATCATGAGAGCGATCATCATTACTGCAAGAACTGCTGCAAAGATTTTCTTTGTAGTTTTCATTTTAACTTTCTCCTTTGTGTTTGATTTAAATATATGTAATTATATTCTAACCGAATGGTTAAACGGGTTGGGGTGGCTGCATGGCGGACACCGGCTAACAACGGTGTCCGTAGCAGTCAAAGAGGTTTTCTATGAAAGAAACATATGATTAAAAAATCACCTGTTCTAACAAGTTAAATCATATTGGGTTACTTTCTGCGTCCTGCTCTGCGTTTTTTACGATCTTTTCCGTAATAGATTGCGTAACCCGTGAACATTGTCACCGCAAGACCTGCAACCGACAAACCGAGAACAAAATAACCGTTCATTCCGTCACCGCTTGCCGAAGGCATTGTAATTGCGCCGTCAACATAATCATATGTAACATCGTACTTACCCTCAACAGGAAGTGTGAAGTAGGAGAGTGTGTAATTCGGGGTGTACCCCTCTGACGGTTTGTACTCAAACAGACAGTATGTCTGATATGTTGAAGTACCTGATATATAATTGTCGGAACTTTCGCTCCATACAACATTACCGTTTGTTTTTGTAAACTCGCCCTGACCGTCCTTGAAGATTGTCAGCTTGTCAAACACAGCCTGACCGTTGCTGTCTGTCTTTTTAGAAGTCATACGAGTTTTCATTGAGGCATCATTAATAATTGTATTGATATCATCTGCAGTAAAGATACCCTCACGAGATACCTTCATCACCGCAAATTCCGTATCACTTACATTACCGCCTGTCTGATTCTTCTTGTTTACTGTTGCACTTCCGTGTGTGGTTTCATTTTCAAACACGGCTTTTTCAACAGAAGGAGAATTGTTGAAGTAATCTGCAAGCTGAGCATCGGTTTTGCCTTCAATATCTGAGCTCTTAACCTTAATATACTTAGGCCCCTTTACTTCACCGCCTTCAAGTAATTCAATCTCGGCAAGCCAGGTGTTTGTGTCCATTTTATAATCGGATGCATTTACACCCTCGGCAAGAGCCTCGGTAATCTTAAATCTGTAAACACCCACACTGACTAAGCTGAGGTCTTTGAATTCAACCTTACCGCTTGCGTCAGGTGTTGCCGATTCCTGAGAAACTAATGCTGTGCTGTTTGTCTTGATAGTATTGCCGTCAGTATCCTGTTTTGCTGTATCCATTGATTTAAGACCTGTCAATGTATAAACGAACTTGCTGCTGCTGTAAGGCTGACCGTCAAGAGTCTTATTTACCGAAACGGCAATGTTTGTAGGATTAACCTTATTGATAAAGTCAAGCGCATTTCCTGCTTCGGCGAGAGTGCCGACAAATGTACCTTTGAAGTTCTGATCGCCTACTTTATAGTTTTCTCTGTAATCTTATAGGTTGCACCTACAGGAATATTGAGGAGCTTAATGCTTTCGCCCTTTTTGATTGTGAACGAACCGTCCGAAGATGTGCGGTAAACTGTGCTTGAATAATCACTTGCACCCTTTTCTTTGAGCTGATACTCAAGAGGATAGGTCTTGTAATCATAGGTTGAACCGTCGTCGCCGTCAAAGTCGAGAGCAACTGCAAATGTAAACTGCTGACTTGTATCGTAATCGGTTGTACCGTCTTCACCAACAACATTCTTTGAAATTTCAAGAGGTGCTGTCACTATCTTGTTGGTATAGTCGAGCTGGAGCTGTGCATAAGCACTGTCATCATCGGGATCTACAAGCTTGAATGCCGAGTTCGTAGCTGAACCGCTCTTGATTGTTGAACCGACTCTGTTGTTAACAAGCTCCCAGTTCGTTGTGTATTTAAGCTTACTGCTGTCTGTTGACTCGTTAACCGTCATATTATTGCCGGTCTTGAATGAGTTGTCAAAGTCAGCCATATAATCATCTTTAAGTGTGAAACCGCTGTTTGAAAGAGTTTCACTGCTTGTGCTTTCGTCTGATTTTGTAAGCTTGTAGCCTTTACCGGAGGTATCGTTGCCGTTCTCTTTGATTGTATAATTAAAAGCTTCTTTAGCTTTGAGGTCATCTGAAATTTCAGAAACAACATCGCCTGTATCAAGTGCCTTTGTAACCTTGAGGTCATTGTTGGCAGGTGTCATTGTGAAGTTTACTGAGAAGTTAGACTCAGCCTCACAACGCTCCATATAGAATACTACCATATGATATGTTTTGTTAGGATCAAGCTTAGTACCATTGTTGATTGTCTTTGTAACGGTGCCAAGGTTTGTAGGATGTGACGAAACGTCTGCAGAATACGGAGTGCCGTCACCGTTCCACATTTTACCGTAAAGGTCTGAAAGCGTGAGGTTTTCTGTAAGCTTGCCGTCATTTATATTCTGCCACTTACAGAAGATAGCGTTTATATTGTTGCCAAGATCTGACTTTTTGAATTTGTAAAAACCGTCTGATACTCCATAAGGTTTTACATAATACTTTTCATTATTAAGTGTACCAACACTTGTATCCTGCCAAACATACAAACAGAAGTCTGTATAATTACCTGTCTTAACCCAAAACTCATCACTCGGAACTGTAAGTTTTGTCGATGATGATGAAGATGAGTAGTCGGCAAATACATTGTCGGCAGTTGCTTTCATTGTATTAAAGTTAATTGAACCGCTTGCCTCTTTATGGTCACCGCCGAGGTCGAGAGCAAGCTCTGCATCAGCACCTGTTGAATCCTCACCGATATAAACCCAAAGGTCATCGTCACCGCTGAAGTTAAAGGTTGCAGGTTTGTCGTCTGCAAGTAAACCGTCCTTCGGAACTCTGAAGTCTATATCAAGTCTGATACCAAAACCATAGTCAAGGTTAGAGTTAGTACCCTTGCCCGATGATGTAGCCGTAGTATTGTTGAATGGGAAAATACCATAACCGTTGCTTTCGCCGCCGAATTTTTTCAGGTCATCGCTGATTCCATAATCTTTACCCGCACCGTAGTTAATTTTTGTCGGTGTGAGGCCGTTCCATGTGAAGTAGATGTTATCGGCTGCATTCTTTGAAGTGAATTCATAAGTAGTAACACCTTCACTGTCAGTAGTTGTACGGAACGGGAAAGACGACTTATAAACATTGGCAACTCTTTTATCGTTGTGGATTGCGGTTGAAAGTGCCTCAGTATCAAAGTACGGAGCCTTGACACCTTTTATAATCTGAAGATTACCCTTGCTGTCAAGCTTGTTGTACATAAGACCCTGTAAGGACTGGTTATAATTACCGCCGCCCCATTTCATACCGTTGGAGTTGTTTACTGCATAGTAATAGTTATCATCATAATTGTTGATGTTTGTAAGTCCTTTTGCGTGAGTCTCAAATGTTCCGTAGTGTTCATTACCCTTATACATATTGCCGAAGTAGAGAGGATACTTCCAGTCCGACTTATAGTTTAAAGCAATGTTGCTTATGTAGCTGTTGAAGTTATCAAACTGATACCAATAGTCATACATATTGCCATTACCCTGACACTGAAGATACCCTTTCTCCTGCTCCATGTCCGACCAGTAGTCAAAGTATGTTGCGTCAACGCCTACGATATTAGGATTATTTGAGAATGAATTTTCAACAACAGCGTTATAGTCTACATTGCCTATTTCCGAGAATTTTGTCCAGCTTTCGCCTCTGGCTGTCTTAACATATGTAGCCGTGTTCTCGCTGTAGCCCGAACCATCATATCCCGAACCTGTCGGATATGAAGTTGCGGAAGATGCACCGTTGAGATTAGATTTTTGCGGATGGAATCTTAAAACCGCATCTGTCGGAATTTTACCGCTGAACACCACATGACCGTTTACCGTGGTTTGTGTAAGCTCAACTGTTCCTTCATAGGCATCGTTGTAGTCAAAAGTTGCATAAACCTTTGAAAGCGACTTCCAGTCATCGTTTGAAACATAAACTGTTTTATATGTTGCCTTTGACTGTTTGTCGGGAGCTTCAACAGAAAGGTATTTACTTTCTTTGAACGAGCCGTCGGCAGAAAGATAAAATTCTGTGTCGCCCGAAGCACCCGAAAGGTCGAGTGTCTTGATGAACGGGTTAGTCCACTGACTTTTTGAGGCGTCATAAAGAGCATTATCGGCACTGTATGAATCGTTAATACTGAGGTCGCTTGTTTGTTTTTCGCCCTTGTTGCTGAAGATTACATATTTATAGGATGAATTAACATCCACATAGTAGTAATTGCTGTCCGAAGATGTCTTGTTCATTGCAGCACCCGGCCACTCTGCGTTGGAGTCAGCATTGTTTATCCAAGAATATGCATAAGCTTCCTTATAGGTATTGCTGTTATTAAGATATATACGACGGGAATCGCTTGCAACAGTCTTTTCGGGAAGAGTAAATTTAACCCCCGAAGAAAGCTCAATTCTTGTTGCACCGGATGGTGCAGTGGTTTCAAAAACTCCCGAAGAATTTTTGCTTACAGTACCCGTACTGAGAACCGTGCCGTCATCCTTAGCAAAACGATATGTAACAGAAGAAAAATCTTTCCATTCCTTATTCTTGGTCAGGTTAATATAAATCTTCTGTCCCGAAGATGTTGCCGCAAATACATTAAGCGACATACCCGACACGGCACATACCGAAAGCATGATGGTAAGTGCAAGCACAAGAGAAAAGCTTTTTACCTAACTTCATAATTTTTTCTTCTCCTTCATTGCCGATTACTTTGTTTTGGCAGTCAAAGTACAATTAAACAGGACTGCATAGGACAGTCCAACATATCTGCCAACTAATTATAAAACGCAAATTTTTAAATTTGTTCTTCTTTTTGATTTGCATACAATTATATAATATTTTATTGCACATTTATAGAGGCAATATAACCAAAGTTCAGGTAATGCTTTTGGCTATTTTGCATATTTGCAAATACGATTTAATATTTTTGACCATAATGTGATTTTATTACTTATTTATCACCATTTTTTGCGTTTAAAATAAATTATACCCATTGTACAACCTTAATAGGCAGTTAAAAAGTCAATTTCAGCACTGAATTTGTTGATTTTTAATTCTTTTTTCAAAAATATCAAAAATTTTTATGCAAATTTACGCCAAGCTATATGCGTAGAAATATGTATTTTTTTGCGATTGTTGTTTTTTAACATAAAATGCCCCAAAACCAGCATTTTGCAGAAATTTTCAGATATATTTTTATAATCAATATCTATATCTCATTAAATTAATCACCGAATACCTTGAAAATTCGGCATAAATAAAGGGCAGAGTATTGCTCTCTGCCCCTCAAAATGTAATTCACTTAAATCGCAATTATACAAACCGCTTTATGCAAACATATTAAAGATCTCTGCCGCAGCACTTCTTGTACTTTTTACCGCTGCCGCACGGACAGGGATCGTTTCTGCCGATTTTCTTGCCCTTACGGATAGTCTTGTTGACAGAATCCGTACCGTCTGCAGAAGTTTCTGTAGGCTGAGCAACCTGCTCACGGTGAAGCGCCTGCTTTACGGCGTCCGACTGTTCAACAGCTTCTTCATCATCGGATGCAGACTGCGCCGCTGCGGCAGCCCTCTGAGCTGCTCTCTTTGCCGCTGCAATTGCATCCTGTCTTTTCTGAATCTCATAAACGCGCTTTGGCATAATGAGCATCATCTTGACAGTATCTTCACGAATGCTTTCAATCATCTCATCAAACATATCGAAGCCTTCAACTCTGTACTCAACAACAGGATCGTGCTGACCGTATGAACGAAGTCTGATACCGCTCTTGAGCTGATCCATATTGTCGATGTGATCCATCCAATGTGTATCAACATTCTTGAGGAGGTAAACACGCTCCATCTCACGGATTGTTTCCTCGGGAAGAAGCTCTTCATTTTCCTTGTAGATTTCAAGAGCATCGTCAACGAGCATCTTCTGAATCTCTTCGGGTTCCATATTTTCAAGATCTTCAAGGCTGAAATCATACTTTGATTCATCTCTTATAAGCCAGCCTGCGTAGTAATCCTTGAGGCTTTGGAAGTTCCAATGTTCTGCAGGACCTTCGGGGAGATACTGCTTGATTGAAGTTGCGATTGTATCCTCAACCATTTTGAGGATTGTTTCGTGGAGATCCTCACCGTTAAGAACCTGATCACGCTGACCGTAGATGATTTCACGCTGTTTGTTCATAACATCGTCGTACTGGAGGACATCCTTACGAATGCCGAAGTTACGAAGCTCAACCTTTTCCTGTGAGCCCTCGATAATACTTGTGAGCATTTTATTCTCAATAGGCATATCTTCGGCAACATTCATACGCTCCATCATCATTTTCATTCTGTCACCGCCGAACAGACGCATAAGGTCATCCTCGGTTGAGAGGAAGAAACGGCTGACACCCGGATCGCCCTGACGGCCTGCACGACCACGGAGCTGGTTATCAATACGGCGGGACTCGTGTCTTTCCGTACCCATAATGTAAAGACCTCCGGCCTCTCTTACCTTTTCAGCCTCGCCCTTAATTTCTTCCTTATACTTGTCATTCAGTTCTCTGAATGTATTTCTTGCATTGATGATTTCTTCATCATCGGTTTCCGCATAACCTGTAGCTTCTTCAATAAGCTCCTCTGTAAAGCCCTGCTTACGCATTGCGGCTTTTGCCATATACTCTGCGTTACCGCCGAGGATGATATCGGTACCACGACCTGCCATGTTGGTTGCGATTGTTACCGCACCGAGTTTACCTGCCTGAGCAACAATTTCAGCCTCTTTTTCATGCTGTTTTGCATTGAGGACATTGTGCTTAATGCCTCTCTTTTTGAGCATTTTTGAAAGAAGCTCCGACTTCTCAATTGAAATTGTACCGACAAGGACAGGCTGTCCCTTTTCGTGAGCCTCAACAATTGCATCAATAACAGCATGGAACTTGCCGTTTTCTGTCTTATAAACCGAATCGGGGAGGTCTTTTCTTAAAACAGGCTTGTTTGTAGGAATTTCAACAACATCAAGCTTGTAGATTTCCTGGAATTCTTCCGACTCTGTCTGAGCAGTACCTGTCATACCAGAAAGCTTTTTGTAAAGACGGAAGTAGTTCTGGAATGTGATTGTAGCAAGAGTCTTGCTTTCGCTCTGAACCTTTACACCCTCTTTAGCCTCAATAGCCTGATGAAGGCCTTCGTTAAAACGACGGCCGTACATAAGACGACCTGTAAACTCGTCAACGATGATAACTTCGCCGTCCTTGACAACATAATCAACATCAAGCTTCATAACGCCGTTGGCCTTGATAGCCTGATTTACATGGTGCTGAATTGTAAGGTTATCGGGATCGGTAAGGTTTTCAATACCGAAAAATTCTTCGGCTTTCTTAACACCGCTCTGTGTGAGGGTTGCTGTTTTCTGCTTTTCATCAACAACATAATCAATGTCGTTTTCCTTGTAATATTCCTCCATATCCTCTTTTGCGTCAAGTTCTGCAAAACGCTGAACTTTAAGAGTTTTTGCAAAAGCGTCAGCCTTTGCATAAAGGTCTGTTGACTTGTCGCCCTTACCCGAAATAATAAGAGGAGTTCTCGCCTCATCAATAAGGATTGAGTCAACCTCATCGACAATTGCAAATGCGTGCGGGCGCTGAACCTTGTTTTCCTTGTAAACTACCATGTTGTCACGGAGGTAGTCAAAACCAAGTTCGTTGTTTGTTCCGTATGTAATGTCTGCGGCATAAGCCTTTTTTCTGCCCTCATTATCGAGATCGTGGCAGATAAGACCAACCGAAAGACCGAGGTATCTGTAAAGCTTGCCCATCCACTCTGAGTCACGGCGGGCAAGGTAATCGTTGACTGTTACAATGTGAACACCTTCGCCTGTAAGAGCGTTGAGGTATGCAGGGAGGGTAGCAACCAAGGTTTTACCTTCACCGGTTTTCATCTCGGCGATTCTGCCCTGGTGAAGAACGATACCGCCAATAATCTGAACGGGGAAGTGCTTCATACCAAGCACTCTCCAGCCTGCCTCACGACAGGTTGCAAATGCTTCGGGGAGAATATCGTCTGTTGTTTCGCCGTTGGCAAGTCTTTCTTTAAGAATTGTTGTCTGGTTCTTGAGTTCACTTTCGCTCATAGCCGCATATTTATCTTCGAGTGCAAGCACCTTGTCACAGATTGGTTGCACACGCTTAACTTCACGCTTGCTGTAGTTGCCGAACATAGCCTTTAAAAAATTCATCAGGGTTCTTCCTTTCAATGTACCGAAAAATCGGTCAAACTGTATTTTCAATAATATAATTTTAATTTACTGCACCGCAGACGCTCCAAGGCTCTTTGCAGCCTGAATCATTGCGGCCTCAACCACGGGACCGGCATATTGGAAACCGAAACCCGAATCCTGTACAACACAGGCAAAGGCGAGAGGGCAGTCCTCATCTTTTGAGTAGCCGACCATCCAGCCGTTAGGGTTCTTATCATCGCCGACTTCACCCGTACCTGTTTTGGCACAGACTGTAAGTCCGCCGAAAAGGTTGTCGCCGTAGTAATCCGAAACGGTGTATCTCATAACATCATCAAGCTTTGTCGCCGTATCGGATGAAAAAAGCTCCTGTCCGCTGCTCTTGTAGTTTATGCCGAGTGCGGAGAGTATGGACTCATCTTTGATAAGGGTAGGGTTTGTAGCCTTACCGCCGTTTGCGATTGCACCGCAGATAATTGCCATCTGCATCGGGTTTACCTTGTCATTATACTGACCTACACCCGACCAGCCAAGCTGGTTTTCATTGGCATTGCTGACATCATATGAACCTTTTGCGGTTTTAATTCCGTCAACATCAAAGGAGCTGTTAATGCCGATTTTCTCGGCAGTTTTTGTCATTGTGTCACTTCCGAGTTCAACGGCAAGCTTTGCAAAAACAATATTGCAGGAATGTGCCATTGCCTCTTTATATGTCAGCGTTCCGTGAGTTTCCGTACAGGTAACTTCACTTCCGCCTATGTTCTCACTTCCGTTACAAACCCAAGTGCGGTCATAAAGGTCGGGAATATTCTCGATTGCCGCCGCAGATGTAACGATTTTGAAGATTGAACCCGGGGTAAAGGTTGACGAAAGCACATTATCAAGGTAAACGCCCTCGTATTCGCTTTCGTTGTCCTCGGTAATTTCGGGAGGAGCCTGCGGATCGTAAGCCATGGTGCTTATGGAACAGATAACCTCGCCTGTTTTGTAGTTATATATTACACAGGCACCTTTTTTGTTATAAGCTGCAAGAACATCATAAGCCGCCGCACAGGTTGCGGAATCGACTGTCAGCTTTATATCGTGAGAGGCACGCAATGATTCCGGCATATTAAGTCCGAAAACAAGGTTATAGCCTATCAGCTGAGAACGATACATACTTTGAACAGCCGTTGAAATGTTAAGGCTGTCATCACCGACAACATGAAGCAGAGATTTTCTTACGCTCTCGCTTTCGTTATAAACTCTTTTACCGTCAACCGTCTGCGCAAGAGCCGTGCCGTTGCGGTCATAAATCGCTCCTGCCTGTGCAAGGCCGCCGTCACCTGCTATATGCGCATTATATGCCTGATCAACCCAATCGTCTGCCCCTGTTACAAGCTCAAAGGCAAGATAGCCGAGTCCGCCGATAAACGCAAGCGCAACTATATATATAAGTGTACTTCTGCGAAGTATTTTTTTCAAACCTTACACCACCCTGTGTATCAGTAGGGGCGTTCATTGGACGCCCGCAAGTAAAGGCACTAATTTTATTTAATACCAAAGTACATATATGAAAAACAAGTTTTCAATTTACTAAACTTATCTTTTTACCGAATAAGTTCTCTCGTCTGCGGCTTTGATGAATGCAACAAGTCCCCAACAAGACATAATACTTGAACCGCCGGCAGACACAAACGGAAATGTTACGCCTGTAAGCGGAAGTACATCGGTTGCACCGAAAACATTGAGAGAAAGCTGAACGACAAAAAGTCCTGCCGCACAGCACGCTGAAATTGAATAAAAGGTACTTCTGCTTCGGGTTGTAATTGCCCTTGCATAAATAAACATTGCACCTACTGCCACGGCAAGTGTGAACGCAACGATAACTCCCATTTCTTCCGAAACAAGTCCGAAAACAAGGTCACTTTCGGATGCGGCAACCTGCTTTAAAAAACCGTTGCCGATGCCTACGCCGAAAAGTCCGCCGCTTGCCATATATGTGAGAACTCTTGCCTGCTGATAACCGAGGTTGTCCTGAGTATGTTCCCACACATGACGCCAGCCCGAAAAACGGTCGGCAACATACGGTTTAAACTTGAGGACAAAGGTTACGCCGAAAATTGCGGCGGCAACAGCAAGAATAATCGTCTTGAAATCGCCCGAGCGCATAAACGCTGTGAGCAAAAATGTTACAAAGAAGATGAGCGCAGTACCGAAGTCACCCATAAGAGCCAAAAGACCGACGCATACTGCCGAGAAGATAATGTACTCAAGCAGGTTCTTCTTTGTCATCAACACATCAAGCGAGCTTGCACCGATAAAGATGAAGATAATCTTTGCAAGCTCTGACGGCTGGAATGAAAACGAGCCGATATAAATCCAGTTGGCGGCGCCGTTTGTAATCTTACCGAAAACAATTGTTACGCCCAAAAGACCGACCGCACAAATCATTGCCGGAAGTCTGAGTTTATTTACCTTATCGGGATCTTCAATCAGCTTGATAATTATGCAGAAGAAAATCATACCTACTGCGGCGGCAACAAGCTGAACATAAGCCGAGCGTTCCGACTGTCTGATAAGCATCATTACGCCTATGCCCGTCAAAAACAGGGCAAGCGATTCAAGCTCGAAATTTACTCTGCGGATTACAAAATAGGAGATAAAGAAGAATCCCCATTCAACAGCCGCAAGAGCGCCGAACAGCACGAGCGGAGCCATTGTATTTGTGCCGTCATTCCAGAACATTGCCTGAACGCACATAAAGAAGTGAAAAAATGTAATAAGAAGCATAAGCTTCCACGATTTCATTGCAGGCTTATCGCTGACCTTTGAGAAAAACCAGCTCGACTGCAACGGCTGTTGGAACTCCTCGCCTCTTTTTACTATAAGGCTTGTACCGCCTATTGTTATTGTATCGTCAATAAGCACCTTTGCTCTGCCTCTTGTTCTTTTGCCGTTGAGCATTGTGCCGCTCTTTGAGTCGGTATCGCTTACATACCAACCGTCTTTACGGCGAAGGAGTACACAATGATTTCTTGAAACTGTCGGGTCATCAACGGTTACATCACTGCTTTTACTTCTGCCGATTGAATTTTCCCAAAAAAGCACGGGGAGCATCTCGCCCGTTGCAGGGTTCAAAAGTGAAATCAAAGGAGTTTCGGGACGGCGGCGACGGCGCATTGCGGCAAAGCACTGGTACACAATTATTATTGCATAAACAGGCATAAGAAAACGCAGTGCAACAACACCCATATCGAAAATTATCGAAAGATCCGGCACTTTTTTCAACTCCTTCACAAATCATCTGTCCTAAAAATAAGCATACTTAAAGTTATACAGTTTAAATAATAATCCAATTTCCTCCAAAAGTCAATAGCCGAGTGCCTCGGCAGTCAATTCGTGAAGATAGTTTGTACAATAGAAAACTTATGACGCCCGAGCGTTATTTTCTATATTAAGGTAACTTTGTAGCGAGTGCCTCGGTGCCAAATTCGTGAAGATAGTTTTTTAAGTCAAATATTTTAATGCCCGAGCGTAGCATTTTAATTGTTT
>OGXR01001292.1_pt1 | contig 18724 bp, 17 predicted proteins | sample 1576331 | NCBI WGS metagenome assembly OGXR01 (sample SAMEA3541473, study PRJEB24748) | human gut metagenome | biome: human gut; feature: human-associated habitat; material: faeces | place: China | collected 2012 | reverse complement strand
ACAAGAGAGCGTATTTTGCCCGCGTGCTGCGCCGCAGAATCCGGTCGGGGTCAATATTCTCGATAATGCGCAATGAGCTGTCCGGTTCGATGCGTAACAATCTTGTCGCAATAGACAATTCTTGCTCGACTTGCTTATTGTTGCCACAGCTGAATAGGAGAAAACCCGTTAAAAAAGATAATAAGTATTTCATAATTGTCAAATCTAATCATAAAAATACATATATTTTTTGACATCTATTTCTGAAAGAAAATTATATCGAAAAATTCTTAAATTTGATAATATATTGACTTGCCATTTTATCATCGATATATTTTATTCATCTTAAATAAAAACAGAAGACGAGTACAAGGTTCAGCACTTTGTAATCGTCTCAGCTGTTATATTGTTATAAAGAATATTATCTAATTTTATTACCCTTGATGCTTTTCAGTATAATTTGCCTATCGCGAAAATTTTCCGTATCTTGCAAAAGGTTATTTGAAACGCGGTATTTCAGCGCAACAGACTGAAAACAAACCGTTGCCTTTTCGTTACCTACTATCTTATACAAAAATGTAACGACCCGATGAATCAGGTCGTTACATCACTTTAATCCCACACCAGCGATGAACCGTTAATTTTGTATATGGATTCAGTTTGTCGGAATGCGTAAATCGGTATTCATACTGCTAACGGTTTTCATGGCCTGCCTGCTCTGCAAGGAGTCGGGGAACAGGCCGGACGCTCCATGGAAATTCACGAATGAAACGTTCCTAACCCGTGGGGGGGGGAATTTACTTGCCGACCAATGGCAATGCGAATACGTCTATAATTCCAATTTAAGTCTTACCGGTGTCTTGCAGGAGTGCGAAAAAGCACGCACGTCCGTATCCATGTTCCAGCGCGGAGCCCAAGGGCGCTCGCGTGCTGCGTTTTTATCAATGTGTTGCGTCACATACGGTATTTCGGGCGTTGCCGGACTCGTTGCAAGGGTGCACAGAAAAGGTTTCGCTGCCGGACTGCATGCCGTAGACCATTACGTCTACCGTCTGCGCCGGCTCATTATTTAGCCATGCGGCAAGAAGATTCACAAAAAGCCATGCACGCTGTTTACAGCGAAACAATCTATACCGGGCATCGCCGCCCAGGGCTTTTCCATAGCCCGTCCTAAACAAAAAATGCGCGTACACTGCGGCATAATGCCCGGCCGCATCAGGCCCCGACAATCAAGGCCCGCATGCGCTCCCCGTTTTCAAGCCCGTCACCGTGTCCTTCATTTTTTCACCCGCACCTCGTACAGGTCGCTGCGGCGGTCCTTGAGGTTGCAGACCTCTTTCGGAATTTCCATGACGACGGTCGGAATAGGCGAAACGCCCGCTGCGGATTGCAGTTCAGAACGATGCATATAAACAAAAGCAAACGAGGCGACGGTCTGGAAACCGAAACCTCGTTTACAACAGTGAATTTCCCGCGGATGCGGTCCTTTTTCATAACGGGAATCCCCCTACTCCCACTCGATGGTTGCGGGCGGTTTGGAGGAGATGTCGTAGACTACGCGGTTGACCCCCTTGACCTTGTTGATGATGTCGTTCGACACGTTGGCCAGGAACTCGTAGGGCAGGTGCACCCAGTCGGCCGTCATGCCGTCCGTGGAGGTCACGGCGCGCAGGGCCACGCAGCTCTCGTAGGTGCGCTCGTCGCCCATCACGCCGACGCTCTTCACCGGAAGCAGGACAGCCCCCGCCTGCCACACCTGGTCGTACAGCCCGGCGGCGCGCAGCGAGTCGATATAGATTTTGTCGACGTTCTGGAGGATTTCGACCTTCTCGGGCGTGATGTCGCCCAGAATGCGGATCGCAAGGCCCGGTCCCGGGAAGGGATGGCGGCCGATCAGCTGTTCGGAAATGCCCATCGAACGGCCCACGCGGCGCACCTCGTCCTTGAACAGCAGGCGCAGCGGCTCGACGATCTTCAGGTTCATCTTCTCGGGAAGCCCGCCGACGTTGTGGTGCGACTTGATCGTGGCCGAAGGGCCGTTGACCGAACACGACTCGATCACATCCGGATAGATCGTACCCTGCGCCAGCCACTTGACGTCCTTGATCTGAATGGCCTCCTCGTTGAAAACCTCCACGAAGTCGCGGCCGATGATCTTGCGCTTCCGCTCGGGGTCCGTAACGCCCGCCAGATCGCCCAGGAACTTGGCCGAGGCATTCACGCCCTTGACGTTCAGCCCCATGTGCTTATAGGACTCCAGCACCTCCCCGAACTCGTTCTTGCGCAGCAGGCCCGAGTCGACGAAGACGCAGTAGAGGTTCTTGCCGATGGCCTTGTGCAGCAGCACGGCCGCCACCGACGAATCCACGCCGCCCGAAAGCGCCAGCACGACCTTGTCGTCGCCCAGCTTCTCGCGCAGTTCGCGCACGGTAGCCTCCACAAAACCCTCCGAGGTCCACGACTGCCCGCAGCCGCAGATGTCCACGACGAAGTTTTTGAGCAGCTGCGTGCCGTCGGTCGAATGGTACACTTCGGGGTGGAACTGGATGCCCCACGTCTGCTCGCCCCCGACGTGGAAGGCGGCGACGCGCACGTCCTCGGTGCTGGCGATCAGTTCATAGTTGTCGGGCACGCGCGTAATGGTGTCGCCGTGCGACATCCACACCTGCGTGCGGGCCGGAAGGCCGCGCATCAGCGCATCCGAGGCGTCGCCCACGGTGAGCATCGCACGACCGTATTCGCGGCTGGGCGCGGGCTGCACCTCGCCGCCGAAAGCCGAGGCGAGGAACTGCGCGCCGTAGCAGACGCCCAGCAGCGGCAGTTTGCCCTTGATGGCCGAAAGGTCGGGAGTCGGGGCCTGTGCGTCCCGCACGGAGAAGGGACTGCCCGAAAGAATCACGCCCCGCACCGACGCGTCTATCGCCGGAATTTTGTTGAAGGGGTGGATTTCGCAATAGACGTTCAGTTCGCGGACACGGCGTGCGATCAGCTGCGTGTACTGCGATCCGAAGTCGAGAATCAGGATTTTTTCCATATCAGTCGTTCAATTACTTTCCAAAATTTCGATAGCCCCCCCACACGCGCCGGAGAAGATAACCCAACGCCGCCGCAAGGACCAGCGTACGCAGCACCGGAAGGCGGGTGATCAGCCATGCGGCGAACAGTGCGAACGCCGCCGCCAGAATCCACCAGTCGTATTTCGAAACCGGGAGTCCCATCTACCGTTCGCTCGAATAGTTGGGCGCCTCGCTCGTGATGGCTACGTCGTGCGGATGGCTCTCCTGCATGCCCGAAGCCGTGATGCGGATGAACCGGGCCTGCTTGAGCGTCTCGATGTCCTTCGCGCCGCAGTAGCCCATGCCCGAACGGACGCCGCCGATGAGCTGGTAAACCGTCTCGGAAAGGGAGCCCTTGAACGGCACGCGCGCGGCGATGCCTTCGGGAACGAGCTTGCTGATGTTGCCTTCGCAGCCCTTCTGGAAATAGCGGTCGGCCGACCCGGCCTTCATGGCGTCGATCGAGCCCATGCCGCGGTAGCTCTTGAACTTGCGGCCGTTGAAGATGATCGTCTCGCCCGGAGCCTCCTCCGTGCCGGCGAACATCGAACCGATCATCACGCAGTCGCCGCCCGCAGCCAGCGCCTTGACCAGATCGCCCGAATAACGCAGTCCGCCGTCGGCGATCACCGGAACGCCGCTCTCGCGGGCCACGCAGGCCACGTCGTAGATGGCCGTCAGCTGGGGAACGCCCACACCCGCGATGATGCGCGTCGTGCAGATCGAACCGGGACCGATGCCGACCTTCACGCCGTCGGCGCCGTTCTCGATCAGGTAGCGCGCGGCCCCGCCCGTGGCGATGTTGCCCACCACCACGTCGAGCGACGGATAAACCTCCTTGATCCGCTTGAGCATCGAAACGATGTTGGCCGAATGGCCGTGCGCCGAGTCGAGCACCACGGCGTCGACGTCCTCGGCGACCAGCGCCTTCACGCGGTCCATCGCGTCGGGCGTAACGCCGACGCCGGCCGCCACGCGCAGGCGGCCCTTCGCGTCCTTGCAGGCATTGGGGTGATCCTGCACCTTGGTGATGTCCTTATAAGTGATCAGCCCCACCAGACGGCCTGCGTCGTCCACCACGGGGAGCTTTTCGATCTTGCTGTTGAGCAGTATTTCCTGGGCGTGGGAGAGTTCGGGATTGTGCGTCGTCACGAGGCGGTCGCCGGGCGTCATCACCTCCTCGATGCGGCGCGACATGTCGCGCTGGAAACGCAGGTCGCGGTTGGTGACGATGCCGATAAGCATCCTGTCCGCATCCACGACCGGAATGCCTCCGATCTTGTTCTCTTTCATCAGGTTCAGCGCGTCGCCGACGGTGTGGTCCTTGGAAATGGTCACCGGATCGTAGATCATGCCGTTCTCGGCGCGCTTCACCTTGCGGACCTGCGCGGCCTGCTCGGCGATGGTCATGTTCTTGTGGATCACGCCGATTCCTCCTTCCCGCGCCAGGGCGATGGCCAGCGGCGCTTCGGTTACCGTGTCCATGGCGGCGGACACAATGGGGATGTTGAGAGAGATATTTCGCGAGAAACGGGTCTGAACATTGACCTCTCGCGGCAACACTTCCGAATAGGCGGGTATAAGCAGCACATCGTCGAAGGTAAGTCCCTCGGGCTGAACCCTTTCATTGATAAAAGACATAATGAACGTGGATTTTTGTTGCTCGCAAATGTAGTGTTTTTTTTCGAAACGGCCTAATTTCCGGACCTATCCGCCGGTTTTTTTATCAACATTCTATCAATAGGTTCGGCGGAAGACTTTTTGTGCTATCTTTGAATGCAGAATCGACCCACCATTCCGAAATGAAAAGAGACCTGCTCCTCCTGCTTGCGGCCGCCATCGCCGGCTGCGCACCCCGACATACGATCACGGGGCATATCGACAACCTGACCAACGATTCACTCTGCATCGTGCACTGCGCGATCGAAGATATGCCCGGTCTCAAAGGAGATGACGACCAACGGATCACCTACGACACGATCGTCGCCGCCAACGGGCGATTTGCATACGACACGCCCGTCGAGCGGCCGACACAATTCATCATCATCCCCATGCAGCTCATGGAATTCGATCAGGGAAGACGCCATTCGACCAGCACTTCGGACATGAAATTATTCCTCGACAAGGGCGAACACGCCGTACTCCGGGGCCGGATCGACTCGACGGTTTTCAACTGCACGCTTTCGGGCACACGTCTCAACGAAGATCACAGCCGCCATTATCAGGAATTGCGGTCCTTCTGGATCGAAGGCCAGCGATTGCAGGATGCCATGGCCGGAAAAAGCCGCGCGGAACAGGAAGCGCTCTACGAGCGGTTCCGGCAGGTGATGGCCCGCCGCCGGGCTTGCGAAATGGACTACATCGACGCCAATCCGGACAACCCGCTCGCAGGGTACTGCCTGACGAAAATACCCATCGACAGCGTTTTAACATACCACGAACGACTCGCCGATGCGGCCCGCAACTCGATATTTAGGCCATTGCTCGAACCGCTGCTGGCCAAAGCCGGAAAATACCGCCTGATCCGGCTGGCCGAAGCGAAGATCGTCGCCGGCAGCCCCGCTCCGGACTTCACGCTGAAAACCGCCGACGATAAGAATTTCACCCTCTCGTCGCTTCGCGGAAAGTATGTCGTGCTCGACTTTTGGGGCAGCTGGTGCGGATGGTGCATCAAAGGAATCCCGAAGATGAAGAGATACTACGACCGTTATAAAAGCAAACTGGAAATAGTCGGCATCGACTGCAACGACACTCCGGAGAGATGGCTCGCCGCGGTCGAAGAACACCGGCTGCCGTGGATCAACGTCTACAATCCGAAAGACGTTCCGGCAGCGGAAGACATCTCCGTCGAATATGCTGTCAGCGGATACCCCACCAAGGTGATCATCGGTCCCGACGGCCTCATCATCGGAAAATACGCGGGCGAAGGACCCGATTTCTACGAGGCCCTGCACAAGACGATCAAATAGCCTTCTTTAGCCTTCTGCAACGCAAGCCCCGGCTGAAATGTTCCAGCCGGGGCTTGCGTGTATAAGGAATCAGGGACTAATACTGCTCCTTTTCGTTGGGGAAATCGCACTCCTTCACATCCCTGACATACTGCTCCACGGCACCGGTCATCACCGTGTGCAGGTCGGCGTAGCGGCGCAGGAAGCGCGGCGAGAACCCTTTGTTGATACCCAGCATGTCGTGGATCACGAGCACCTGGCCGTCGCAGCCCGCGCCGGCGCCGATGCCGATCGTCGGGGTCGGAATCTCGGCGGTCACGCGCGCGGCCAGCGCCGCGGGAATCTTTTCGAGCACGATGCCGAAACAGCCCGCCTCGCTCAGCAGGTGCGCGTCGCGCAGCAGTTTTTCGGCCTCGGCCTCCTCCTTGGCGCGGACGGCGTAGGTTCCGAACTTGTGGATCGACTGGGGCGTCAGGCCGAGGTGTCCCATGACGGGAATGCCGGCCGAGAGAATGCGCTGGACCGATTCGAGGATCTCCTCGCCGCCCTCCATCTTCACGGCGTCGGCCTCGGTCTCCTTCATAATGCGGATGGCCGAATCGAGCGCCACCTTCGAGTTGCCCTGATAGGTTCCGAACGGCAGGTCGACGACGACCAGCGCCCGCTCCACGGCACGCACGACCGAACGGGCGTGGTAGATCATCATATCGAGGGTGATGGGAACCGTGGTCTCGTAACCGGCCATCACGTTGGCGGCCGAGTCGCCCACGAGAATCACGTCGATACCCGCGGCATCGACGATCTTCGCCATCGAATAGTCGTAAGAGGTGAGCATGGCGATCTTCTCGCCCCGCTGTTTCATCTCCGTCAGGCGGTAAGTCGTTACCGCGCGGACGGTGCTTTCTACTGACATTTTTTCAGATTTTAAGTTTTACAACGCGGCAAAGTTAACGCTTCGGACGGATTTGGCAAAAGAAACTCCATAAAACGACGCCGCCCGACACCGAGACGTTGACCGAATGCTTGGTCCCGGCCTGCGGGATTTCGACGGCCCCGTCGCACCGGTCGACGGCCTCCTGCCCCACGCCGTCGACCTCGTTGCCGAAGACGAGCGCATACTTCACCCCCGGCACGGCGCGAAACTCATCGAGCATCACGGCCCCCTCGACCTGCTCCACGGCGTAGACCGCATATCCTTCGGCACGCAGCTGCGCAATGCACCCGACGGTCGAAGCGCAATAACTCCAGGGCACGGTCATCTCGGCCCCCAGAGCCGTTTTGTGAATGTCACGGCTGGGCGGAGTGGCGGTGATGCCGCACAGGACGATCCGCTCCACGGCGAAAGCATCGCCCGTGCGGAAAAAGGCCCCGACGTTCTGGGCCGAACGAACGTTGTCCAGCACCACCGTGACAGGCATCTTTTCCATCGCGGCGAACTCCTCGGCCGAAGGCCTGCCGAGTTCTTCGTTGGTGATTTTGCGCATAATGGGTTCGGAACGATTGATTTCGGGGGCAAAAGTAAATAAAATTAAAATCTTTTCCTTACTTTTGTCAGCTATATTCCGTTGACACCTATGAAAAAACTTTTACTCTTGCTCGCCCTTTCCGGATGCGTCGCCGCAGGACACGCACAGGAGATTCTGCTGGGAACCGATTTCAAAATGTATTTCGACAACAAGGAATTCGGCAGCAACGAGTTCGCCGTGCCGGGACTGGACATCGAATCGGGCACGGACTTCGCGGCCCGGCTGACGCCCCGTGTCGGCATCCGGTGGGACGAGAAAAACACGCTGGTCATCGCCGCGGACATGATCAAGAATTTCGGAACCCAGGAATCGGCCTATCTTTCGGAGATCAAACCCGTCTTCTACTACCAGTTCCAGACGCCCAAGGTGACGGCCGCGGCCGGTATCTTCACGCGCGACATGATGCACGACGACGACTATTCGACGGCATTCTTCTCCGAGTCGGAACGCTTCTTCCACAACCGCATGAACGGCGTGCTGGCGCAGTACAACGGCAAAAGGGACTCCTACGTCGAGTTCGTCTGCGACTGGGAGGGCATGTACTCGACCCTCTCGCGCGAAAAGTTCCGCATCCTGCTCGCCGGACGCCACTACCTCGACACGTTCTACTACGGGTTCAACTACTCGATGTTCCACTATGCGGGACAGCAGGGCGCGCCGATCGAAAACGTCGTCGACCTGCAACTGCTCAACCCCTGCGTCGGCGTGCGGTTCAACGCCTTCTTCGATTTCGACATCAAACTGGGAGCTTTGCTCACGGCCCAGCGCGACCGCAGTTTCGGCCACTCGTGGGAAAAGCCCTGCATGGGCGAGTTCGCCTTCCGGATCAGCCGCTGGGGACTGTCGCTCGACGAACGCCTCTATGTCGGCGACAACATCCACCCCTTCTTCTACGGACATGAACTCGAAGACGGCACACCGCTCCCCTACGGCCGCGAGTTGTACCCCGCCGAGAGTTTCTTCCGCACCGACCAGAAGGTGTACAGCCGCACGGCGCTCTCCTACCGCCGCTCGTTCTTCGACGACACGGTCTCGGTCCGTGCGGAGTTCGCCGCCCACCACGACGGCACGGCCCTGGGAACCCAGCAGATGCTGGTCGTGGGGGTGAAACTGCTCAAAACCGTTTACAACAGCAAGAATCATAAAAAATAATATGGCAAGCGAAACAAACGAAACACGGGAGAAGTCGCTGAACTTCCTCGAAGAGATCATCGAAGAGTCGATCGCCGGGGGCGAAACGCGCATACAGACCCGTTTCCCGCCCGAACCGAACGGTTACCTGCATATCGGCCACGCCAAGAGCATCTGCATCAACTTCGGACTGGCGAAGAAATACGGCGGCAAGTGCAACCTGCGCTTCGACGACACGAACCCCGTCAAGGAGGACGTGGAGTATGTCGACTCGATCAAGCGCGACATCCAGTGGCTCGGCTTCCAGTGGGAGCTGGAGCGTTATGCGTCGGACTATTTCGACCAGCTCTACGAATGGGCCGTCGTACTGATCAAGAAGGGGCTGGCCTACGTCGACGACCAGACGCAGGACGAGATCCGCGAAAACCGCGGCACGGTGTCCGTGCCGGGAACGCCCTCGCCGTGGCGCGACCGTTCGGTGGAGGAAAACCTCGATTTGTTCACGAGAATGAAGAACGGCGAGTTCCCCGACGGAGCCAAGGTGCTGCGCGCCAAGATCGACATGGCCCATCCGAACATGCTGTTCCGCGACCCGATCATGTACCGCATCATCCACGCCGAGCATCACCGCACGGGCGACAAATGGTGCATCTACCCGATGTACGACTACGCCCACGGCCAGAGCGACTCGATCGAGCGGATCACCCACTCGATCTGCACCCTGGAATTCGACGTGCACCGTCCGCTGTACGACTGGTTCATCCAGGCGCTCGACATTTTCCCCTCGCACCAGTACGAGTTCGCGCGCCTGAACCTCACCTATACGATGATGTCGAAGCGCAAGCTGTTGAAGCTCGTGCAGGAGGGCGCCGTGATGGGCTGGGACGATCCCCGCATGCCGACGATCTGCGCCCTGCGCCGCAAGGGCTACACGCCCGCCTCGGTGCGCAACTTCGCCGAGATGGTGGGCGTCGCCAAGCGCGACAACGTGATCGACCTCGGGAAGCTGGAATACTGCGTGCGCGAAGACCTGAACCGGGTCGCCCAGCGCCGCATGGCCGTGCTGAATCCGCTGAAGGTGGTCATCACGAACTACGAGGACGACAAAACCGAGCTGTTCACGGCGATCAACAACCCCGAGGACGAAGCCGCCGGCACGCGGCAGGTTCCCTTCTCGAAGGTGATCTGGATCGAGCGCGACGACTTCATGGAGAATCCGCCCAAGAAGTTCTTCCGCCTCTCGCCGGGCGGCGAGGTGCGCCTGCGCTATTCGTACCTCATCAAGTGCGAGGAGGTCGTCAAGGACGAGGGGGGCAACATCACCGAACTGCGCTGCACCTACGACCCGATGTCGGGCGGAGGTTCGTCGAGCGACGGCCGCCGCGTGAAAGGCGTCATCCACTGGGTGTCGGCCGCGGATGCCGTGGAGGCCGAAATCCGGCTGTTCAACCCGCTCTTCACGAAGGAGGACCCCGACGACGTGGACGAAGGGCAGACCTGGGAGGACAACCTCAATCCCGAATCAATGGTCAAAATCACAGGCTACCTCGAGCCGTCGCTGCGCGACATCCCCGTAGGCCAGGCCGTACAGTTCGAGCGCGTGGGCTACTTCTGCCCCGACACCGACTCGACCCCCGGTCATCTGGTGTTCAACCGCACGGTAACGCTCAAGGACTCGTGGGCCAAGATCAACAAATAGAAAGATCCCCCACCGACAAAAAAAGACATCCGGACGATTCCGGATGTCTTTTTTATCATTTACCCTCCTATTTCACCGGATTTTACCTACCTTTGGGATCGGAAACGAAAACCGAATAATCGGATGCAGTTGTTATACGTAATAGGAACAGGGGTGCTGGCGGCGTTTTGCGTCCTCCTGGCCGTCCGTATCTGCTACCAGCGCCGGTACATCCGAACAAGCGACCGGATCAACGACTGCATATTCCGCAACGTAGCCGCCTACCTGCTGCTGATCGACCCCGATTTCAACGTTCTGCAAACCAACTATCGCTCCGCGACGGGAACCGCACCGCAAGCCGTGCCGCCCAAGGTGGGCAACCTGCTGCGCTGCAGGAACGGCGAGGACGCCGGCGTCTGCGGCACGCACGAATTGTGCGCCGACTGTCCCGTCCGCGCGGCCATCACCGGGGTGTTCCGGACGAAGAAAGGCTTCTCGGGACTGGAGGTCCCGATGGTGCTCTACACCTCCGACGACCACACGGAGACCGTCGACTGCGACGTAAGCGTGGCGGGCAATTTCCTCACCGTCGCAGGACAACCCCGGGTGGTGCTGACCGTGAGCGACATCTCGGCCCAGAAACGCACCCAGCGCGAACTGGAGAAAGCCCGCGTTCGCGCCGAAGAGTCCGACCGCATGAAATCACGCTTCCTGGCCAACATGAGCCACGAACTGCGCACGCCGCTGAACGCCATCATCGGATTCTCGGAACTGCTCATGGACGACCCCGCCCCGACCGAGAAACAGGAGTACATGCGCATCATCCGCTCCAACGGCGAGGTACTGATGCAGCAACTCAGCGACATCCTCGATCTCTCGAAGATCGAAGCCGGAACCCTCGGCTACGAATATAGCGACGTGGAACTCAATGCCGTCATGGAAGAGCTGGAAGGCGGTTTCCGCATGCGGCAGCCGGAGAACAGCCCGGTGCGGATCACCTTCCACAGAAAATATCCCGTCCGCTACATCCGCACGGACCGCAAGCGGCTGATTCAGGTGATCGCCAACTTTTTGAGCAACGCCGTGAAATTCACCTCCGAAGGCTCCGTCGATTTCGGATTCGAAATCCGCGGCGGGGAACTCTACGTCTACGTCGCCGACACGGGAGCCGGCATCCCCGAAGAACACCGGGAACAGCTTTTCCAACGTTTCGTCAAGGCGGGATCGTTCAGGCAGGGCATCGGCATCGGACTGGCGATCTCGAAGTCGATCGTCGAAACGATGGGCGGCCGCATCGGCGTCGAATCCCAACCGGGCAAAGGCTCGACCTTCTGGTTCACGCTTCCCTGCAAGCCGGAGCAATAAGCATCGTTATCCTCTTCGCGGTTTCCAAACCATTCCGGCCCTGCGCAGCGGAATAAAATACGCCTGTTCCTTCCAGACCCCTCCGACCCACCAGGCATCCCAGCGCGACACCGAGCGAAACGCCCGCAGAGCTGCCTGCAACAGCGGGTCAGCCGGATCGCTGACAACAGGACTTCCCTTTTCCGACAACAGTCGCGCCCGGTCGATCCGAACCACCCGCCCTGTGGAATCGGCTGCAAAGACCACATACAGCGACAGCAGATCGGGCGACTTTCCGACATGAAGGCTGTCGAACGCCGCGGCCACACGCTGTGCATTGTCCGTCGCATCCGCACCTCTTTCATACAGCCGGTTCCGGTAGGCTTTCGTCTCCCTCACGCGCCCCTCGGACACCGCAGCCACCCATTCGCGTTCGAGATTCCGCATAAATCCATCGTGTTGGTAATACACCTGATTCCCCGTGCCATAGCGGATCTCTCCGCTGAACCAGCCGGCCCGGGCGCGTGATCCCGCTGCAAATTCGGGAACCAGCTCCGCTCCGGAAAATATGACGTCGCCGTCCTCGGTGTTCACGCACTCAAGCCACAAGATGCCCTCGTCGTCCAGCCGCCAGACACCGATACACCGACGCCAGCAAGCCGTAGAGCCGGAGGCATCGAGTTCGTCCAGCCGTTTTTCGAGCCGGGCGAGCACGGCGGAATCCGCCGTCGCCAGCGGCAGTGCGAACAACTGCATCGTATCGCACCCGACGACAAGCCGTTCGGCAGCCTGCCCTGTCGCCGACGCGCGAAAAGGCTGCAAAAAACACACGACTGCCGACAGCAGAAGAGCCGCACGTATCATAAGCGAGGGTATTTTTCAGAAAGATACGCAAAAAACGAAGATTGCACAAGTCCCGTTGCGAAAACGACGACATCGGCTCCGCGTCAGCGCATCATGCCGCCGAAGGTCCGCCGGCCGAAAAGGTAGCGCAGCACCACCGAGCCGCGGTAGATGTTTTCCGCGGCGGAACCCTTGCGGTTCGCGCGGATCTCACGCCGTTTGCGGGCCAGCGCCCCGTGCCAGCGGATGAAGTCGCGCCAGGCGCGGAACACGGCGCGGAAGTTGTCCCGGCGGCCCTGCATGAGGTAGGACAGCGCGGCGAGCAGGTCGAGCGCCGGGCGCGCAACGGCCACGCAAAGCCGCTGTGCGGGCGAGGCGCACTTGTAAAGCATGGCGAGATTGTTCCGGTGATTGTAGAAGACCTTGGCCGGAGAATCGGTCTGGAGCGTGCCGCCGCCCAGGTGGTAGACCCTGCTCCGGGGCACGATCCGCACCCGGTAACCCGCCAGCTGCATCCGCCAGCAGAGGTCGATCTCCTCCATGTGGGCGAAGAAATCGCCGTCGAAGCCGCCCAGCGCGCGGAACACGTCGGCCCGGCAGCAGAAAGCCGCGCCGCTCACCCAGAACACGTCGCGCTCGTCGTCGTACTGGCCCCGGTCCTTCTCCACGCAGCGCAGGATGCGCCCCCGGCAGAAGGGATAGCCCAGGTAGTCGATGAAACCGCCCGCAGCCCCCGCATACTCGAACTCCGTGCGGTCGGCGCAGGAGATCAGCTTCGGCGCGGCGACCGCCACGTCGGGATTCCGGTCCAGACAGTCGAGAATCGGCGCAAGCCACCCCTCGGGGGTCTCGACATCGGAGTTCAGCAGCAGGTAATAATCGGCCTCGATATACTCCAATGCGCGGTTGTAGCCTCCGGCAAAGCCGTAGTTGCGGTCCATGCGCAGGACCGTGACCGACGGAAACCCGGCGGCGAGCGCCGCGAGAGAGTCGTCCGTCGAACCGTTGTCGGCGACGATGACCTCGACGCCGGCGGGAGCCGCGGCCACGACCGACGGCAGGAAACGACGCAGGTGGTCCGCGCCGTTCCAGTTGAGTATGATGATTTTAGCGACCGGCATGAGTTCGTTTGTGCTTCCAGCGGCGATGCGACCACATCCACAGTTCGGGACACTCGCAGATCATCCGCTCCAACTTACGAACGTAACGCTGCGTGATTTCGTATTCGGCGACCTCCTCTTTGCCGTCATAAATCAGTTCGAAGGACATTTCGTAGCGTCCCCGCCGCAGGCGGTTCATCTTCACGAAGTAGACCGGGAGGTTGCAGCGCAGGGCCAGTTTCTCGCCGCCGTCGAAGAAGATCGTATCCTGATTGAGGAAGCGGAACCAACGGCTGTCGGGCCGCCGCGGGGGATTCTGGTCGGCGATAAGCCCCATCACGAGGTTCTTGCCGGCGATGCCTCCGGTCCGGTTGCGCAGGTAGAAACGCAGGCTCTCCTTCATCGAGACGGTCATCGAATTTTCGTAATTGCGCAGCCGCCGGTAGAGTTCCTCCATCACCTTGCTGCGCAGCGGATGGTAGACGGCGACCAGCATCTGCGACCGCTCGTAAAGCCCCCAGTAGGAGCAGTACTCCCAGCAGCCGAAATGGGCCGTCATGGCGATCCAGTCGCGGCCGTGCACCGCTTCCACGTGTTTCTCCACGTCTTTGACCGTAAGCACCGTCCGCCCCTTCTCCTCGTTCATGTAGGCCATGTTGATCGTGTCGACGAAGATTTCGGACAGCGTGCGGTAGAACCGCCGCCGGATGACGGCCAGTTCGCGTTCGCTCTTCTCGGGGAACGAGTTCCGCAGGTTGGTCTTGACGACCTTCATGCGGTAGCGCAGGCAGTAGTAGAGCAGGACGAAAAGCAGGTTTTCGACGACGTAGTACTTGAACCAGTAAGGCATCACGGCGAACACGCGTGCGCCCAGCCAAAGGGTCTCCAGCCAGAAGCGCTGCAAAATGGTCAGATCGGTTCGTTTCATGCCTGCCGCCCGGATTAGGGTTCCACGAAAAGTTTGACGTTCTCGACCTTGGTGCGGATTCTCAACCAGCGGATCAGCGTTTCACGGTCGACCGGAAGCGCGGAATCCCGGGGCGTCACCACGCACACGAGCGTCGTATCGCCGGGCGTGCCCTCGACGTCGAAGGTGATGCCCTTGGTCAGCGAAATGGCCCCGATGTTGTCCATCATGGCCCCCACTTCGCGCGAGATGTCGTTCACCTCGACGTTGGTCACCCGGTAGCGTTTCAGCTGCGAGGACATCTCGCCGATCCGGCGGTTCTTCTCCTCCAGCAGCTCCTGATAGCTCTTCTGGAGCGAAACCACGTCGACCTTGTCCTCCGTATTGGCCTGCCGGACGACCAGTTCGGCCTCCTCCAGCCCGAAATTGCGCATCTGCGTACGGGCATTCTCGATCACCTCCTCGCCCAGCGGCTCGCCCACGAGCAGCAGCTCGATCTGCGAGGGGTTCTTGCCCTGCGCGTAGTGTTTGTTGCACTCGATCACGCGGGTATGCGGAAAGTTGAAGACCTGCGACACGTATTTGTCGGCCACGGCCTCGAACAACGAGACGCGGACCATGTGGAACCCGATGACGACGCTCGGGATGAAGGTCACCAGCGTGATGACCATCATCAGCCGCTTGACCGTGCGCTCGCGGACCTTGTCGATGAAGACCTTCTTCTCGTATTGCAGAAAACGCACCATGGCATAGGTCGCCAGCGCGATGAACACCGAATTGATGAAGAAGAGGTAGAAGGCGCCGATGAAAAAGCGGAACTGCCCCGTGGCCAGTCCGAAGCCCGCCGTACAGAGGGGCGGGATGAGGGCCGTGGCGATGGCCACGCCGGGAATGACGGTCGACGTGCGGTCCTGCCGCGTCTGCGCCACGATGCCCGCCAGGCCGCCGAACAGGGCGATCAGCACGTCGTAGGTCGTAGGCACGGTGCGCGCCAGCAGCTCGCTGCTGTTCGACGAGAGCGGCGAGATGAAGAAATAGACCGTCGAGGTGATGATGGCGACGATGAACATCAGCGCCAGGTTGCGCAGCGACTTCTTGAGCAGTTCGAAATCGTTGATGCCCAGCGCGAGGCCGACACCCATGATCGGGCCCATGATCGGCGAAATGAGCATCGCGCCGATGATCACCGCGGCCGAATTGACGTTCAGGCCCAGCGAGGCGATCATCGTGGCGAAGATCAGCACCCAGAGGTTGACGCCGCGGAACTCCACGCCCTTCGAGACGGAGGCCACGACCTCGTCGCGCTGCGCCTTGTCCTCGTCGAGGCTGAAACGGCCCTTCATAAATTCGCGCAGCTCCCCGAGCCACGCCGAAAACGAACGTTTTACCTTTTGTGTATCGTCTGTACGGTTCTCTTCCATCAATTGCGTTTCGATTTGAGTTACTCCTCCCCGTCCTCCCGGACGCGGCGGACTTTGGGTTTTCCGGCCACGACGATCACGAACTCGCCCTTGGGTTCGGTCGTGCGGAAATGCCCGAGCACCTCGGCGACGGTTCCGCGCACGGTCTGCTCGAACTTCTTGGTGATCTCGCGCGACACCGAAACCCGGCGGTCTTCACCGAAAACCTCGGCGAACTGCTCGAGACACCGGACCACGCGGTAGGGTGATTCGTAGAAAATCATCGTGCGCTCCTCGCCGGCAAGCGCCTGCAACTGCTTCATCCGCCCCTTCTTCTGGGGCAGGAAGCCCTCGAAGCAGAAACGGTCGCACGGAAACCCGCTCTGCACCAGCGCCGGAATCAGCGCCGTGGCGCCGGGCAGCGTCTCGACCTCGATCCCCGCCTCGACGCACGTGCGCACCAACAGGAACCCGGGGTCCGAAATGCCGGGCGTCCCGGCGTCCGACACCAGGGCGGCATTGCGTCCTGCGACGATCGCCCCGGCAACCATTTCGACCGTGGCGTGCTCGTTGAACTTGTGGTGCGAACGGAGTTTCTGCTCGATGCCGAGGTGCTTCAGCAGGAACGACGTCGTGCGCGTGTCCTCGGCGAGGATGAAATCCACCTCGCGCAGGACGTTCACCGCGCGCAGCGTGATGTCGTCCAGATTCCCGATCGGCGTAGGTACGATATAGAGTTTGGCCATCGTGTCAGGCGAATTTGCGTTCGAGCAGTTCCATCATAAACTTCGCGCCGTCCGAATTGGGATTCCAGGCGTAGTTCTCGGCAATGTGGATCATGCACTCGTCGAAATCGTCGAAGGCGTTGAGCGTCGCGATCGCCTCTTCATAGGCTTCGCCGTCACCGCCGAACAGATCGCGGATCAGCAGGAACTTGTCGTTGATGCCGATGGCGTTACGAAGGTCGGCGACCGGTTCGCCGCGGCGCAGTTCCGAAGCCATGTCGCGCCGCGGAGCGATCGTGTCGGCCAGCGTCTGCACGTCGTGGTTGATCACCTCGCCCAGCACGGCCCCGACAGGGACCGCAACCTCCCTCGCTCCGGATTCGGCCTCCTCCGGCTCGGCGGCGGCAGGCGCTTCCGAAACGGTGACGGGTTCCGCCGCGGACTGCGGCACGGACATTCCGGACTGCGGCACGGGGCCTGCGGACGCAGGCGCAGCCGCCGGTTCGGGAGTCGCGGCAAACCCGGGACGGACAGTCGGTCCGGGCGTCGCAGCGGGTTCGTGACGGGCAGCGGGTTCGAGCGTCACAGCGGGTTCGGGACGGACAGCGGGTTCGGGACGGGCAGCAGGTTCGGGACGCTCCGCCGGTCTTTCCGCCGTTTCGGGCCTTGCGGGCTTTTCGGCGGGCTTTTCGGCGGGCGCGGGCGTATCGTAGAGCGACATGATGACGCGCTGTTTGTGACGGTGGCGGACGGTCTCCTCCTCCAGCCCGAACAGCGTGGGCGCGATGTATTGGGGTTTCTCCGCAGGAGCGGGTTCCGGAGCTGGCGCAGGAGCGGGTTCCGGAACGACGACCGGTTCAGCCGCAGCGGCAGGTCCGGGCGCAGCGACCGGCTTCGCAGACGGTTCAGCCGCAGCCTCGGATTCAGGCGCAGCGACCGGCTTCGCAGACGGTTCGGGCATGGCCTCGGATTCGGATGCTGCGACCGGTCCGGATTCGGCGGCCGGTTCGGATTCTCCGGCGACGAATGCGGCTTCGGACGCCGCTTCGGGATCAGGCTCAAATCCGGATTCCCCCTCAAGTTCCGGCTCGGAATCCGACGCCGCAGGCTCCGCCATTCCGGGCGTCTCCGTATCGGGATTCCCCCCGGCAAACGCCCCGGCAGAATCGGCCGCGACCGTCGTATCGGGTTCGGAAAACGGCTCTGCGGGTTCCGCCTCCGCATCGAACGCGGGTCCTGAAACGGCATCGGGACCGGGTTCGAACACGGCTTCGTCCGTCGGGTCGAGCGAAAGCACCGCCCCGAGGTCGATGGGCACCGGAGCCGCCGCAGGCTCCGTCTCCGCAACCGGGAATTCCGGAAGGGATTCCACCTCCGTAAAGCGCACCGCATCGTAGAGCGTCCGCAGTTTTTCCAGCGCCAGGTCGCGTTCGAGGGCCGGAATCTCCCCGGAAGGCTCCCAGCCGTCGACAATCGCGGTCAGCTTGCGCAGTTCGGCACGTATCGTCTTCAAATCCATCATTGCGTACTGTTTTGACCTCCAAAGGTAGAAAAAATTTGCGAAAGCCCAGCCATTCCCCGGATCGACTATCGCTGCGGCACGGGTCACGGCGTGAGCTACCTGATGAGCGTGCACGAAGGCCCCAACAGCTTCCGCTGGCATAAATCCCCGACGCGCGCCGAGGACACCGTGCAGGAGCCGGGCATGGTCACCACGGACGACTGCTTCCTCCACTATCCACCCCTGTATCAGGGCTACCAGTGCCCGGAGATCCTGTCCCTGCTGGAGACGTACAAGGTGGAGCTTTCCTATTCCGAATTGTTGGAATGGATCGAGGCGGACTTGAAGGCCGATGAAGGGCTGAGCGACGATACTTCCAAAACGATTTCCGATGTGATCATCGTGCAGAACATGTTGGTTGCCCGCACGGAAGATAGCGACATTGCGCAGTCGGAGTTCTCCACTTCGCGCTACGATCTGTACGCGACGATTCCCAGCGAAGAACAGTTCTACACGGATGTGAATGAGATCTATAAGTCCGTGCTGAACCGCGATTCCATTTCGCCCACGGAATATACGTTCAATT
>OGXR01001289.1_pt1 | contig 18745 bp, 8 predicted proteins | sample 1576331 | NCBI WGS metagenome assembly OGXR01 (sample SAMEA3541473, study PRJEB24748) | human gut metagenome | biome: human gut; feature: human-associated habitat; material: faeces | place: China | collected 2012 | reverse complement strand
TTTGTCAATGACGGACAACTTGCTATTTTTTGATTTTATTTCGAACTCACGTTAGAATAGGGAAATCCGTTAGTCTTTATTGTAACCATTTGAGGTGTGATAATAAGATTAACGGATTTGTTTTTTGCTCTTTTATAAAGTTACTCAGAATTAATTTCTAAATTTGTTCCCGTTAACTTTATTCCTTTTTCAAAAGAAATAAAATGGAAAACACAGAGAAACTGATTGTAGAACAACTGAAAAATGGCAACGAAGATGCTTATAAATACATCTATGATTATCATTATGTTCTTTTATGTCATGTAGCAAATCAATATTTGAACGATAATTTTTTATCGGAAACTATAGTTGGAGATGTAATATTTCACCTTTGGGAGATCAGAGAAACTTTAAACATTACTATTTCTATTAGAAGTTATCTGATAAAGGCTGTTCGTAATCGTTGTATAGACTATCTGAAATCTAGATCTGAAAAAAAGGAAATTTCATTTTCAGTTTTAGTACCGGAAGAGATGTCTGAAGAAAAGTATTTGCAGTCGGATAATTATCCTTTGGGAATATTATTAGAACGTGAATTGGAGCATGAAATCCGTATGGCAATAGATAAACTACCGGTTGAATGTAGATGTGTTTTTGAAAAAAGTAGATTTGAGGAGAAAAAATATGAAGAAATTTCTCAGGAATTAGGTATTTCTATAAATACGGTTAAGTATCATATAAAGAATGCATTATCTTTCCTTCAGACTGAATTGAGCAAATATTTAATTGCTTTGATTTTATTTTTTTCGTGTTAAAACAGAAAAAAGTTCTTTTAGGACTACCCTGTATTTAAAATAAATCGTCTTCACTTTAGAAACAACAAAGATGAAAGCAGAAAAAGAACATATTGATGAATTAATAGTATCCTATTTAAGTAATGAGTTGGATGGAAATGCTGTGCATGAACTGAAGGAGTGGATAGCTGCGTCTGTGGAAAATGAAAAGTATTTTATGCAGCGGCAAGAAATTTGGTTTTCTGCCATAAGTGTGAAAGAGGATGTTAAATATGATAAGAGCAAAGCATTTGAACAATTTAAAAATAGAATTGCTAATCAGAGGTTGAATGATAAAAGAGAACGTGAAAATTTCTGTTTGTCTAAATTTTGGCGTTATGCAGCTGTTATTGTTGTATTGTTCTCAGTTTCTTATTTTTCTTATTGGAGGGGTGGAATAAGTATAAAAGAGGTATTTTCGGATATCATTGTGGAGGCTCCTCTTGGTTCCAGAACAAAATTGACCTTGCCGGATGGGACATTAGTGTGGTTGAATGCCGGATCGCGTATAACATATTCACAAGGATTCGGAGTAGGGAATAGAAAAATAGAATTGATAGGAGAAGGGTATTTTGAAGTTAAACGAAATGAAGAAGTTCCATTTCTTGTGAAAACGAATAGTTTGCTGGTAAAGGTATTGGGAACGAAATTTAATTTTCGGGATTATCCGGATGATGCAGAAGCCATTGTTTCTTTGTCCGAAGGAAAAGTGGCATTGAATAATTTATTGAAAAAAGAAAAAGAAGCTTTTTTGTTACCCAATGAAAGGGTGGTTTTGAATAAAAAGAATGGCAGAATGCATGTGGAGTATTCTACTGTTTCCAATGCATTACAATGGACTAATGGATATTTATTTTTTGATGAGGAATTGTTGCCGGATGTTGTGAAGGAGTTAGAACGTAGTTATAATGTGAAAATACAAATAGCTAGTGATACTTTGAATACTTTCAGGTTCTATGGAAATTTCGTTCATCGTGAGCAAAATATTCAGGAAGTTTTGGAAGCATTATCTGCGACCCGTAAGATTCATTATATTATTGAAGGACACAATATAACTTTATATTAAGTAGGGAGTGGATTAAAATTGTTTAACCTTAAAATTAAAAGTATGAATAGAATTAGAGCTGTAATACTGTAATAGGGGTACGAAAGGGATGAAAAAGAAAAGGTGGGAAGATATAGGGATTTTCCCACCTTGATGAAATCTCTTTTTCGACTTACGATTGTGAGTGCGCTTTTAGTGAATGCAAAGTTAATGATTTTTCTCTTTAAAAGCTAAGTTCATTTAATTTTTTAATTAATAAATTACTAATTTATGAAAAACAAGAGAAAGGCCATATTATTGGTCGGGGCTTTGCTTTGCCTTAATTTGAATATCTTCTCACAGAATATACCATTGAAAATGAATAAAGTATCGGTGAAAAAAGCTATGACTGAGCTAAAAGAAAAAAGTGGATATTCATTTGTGTATATAGCTGGGGATTTAGATACGAAAAAGATTGTTGATATAGACGCTGAGCAACTGCAAGAAGTTATTGAGCAAATCTTGGAAGGACAAAATGTTTCTTATGAGATAAAAGATAAAAATATCATTATTCGGAAGAAGGAAGTAGAACAGTCCATGTTGAACGAGAAAAAATTACAAGATATTTCAGGGCTTGTGATGGATGTTATGGGAGAACCTATCGTAGGAGTTAATGTGATGGAAAAGGGGACTACTAATGGTACTATTACTGATATGGATGGTAAGTTTTTACTTAAAGCTCCTGCGAATGCAACTCTTATTATTAGTTTTATCGGTTATAAGACTCTTGCTGTTAATTTGGAAGGGGAAAAGAATGTGAATATAACTCTGAAAGAGGATTTGGAACAATTAGATGAAGTGGTGGTGGTTGGTTATGGAACTCAAAAAAAATCTAGTTTGACAGCATCCGTGGCGACAGTGCCTGCAAAAGAACTGAGTAAACAGATGGGGCATTCTGTTGCAGCTGCTTTGCAGGGGAGGGCTCCAGGAGTAGAAATATTGCAAAAGGGGGGAGAAGCTGGGGCAGATATCAAGATACTTGTTCGGGGAGCAGGTACATTTGGTGCTACTGAACCTTTATATGTTATTGATGGTGCATTTTCTAATAATGGGCTAAATTCGTTGAATCCTTCAGATATTGAATCAATAGAAATCCTGAAGGATGGTTCGGCGGCTGCCATTTATGGCTCTCGCGCTGCAAATGGGGTTGTGCTGATAACTACCAAGCATGGTCAAAAAGGTAAAGCAAAAGTTGAAATTTCTGCAAACTATTCTTTGCAGACTCCTTCTAAATATCTTGATTTTCTAGATGCAAATGAGCATCGCGAATATACTAAGCAAATTGTTGCAAATTCAACAAACCAGACTCAAGCTCCAGAAAATATTCATCCTACTAATCCTGATATTAATACTGACTGGCAAGATGCATATCTAAGAAATGCTCCTATGTATAATTTGAATGCTTCAATTTCTGGTGGTGGTGAATATTCAACTTTTAATACAAGTTTGGGGTATTTTGATCAGCAAGGTATTATGGAATTTTCTGGTTTTAAGAAATATAATGCACGTGTCAATGGAACGTTTAAGAAAGGACGTTTGACTGTTAGTGAAACTCTTTCTGCTGCTTTTACAAATAAGGAGCCTCAAGTAAGGATGGTGATGGGGATTCCTACTGTTCCAATGACTGATGTAGAGGGAAGGTATGTATCTGCAGGTAAAGATTATTATGTAAATGAAGGAAAAGTTACTAATCCGTTTGCATCTTATTCCAATACTGTTCGAAGAAATAAAACAGTTAATGTTACTGGTAGTTTGAATATAGGACTGAATTTATATAAAGGATTGGATTATAAGCTACTACTTGGAGGTGACTATATATCAACAAATAATATATCTCGGTCCATTGCTTTTGACTCCAATTGGGATGAGAATGGTAATGCAGATCCTGATTATAGCAGAACGATTAATTCACTATCTGAAAGTCGTGGACAGCGATTTAGTTATACAATTGATAACATTTTGACTTATAAGAATATGTTTGCTGGTCATACTATTGACGCAATGGTAGGTACAAGTTGGATGAGAGAATACTATAGAACTATGGGGATTGGTTCTGGTTCTACAGATTTGGGTGGTCCTAATATTACTATTTTTAATGGGAAAGGAGATATAACAAGTGAAGAATACAATTCAGCTTTACTCTCCTTTTTTGCTCGCTTGAACTATGACTATAAGGAGCGTTATCTTGTTTCTGCAAGTATTCGTAGTGATAAATCTTCCAAATTTGCTAAAGGAAATAGGGTCGGTTACTTTCCTTCGGTTTCAGTGGGTTGGAATATACATGAAGAGAATTTTTTTAATATAGAATGGATAAGTAAAATGAAGATTAGAGCTAGTTATGGTGAATTAGGAGCTAATTTTATAGATTCATATTCTTTCCTTTCTACGGCTTATGGTCCAATACCTTCTGTATTCGGTGAAAATCAGATTGGTCAAAGTAGTGTGATGAATGGTTATGTAACCAAATTTGCTCAGGAAAATTTGACTTGGGAAAAATCAATATCTAAAAACGTAGCATTGGAAATGGCTTTTCTGAATAATAAAATTTCTTTTACAGCTGAATATTTTTGGAAAGATAATAATGACTTACTTGCTCCATTACTTCCATTAGCATCGTCAGGGCAAACCATTATGACTAATGGGGGGGATTTGCCAGTCTTTAATTCTGCATCTGTTGAAAATAAAGGTTTTGAATTTACGGTAGGTTATCGTAATAATTGGAAGGATTGGAGTTTGGATGTTACTGCCAATATTTCGGCATTAAGAAATAAAGTAAAGAGTTTGGGTGAGGGAGTACAACCCATTAAGGCAGAGGTGATGATGAGTGGTTCTTTTAATGACCGTCCTACTATTACTAAACCGGGCTTGCCTATTGGTACCTTTTGGGGATATGTGGTGGAAGGTTTTGATAATGATGGTAATTTTATTTTTCAGGATAATAATGGTAGTGTGAATGGTGTATTGACAGGAAAACCGGATGGGAAGATTGATGAGAATGATAAAACGGATATTGGTAATCCTCATCCGGATTTTACTTATGGTTTAAATATAAATGTAGGTTATAAGAATTGGGATTTGACTGCTTTTTTCCAAGGAACGCAAGGTAACGATATTTTTGCTTTAATGAAATATGATTGGTATTTTGGAGGAGCTAATAGTGCTACCCTAAAGGATGCTTTCTATAATTCATGGACTCCGCAAAATCCTAATGCAGAAGCTCCTAAACTGAATAGTAAAAACAGTTCTGGCATAAACTCGCTTCCAAGTACATTCTATGTGGAGGATGGTTCTTATTTCAGATGCAAGAATCTACAAATCGGTTATTCCTTTAATAAGAAATTATTGCAAAAATTCCATATAGAATCATTTAGAATATATGCGGGGGTACAAAATTTATTCACTATCACAAAATATCCCTTGTATGATCCCGAAGTTAGTTCAAACGTGTTGTTTGACAGAGGTGTGGATGGTTTCTGGCAAGCACAGGAAAGTCCTCATGAAGCAACAATGAATTCTAGAGTATATAATCTTGGTGTCAATTTAACTTTCTAAAAACAGAATAAGTATGAAAATAATGTTGCGTAAAATTATAGTTATCATTATCAGTTTTGTAACTATTGGAATGATGGGCTCATGTGAAGATATTTTTAATGATTTGGCGGTGAATCCTAATCAATCAGACGTTAATTCATTTTATACTACACTAGAAAATTGTAATAAGGGAATTCTTGGTATCTATGGGTATATTTCGACTCCTCGTAATTTGGGAGCTTGTGGATTTGGTTTGATGTTGACTCGTAGTGATGAGGGGTGTTCGGTAGCTGATTATGGAGTACCAGGTGCTTATAATGAAGAGTTTACCCCTTCTTATTATTCATTGGTTCAACCTTTTCAGTTAATGTATACAGCTGCTTCCCAAGCTAACCAAATGATTGAAAGTCTTACTGAAATAGAATTCAGCAATAAAGAATTACAGGATGCATATTTGGGGGAGGCTTATTTTCTTCGTGCATTTACACATTTCTTTTTATTCATCAATTATAGGAATATTCCTTTGATTAAAGAATTGCCTAAGGCTCCTAATGAATATAAGCCTCAGGCAACACCTGAAGAGGCTTGGGATTTTATTATAGATGATCTGATCAAAGCTAAAGATTTACTTCCTGACAAGAATTTTTGGGATGCTAAAAATAAAGGACGTGTGACGAAAGCTTCTGCTTATGCACTTTTGGGTAAGTCATATCTTTATAGATCCGGTATTGAACCCAAATATGGAACTTCACAAACAACTTATTATAATGAGGCTGCTGCGGCTTTTGCAGAAATCATTAATGGTAATTGTGGAAACTACAGATTGGTAGATGACTATTCATGGAACTTTGATGTGGCACATGAAAATAATGATGAATCTATTTTTGAAGTACAATTTGTCGGAGTGTTGAATACAGGATTTAACCCAGGATTTGTGGACAGTGGGTTGTTCAATGATGTCCGGTGTAAAATGTGTATAATGAATAGAAGTAGAAATTCGAATAGTTCTGCACAGGTTATGCACAATTGGTTATATGATAAATTTGTAGCGTCAAAAACAGTGACAGGAGAAACTGATCCACGTATGTTTGGTTCGTTTGTTTTTAATGATAATGTATCGGAGATTATACGTCCGAAAGGTATGAAGGTTACTTTTCTTGAAGGGAAGGATTGGGAAGCAGAAATGGGTTCAAAGGAAGGAACATTTGGTGAACAATATGAGTTGGCAATGGGATATAAAATGTGTAGTAGGAAATGGTTGGATTGGACCTTACCTCCGACAGATGATGCTGGTGGGCATTTTTTTAATGGACGTGCACAAGGAGTAAACTGGAGAATGATTCGTTATTCGGATGTTTTGCTGATGTATGCTGAAGCTGTAGTAATGGGAGGGAAAGCCACTGCAAACATAACCCCGTTAGAAGCAATAAACAAAGTACGCGATAGGGTAGGAGTACCTCATGTAACAGAAGCTAATATGAGAACTATTGAAGATGAACGTATTCTAGAACTTACCTATGAAGGCTTCCGATTCTTTGACTTGCTTCGTTGGGGTAAAGTAGTAGAGCGTTTTCGCGAATTGGAAAATACTGATCCTTTGTTTAAAAGGTTTAGCAGGGCTCAATATATGGGGTTTAAGGAAAATAAGAATGAATGGGTTCCATTGCCAATTGATGAAGTAGAGGGTAATCCATATATCACTAAAAATAATCCAGGATGGTAATTAAAAATAGAATAATTATGAAAGTATTTTATTATATTATATGTGCAGCTTGCTTTGCCGGCTGTGTGTCATCTTCCAATGATAAAACGGTGAAAGAGAATGGTAGAACATTGCATAATGGCATTGTGCTGCCCGAGCAATGGCCTCCTAGTATGATTGATGATGGAGTACGTTGCGAAATGTCTTTACCTTATATTTCAAACAAACCGACTGTTATTTCTGTAAATCTAGGACGCCAATTATTCGTTGATGATTTTTTAATTGCAGAAACAGATATGGAGCGTGTTTCCCATAAGGCTATGTTCTATGAGAATAATCCGGTACTTGCTCCGGATAAGGAGTGGGAATACACTTTTGAACGTGCTCCTTATGCTGCTCCTTTCAGTGATGGAATATGGTATGATGAAAGCGAACAAAAATTTAAAATGTGGTATTTGGCTGGTGCCGGATCTATGCACAAACATCGTCAAAGCTTTTATACTTGTTATGCGGAGTCAAAAGATGGGAAGCATTGGGAAAAAGTGAATATGGATATAGTGCCGGGTACGAATATTGTAGATACTTGTGATCGGGATGCGGCTACAGTTTGGCTCGATAAAATGTGTCCAGAACCAGAAAAACGTTTCAAATTCTTCAATGTGGAAAAACATAGTGGAGGATGGAAAATAATTTTAAAATATTCAAAAGATGGTATTCATTGGTCGGAAGGAGTTGCGCAATCAGGACCGGTGGGGGATCGTACCACTGCTTTCTATAATCCGTTTACTCAAAAATGGGCTATTAGTCTACGGCAGGGGAGTAAAGCAGACGGACGCTCTAGAGGCTATTTGGAAAATGAAGATCCAGAGATGGCAGTTAGCGTGGCGCATTCATTGGCTAAAGGAATAAAGGATAAAAATATAGTTTTGTGGTTTACTCCTTCCGATAAGGAACTGCCACATCCTGAATTTCCTGATGTGCGTCCAGCCATTTATAATTTTGATGCTATGCCTTATGAAAGTGTTATGCTAGGGTTCTATGCTATGTGGAAAGGACCAGAGAATGATCTCTGTGGTAAGTTAGGTATTCAGAAAAGAAATGAAATAGGGATGGGATATAGTCGGGATGGTTTTCATTTTTATCGTCCCAGTTATGAACCTGTTATGGGAGTAAATGAAACGGAAGGGGCATGGAACTGGGGAAATATGCAGTCTATTATTGGCGTACCTCTCATTGTTGGTGATTCTTTGTATTTGTATTCTAGTGGAAGAATGAAGAATAAAGTGATGTGGGATGGATTTACTTCTACTGGGTTGGCAACTTTACGTCGTGATGGGTTCGTTTCCATGCATACAGACACAGAAGGGGTACTTGTTACCGAGAAAATAAAGTTTGATGGTAATCATTTTTTTGTGAATGCACAAGCAAAGGATTTGCAGGTGGAGATAATGGATGAAAATGGTAATGTGATTACGGGATTTTCCAGAGAGGATTGTAAGGAAATGAATGATTTGAACAGTACTAAACAATTGGTAACTTGGAAATCAGGTAAAAAACTTGCTGCTCTTTCAGGCAAGATAGTTAAAGTGAAGTTTTATGTTACTTGTGGAGATTTATATGCTTTTTGGATTTCTCCATGGGACACAGGAGAAAGTAGGGGATATACAGGTGGTGGTGGTCCGGGACTCAATCCTTGTGGAATCGATATTAAATAACTGATATGTATAAAACATAGTTGTGTTACATCGTGTATTTTGTTGGTGGCTGCTTCATGAGAATGAAGCAGTCATTTTTTGTATTACAGATAAATTTTGCTTGGTTGAGCTAAGTCAATATTTAAGTATGAGGAAAATGTAGACATAAAAAAAGGAGCAACGCCTTGCTCCAACCTTTGTTAACCTTAAATCTAATACTATGAAAAACACGTTGCAAAGGTACGTGTTTTAGTGAATTTTGCAAATAAAACAACTAAAAAAATATGTTTTCTAACACGTTTTAATACTTTTGTCCTATTTGTTAAGGATGAGGACTTTTTTTATTTACTTGTATTTTGTCTTTTTTACATATAAAACCGTATATTTGTTGCCACTTTTGCAAAAGGATAAAAACGAATGGTTTCAGTAGATAATTTGAAAGTAGAGTTTGGAGTAACGCCTCTGTTTGAGGATGTGTCATACGTTATCAATAAGAGAGATCGTATTGCGCTGGTCGGGAAGAATGGGGCCGGTAAGTCTACTATGCTTAAGATATTGGCAGGAATACAGGCGCCTACTTCAGGTAGTGTTTCTGTTCCGCGTGATGTGACGATAGGCTATCTGCCTCAAGTCATGATTCTGAGTGATAAACATACTGTGATGGAAGAGGCGGAGATGGCTTTTGAACATATCTTTGAGTTGCAGGCTAGTATTGAGAGAATGAATCAGGAGTTGGCGGATAGAACAGATTATGATTCAGAAAACTATCGTAAACTGATTGAGAAATTCACCCATGACAATGAACGCTTTTTGATGATGGGAGGTACCAATTATACAGCTGAGATAGAACGTACATTGATGGGGTTGGGATTTAGCCGGGAGGATTTTAACCGTCCTACATCTGAGTTCAGTGGTGGATGGCGTATGCGTATAGAGTTGGCCAAGTTGCTGTTGCGACGGCCCGATGTGTTGCTGTTGGACGAGCCTACCAATCATCTGGATATAGAAAGCATTCAATGGTTGGAAAACTTTTTGAAGACAAGTGCGGGAGCCGTTGTATTGGTGAGCCACGACCGTGCATTTATTAATAATGTGACCAATCGTACGATTGAAATATCTTGCGGGCATATCTATGATTATAAAGTGGCTTACGATGAGTTTGTGGTATTGCGCAAAGAACGTCGTGAGCAGCAATTGCGTGCATACGAGAACCAGCAGAAGCAAATTCAGGATACAGAAGATTTCATAGAGCGTTTCCGTTATAAGGCTACCAAGGCTGTACAGGTGCAGAGCCGTATCAAGCAATTGGAAAAAATAGTTCCTATTGAAATTGATGATGAAGATAATTCAGCCTTGCGGTTGAAGTTTCCGCCTGCCATGCGTTCCGGCAATTATCCGGTCATTTGTGACGGGGTGAAGAAAGCATATGGCAGTCATATCGTTTTTCACGATGTGACTTTGACTATTAATCGAGGTGAGAAGGTAGCTTTTGTCGGAAAGAATGGGGAAGGTAAGTCCACTTTGGTGAAATGTATAATGGACGAAATCCCATACGAAGGTAAACTGACCATCGGGCACAACGTACAGATTGGTTATTTTGCTCAGAATCAGGCTCAGATGTTGGATGAAAATCTGAGTGTCTTTGATACGATTGATTATGTGGCAAAAGGGGATATTCGTTTGAAGATTCGTGATATTCTGGGAGCATTCATGTTTGGAGGTGAGGCTTCTGATAAAAAAGTAAAGGTACTGTCGGGTGGGGAGCGGAGTCGTCTTGCCATGATAAAACTTTTGTTAGAACCGGTGAATTTCCTTATTTTGGACGAACCTACCAATCATCTGGATATGCGTTCAAAGGATGTATTGAAAGAAGCTATCAAGGAATTTGATGGAACGGTGATTGTTGTTTCTCATGACCGTGAGTTCTTGGATGGACTGGTGACCAAAGTTTATGAATTCGGAGGTGGAGTAGTAAAAGAACACATTGGCGGCATTTATGATTTTTTACAGAAAAAGAAAATAGAGAGTCTGAATGAGTTGCAGCTTTCGGCTTCTCCTACTATGTCTGCCACTAAAAAGGAAGAACTCGAAACGGTTAGTGAGAACAAATTATCTTATGAGGCGCAAAAGGAATTGAATAAGAAAATTCGCAAATTGGAGAAACGAATTGCGGATTGTGAACAGAAAATAGAAAAGCTGGAAACTGAGATTGGCGAGGTGGAAGCTGATATGGCTACTCCCGAAGGTGCATCGGATATGGCTTTGTATGAAAAGCATCAGAAACTGAAAAAGGACTTGGATCAGACGGTAGAAGAATGGGAAACCGTTTCTATGGAATTAGAAGAGATGCAGGGAAGTTAAAGTATGTATCATATATATAGAACAAATGAAAGCAAAACATTATTTACCAATGGCTGTATTGGCTCTGGCAGTAGCTGCCGGATGTGACAGTAAAAAGGAAGCCGTCATGACTTCGGGTATAGACTTGACAAATTTGGACACTACGGCTGTTCAAGGAGCTGATTTTTATCAGTATGCTTGTGGCGGATGGATGAAGAAACACCCTCTGACCAATGAATATTCCCGTTTTGGCTCATTCGATATGCTTGCTGAAAATAATCGGGAACAACTGAAAGGATTGATTGTGGAAATTGCTGCCGGGCAGAATGCGCAAGGTACAATAGGTCAGAAAATAGGGGATATCTATAAATTGGCTATGGATAGTGTGAAACTGAATGCGGATGGAGTAACTCCTATTCAAGCTGATTTGGAAAAGATTGCTTCAGTGAAGGATAAATCGGAAATAGTTCCTTTGATGGCGGAACTGGCTCATAGCGGTGTATTCCCTTATTTCAGTTTCTATGTGGGTGCCGATATCATGGACAGCAAGAGCAATTTGTTTCAATTGTATCAAGGGGGTATCAGTCTGGGTGAAAAAGAATATTATCTGGACAATGATGATGTGACTGTCAATATCCGTAATAAGTATAAGGAACATATTGTAAAGATGTTCCAATTGGCTGGTTTTGATGAGGCTGCCGCTAAAAAGAAAATGGAGGCTGTAATGGATATCGAAACCCGTATTGCAAAAGCTTCTTTCAGTGCGGTGGAACAGCGTAACCCTGCGGCCAATTATCATAAAATGTCTTTGGATGAATTAAAGAAAGAGATTCCGGGCATTGACTGGGATGCTTTCTTGAATGGTATAGGCGTGAAAGGGGTGACTGAACTGAGTGTTTCTCAAGTGGATCCGATTAAAGAGGTTGAGAAAATTATCAATAGCTTGCCGGTTGAAAATCAGATCGCTTATATGCAATGGAGTCTGATAGACAGGGCTGCCGGTTACTTGAGTGATGATTTGGTGGCACAAAATTTTGATTTTTATGGAAAAACACTATCCGGAAAACAGACTAACCAACCTCGTTGGAAGCGTGCTGTAAGTACTGTAAATGGAGTACTGGGTGAAGCGGTAGGTCAGATGTATGTGGAGAAATATTTTCCGGCAGCCGCAAAAGAACGTATGGTGCAGTTGGTAAAGAATCTGCAGACCGCATTGGGAGAACGTATTCGGAATTTGGAATGGATGGGTGACAGCACAAAGATTAAAGCTATTGAGAAGTTGAATTCTTTTTATGTAAAGGTTGGCTATCCTGATAAGTGGAGGGATTATACCGGTTTGAATATTGAAAAAGATTCTTATTGGGCCAATGTGAAGCGTGCTACAGAATTCGAACTGGATTATATGTTATCCAAGGCAGGAAAGCCGGTTGACAGAGATGAATGGGGAATGACTCCGCAGACTGTCAATGCATATTATAATCCGACCACGAATGAGATTTGTTTTCCGGCGGGTATTCTTCAATATCCGTTTTTTGATATGAATGCTGATGATGCATTTAATTATGGAGCTATTGGCGTGGTTATCGGTCATGAAATGACTCATGGATTCGATGATCAGGGACGTCAGTTTGATAAGGATGGTAATTTGAAAGATTGGTGGACAGCCGAAGATGCCAAACGTTTTGAAGAACGTGCTCAGGTAATGGTGAATTTCTTTGATAGCATCCAGGTTTTGCCGGGACTCAATGCCAACGGTTCTTTGACTTTAGGTGAGAATATAGCCGATCATGGTGGTTTGCAGGTTTCTTTCCAGGCGTTCAAGAATGCGACAAAAGATGCTCCCCTGCTGGTAAAAGACGGATTTACTCCGGAACAGCGCTTCTTCTTGTCATACGCCGGAGTGTGGGCTGGCAATATCCGCGACGAGCAGATTCGTTTGCAAACCAAGTCTGATCCACATTCATTGGGCAGATGGCGTGTGAACGGAGCACTCCCTCAAATAGGTGCATGGTATGATGCTTTTGGCATTAAAGAGGGGGATCCTATGTATTTGGCTCCTGAAAAACGTGTTTCTATTTGGTAAGCTTTGTATGTAAAAGATAATAAGAAAGCATGGTAATTGCTGAGAATTCGGCATTTACCATGCTTTCTTTTTGGAATTTACATGATAAACACCTATTTTTGTGCCCGATGAAACGGAGACGATACATAGCATGGGTATTGATGTTGGTCAGCATTATCATGTTGACAGCATCTGTTCTGCCTCATCATCATCACCGGGAAATTCTTTGTTTGCAGCATGATATGACTTTGTGCGGCTGTCAATGTTCCGTGCAGCATCAGCAGCATAATAATAGTTCTGATGAGAATCATACATGTAATGCCGGATGTGTGACCAAGTTTAAAAGTGTAACTCCGGATCGGGCCCAAGACAGTGTTTCTCCTGATTATTCGTTTTGTTTGCTGTTATATACGGTGACGGATGTATTGGCGCTTTCATTGCGGTTGACAGAACACAACACATTACCTTATAATTACTATTTAGAAAAACTGCATTCTACGTGTCTTCCCCACGTAAAGGGGTTGCGTGCTCCTCCTTGCGATGTTCTTGCTTAACAGATAGAAAGTTTATCTTTTTATCCGCAACTTTGTTGCATTTTCTTTACACTAATTTTGCATTTAGTAAAAAGTAAGAACAAATAATATCATCATGAAGAAACTTATCTTTATGGGAGTCTTAGGCTTGTTCCTCTTAGGCTCTTGCAACAGTAAATCGGGTCATGATCACGAAGGACACGATCATGGAACGGAGGAAGCACATAATCACGACCACGAAGGGCATGACCATAATCACGAAGGGCATGACCATGAAAAAGAAAACCACGACCATGAGAATGAAGGTCACGAAGGGCATAATCATGAAGCGGAAGCTTCTGCAGCCGGACATTCCGATGAGATAATTCTGGCTCCAGAAAAAGCAAAAGCAGCCGGGGTAGAATCGGAAATAATCCGGCCTGAATCATTCCGTCAGGTGATAACGACCAGCGGTCAGGTGCAGGCAGCACAAGGCGATGAAAGCGTAGTAGTCGCCAATGTAGCCGGTGTGGTTTCTTTCCGCCATCCGGTAACGGACGGTATGAGTGTGAGCAAGGGGGCTCCCATTCTGAATATCTCTGCTGAGAATATGCCGGACGGAGACCCTGTAAAACGTACCCGTATCGCATATGAAACCGCCAAAAAAGAATATGAACGTGCCGCCAAGTTGGTAAAAAGTCAGATAATATCGCAGAAAGATTTCAATGCCATTAAGGAGAGTTATGAAAATGCATTATTGGCATACGAGGCTATTTCAAAGAACCAGACCAAGACAGGTGTGTCCGTCACAGCTCCTTTAGGTGGTTATATCAAGAATTGTCTGGTGCAGGAAGGTGACTATGTGTCGGTAGGCCAGCCTTTGGTGAGTATCACTCAGAACCGTCGTCTGTTCCTTCGTGCAGATGTTTCCGAGAAATATTATGGTTATCTGCATAGCATCCAGTCGGCAAACTTCAAGACTCCATACGATAATAAGGTATATGAGCTGGGTGAGTTGAAAGGGCGTCTGCTTTCTTATGGTAAAGCATCCGGTGGTACTTCTTTTTATGTGCCTGTAACTTTCGAATTTGATAATCGGGGAGATGTGATTCCCGGTTCGTATGTGGAGGTGTATCTGCTCTCGTCGGAAATGCCCGATGTGCTGGCCTTGCCTGTTACGGCACTGACCGAAGAACAAGGTTTGTACTTTGTTTATCTGCAACTGGATGAGGAAGGATATAAGAAACAGGAGGTAACTTTGGGAGCGAGCAACGGAAAGAAAGTGCAGATTCTGACCGGTTTGAAAGCCGGTGACCGTGTGGTAACAAAGGGAGCTTATCAGGTGAAATTAGCGTCGGCTAGCAATGCGATTCCGGCTCATAGTCATGAACATTAATCAGCCGTCCTATGCTAAATAAGATTATACATTTTTCCCTTCAGAACCGTATATTGGTTCTGGTGGCGTCGGTTTTGCTGCTTATCGGCGGTACTTACACGGCTTTTCATACGGAAGTCGATGTGTTCCCCGATTTGAATGCGCCGACTGTAGTGATTATGACCGAAGCGAATGGTATGGCCGCCGAAGAGGTGGAACAATTGGTAACCTTTCCTGTAGAAACTGCCGTGAACGGTGCGACCCATGTGCGCCGGGTGCGTTCATCTTCCACCAATGGCTTTTCCGTTGTGTGGGTGGAATTTGAATGGGATACCGATATCTATCTGGCCCGTCAGATTGTCAGTGAGAAATTGTCCTTGGTCAGCGAGGAGCTGCCCGAGAATGTAGGTAAACCTACCATGGGACCTCAGTCTTCTATTTTAGGTGAGTTGCTGATTATCGGTCTGACTTCGGATACTACTTCCATGCTCGATCTCCGTACACTGGCAGACTGGACTATCCGTCCGCGCCTGCTCTCTACGGGAGGTGTGGCACAGGTTGCCGTGCTGGGAGGTGATATCAAGGAATATCAGGTGTTGCTTGACCCTGCCCGCATGAAACATTACAATGTTACGTTGGCAGAGGTGATGAACGTTACCCGTAACATGAATCAGAATGCCAATGGCGGAGTGATTTATGAATATGGAAACGAATATATTGTTCGCGGGGTGCTTTCCAGTCATGATGTGGATCAGTTGTCACGTTCCGTCATCAAGACGGTGGAAGGGGTGCCCGTTACATTGGAGGATATTGCCGATGTGAAGATTGGTTCGCAGGAACCCAAACTGGGTACTGCTTCGGAGAGAGGAAAACCTGCCGTACTGCTGACCGTTACCAAACAACCCAAGACCGGGACTATTGAACTGACAGAGCAGTTGGAAGCCGCATTGAAGGATTTGCAGAAGAATCTTCCGGCTGATGTACACGTTTCTACAGATATTTTCCGTCAGAGCCGTTTTATTGAAAGCTCTATCGGTAATGTGAAGGATTCGTTGTATGAAGGTGCTGTTTTTGTGGTGATTGTTCTCTTCCTGTTCCTTGCCAATGTACGTACCACGGTTATTTCATTGGTAACCCTTCCGTTGTCATTGATTGTTTCTATATTGACTCTTCACTATATGGGACTCACCATCAATACCATGAGTTTGGGTGGTATGGCCATTGCCATTGGTTCGTTGGTGGATGATGCCATTGTGGTGGTAGAGAATGTGGAGCGCATCATGCACGAAGAGAAACTGCCACCTTACGAGGCTACAAAGAAAGCGATGGAAGGATTGACGGGAGCGATTATTGCTACGTCTCTGGTATTGGCAGCTGTGTTTGTACCGGTTAGTTTCCTCGGTGGTATCACAGGGCAGCTTTATCGTCAATTCACGGTGACAATTGTGGTTTCCGTATTGCTTTCTACAGTTGTTGCGCTGACTCTGAGTCCGGTGATGTGTTCATTGATATTGAAACCGGAATCTCATAAACGGAAGAATATTGTATTCCGCTATATCAACTACGCACTGAATACGGGCAACCGTAAGTATGTTCGCCAGATTTCACGTGTGATAGGTAATCCCCGCAGGGTATTGAGTGCATTTGGTGTGATACTGGTAGCTATTTTGTTGATAAACCGCCTGATACCGACCAGCTTTTTGCCTGTAGAAGATCAAGGATACTTTAAAGTGGAATTGGAATTGCCTGAAGGTGCGACACTGGAGCGTACGCGAATCGTATCGGAACGTGCTGTAGAATATCTGATGCTGAATCCGGCTGTAGAGTATGTTCAGAGTGTAGTAGGTAGTAGCCCCCGTGTGGGTAGCAGCCAGGCACGCAGTGAATTGACTGTTATTCTGAAACCGTGGGGTGCACGTGACGGACAGACTATCGATGAGGTAATGGCTCAGGGGAAAAAGGATTTGCAGGAGTATCCCGAGTGTAAGGTATATCTTTCCACACCGCCGGTTATCCCGGGACTGGGAAGTTCGGGTGGTTTCGAAATGCAACTCGAAGCACGTGGAGACGCTACTTTTGATAACCTGGTACAAGCGACAGACACGTTGATGTATTACGCTTCACAACGTAAGGAATTATCCGGGTTATCATCATCTTTGCAGGCAGATATTCCGCAGCTCTATTTCGATGTAGACCGTGATAAGGTGAAACTGGCAGGTGTGCCGCTGGCGGATGTATTTTCAACCATGAAAGCTTATACTGGTTCGGTATATGTAAACGACTTCAATATGTTTAACCGTATCTATCGTGTATATATCCAGGCAGAAGCACCTTACAGGGAACATAAGGAAAATATCAACCTGTTCTTTGTACGTGGGGCGGATAATGTGATGATACCGCTAACTTCCCTCGGAACTACCTCATATACCACGGGGCCGGGTAGTATCAAGCGTTTCAATATGTTCAACAGTGCTGTGATCCGTGGTGGAGCAGCCGACGGCTATAGTTCCGGTCAGGCAATGGAGATTATTGAGCAGATTGCCCGTGAGCATTTGCCGGAGAACATAGGTGTGGAATGGAGCGGACTTTCATATCAGGAGAAGCAGGCCGGCGGACAGACGGCAATGGTGTTGGCACTGGTATTCCTGTTTGTATTCCTCTTCCTGGCTGCCCTTTACGAGAGTTGGACAGTACCGATTGCGGTATTACTTTCATTGCCGATTGCTGCATTGGGAGCTTATCTCGGAGTATGGGCTTGCGGTTTGGAGAATGACGTCTACTTCCAGATCGGGCTGGTTATGTTGGTCGGACTGGCGGCAAAGAATGCAATCTTGATTGTAGAATTTGCTAAGGAACAGGTAGATCGTGGTGCGAATGTAGTTAAAGCAGCTTTGCATGCATCACAGTTGCGTTTCCGTCCTATCTTGATGACATCTTTGGCATTTATCCTTGGTATGCTGCCGATGGTGATTGCCAGTGGACCGGGTTCTGCAAGCCGTCAGGCTATTGGTACAGGTGTATTCTTCGGAATGATTCTGGCTGTAACGGTAGGTATTCTTTTAGTGCCGTTCTTCTTCGTACTGATTTATAAGGCGAAGGCAAAAGCGAAAAGCGCGAATATTAAGAAAGTTACGAAGCGATTTAAACGATAAGTTATGAAAAGAAAATATACAATATATGTATGATGGTGCTGATGGTACTGGCGTTCAGTTCCTGCCAGTTGGGTAAACACTATGCACGTCCGGAGTTGAATTTGCCGCAGCAACTTGACTCTACAGAACAGGACACACTTTCTATTGCTGACCGGCAATGGTGGGAACTCTATACTGATACCACGCTGCAAGCACTTATTGAGCGTACTCTTGAATATAATAAAGATATGAAAATTGCTGCTGCACGGGTAAAGGAGTTGGCAGCAATGAAACGCATTGACTTTGCTAATCTTTTTCCACAAGTCAGTGGAAAGCTGTATGCAGACAAGGAGGCGGAAAACTATGGCGGAGATAATTACGATTCGGACCGGAGTTATGAAGCCAAAGCAATAGTCTCATGGGAAGTGGACCTTTGGGGAAACCTGCGTTGGGCAAAAGATAAGAGTATGGCAGATTTCCTGGGTTCGATAGAAGCACAACG
>OGXR01001285.1_pt1 | contig 18789 bp, 9 predicted proteins | sample 1576331 | NCBI WGS metagenome assembly OGXR01 (sample SAMEA3541473, study PRJEB24748) | human gut metagenome | biome: human gut; feature: human-associated habitat; material: faeces | place: China | collected 2012 | reverse complement strand
AAAAGTTATCGAGTGCAGTGGCAACACATATCTACTACTATGTTCATTTCCTATGCTAGCTAGCTAGTATAACATACAATTTACAATAAATCAATACAAAAAGAACAAAAATTCGTAGATGCTTTTTGCAAAATTACTTGATTTTTATTAAATTGTTTGCTAATCTATATATAATTTGATTGATATTTGTATCAATTGTTAGGAGAGAACAAAGTTGTAGATAACCACGACAATCGCTCCAGTTTTAAACCAATTCCCACAGATTTTTAATATTTCTGTGGATTTTTTTACTTTTGAAAGCTTTATATACCAGGCATTTCAACTTCTTTGTGATTTTATTCATTTTTTAACAAATTTCCAAAACCACATTAACTTTCGAACTCAATCTTATAGAATTACTGATATTACTGAATTTATGTAATATATCAAACCGGAGCTATGCCTCAAAAATAAAGCATGTAAGTATTGTTTTATCAATACTTACACTTTTTTATGTTTTTTAATTAATTTAAGAATATTAGTATTCTTAATTCTTTTAAAATAAACGATTATACTAAAAAGTGTTGTCGTTTATTTTATTATTAGCATTTTTAAAATAAAAATGGTAAATTATAGAATAAGATTACAGAAATTTACAAATAAAAAACAAAAAAATACTACGGGCATGCAAGTTTTTTAGGGAAAATCAATAAAACTGTTGATTTTGTAACAAAAATGTAATATAATTGTAATATGAGTTTTAAATCTAACGAAAGAAAAAATAATAAATTAAGGGCTAGTATCATATTATCTAAGTATGATATTTAAATTTGCCAAAAAATAAAGTAAAAAATAGAGGAGTGTTTATATGAAGAATAAAGGTATGAAAATAATTAGCGGTTTAATTATTGTATTAATGGTTTTTGCTACGATAATGCCAACCGTAGTAAAATCTGCTCAAGTAGTAGTATCAAGTATGTCAGATACAAATCGTGGAATAGGAAACACAAATGTATTTATAGCTAGTATTAAGGGATATAGCAATATATATTGTATTAAGGGTGGTGCACATTTATATGTTGGTACACAGCTAAATGACGATAAAAAAAGTTTATATACTGCTAATGTTTCTAACATAACATCAAACCAAAGTGCATTAGCATGGGTTTTAGATAATATGTACTTAACAGATGTGACAGATGCAGAAACAAAAACAGCCATGAAAAATAATTTAAAATGCGTAATAAAGAAATACAGTACTTATAAAGCCTCAAATGGAAAATATATATTAAGTCAAAAAATTAATGTAAATAATATTGATGATGCATGGATTAATAAAGCAGTAGATGCATTAGTTAGTGATAAAGATACTTTATATGCTGTGCAACAGTATGTAATGTGGAGTTTTGTAAAAAACTCAAGTTCATCTTACAATAGTACTATGCAAAATTCAGATGGAAGTTATAATTCATTACCAAATGCAAAAGCAGAAAAAAAATATTATACAGCACTATACATTTCTTTAAGAGAACTTGCTAAAGAAGCTCAAAAAAATAAATATTCTTCACCAAATGGAAATGAAGGATTTGATGTTGTACTAACAAAGGATTCTAAAGCATCAGCAACTGTTCAATCTGATAAAAAAACAGTTATAGCAGGTCCATATGTATTAAGAAATAACCATTCACTATTTACTAAAACATTTAGTGCTACAGTTAATTCTAATAAGGTGGATAAAATAGAAACTGTAGATAAAAATGGTAAATCAATCAATGTTTCAGAAAAGAATGATGCATTTTATTTAAAAATTACATATAATAAAGGTTTTGAAAAAGGAACACAATACAAGATAAAAGTTAATGTTAATTTAAAAGGTTATAGAACTTTTGCAAGTTTATTAAATCCCGTAAGAAATAGTGACCAACCTTTAGCAACTATTAGAAAAGAAAAGTATACAAAACAAACTTCAACAGAGTTAATATTCAAAGAAAACTTAGAAGGAAACTACGGACTACAAATAGAAAAAGTAGATGCTACAGATACAAACACTAAAATATCTGGTGCTATATTTAAAGTATCAGGAGTTTCTGAAAAAGATACAAGTTATGGACCATCAAAATCAGATGGAATTATAAATATATTCAAAAATAGAAAAATAAAAAAAGAAGGAACAGAAGAATTTACAATAAGTGAAGTAACAGTTACAGATGGTAATTACATAAAATTAAAAGATGATATAAAAATATATGTAACAACAACTAGATCAAACGATAAATATGTTGCATCAAAAGTATCGTTTGAAAAAGATAAAAATGAAACTTCAAAAGAGGTAACATTAGAAGATGGAACTAAAGTAAATATTACAGCTAAGCTAAGCAGTGGAGTTGTAAAAATTACAATACCAAATAAACCAGTAAATTTTGATTTAGCACTTAGAAAATACATTACAGAGGTAAAGAGAAATGGAACTAAAGTTGAAATTGGTGAAAGCAGAGTTCCTACAATAAACGAAAAATCAGTAGAAGAATATAAAGCAAATAAAACAGCAGGATATTACCATACAAAAACACCAGTTAATGTAAAACCAGGGGATAACATTATTTACACATTAAGAGTTTATAATGAAGGAAATATAAATGGATTTGCAAAAGAAATAACAGATTATTTACCAGCAGGATTAGAATTTGTTACAGATAGTAAAATTAACAAAGAAAATAATTGGGTTGCAACAAGTAACAATGATGGAACAACAACTGTAAAAACAGACAAACTAAAAGATACAACAATAAAACCAGCAAATGGAGAAAATGGATTATTAGAATATGTAAAACAAGAAAAGAAAAGTGAAGCTCCAGAATTTAGTGCATATGTAGAAATAGAATGCAAAGTAAAAGCAAATATGCAAGATAGTAAATTGTTAGTAAATGTTGCAGAAATAACAAATTATGGATATAACAATAAAAATGGTGACTATGTAGAAGCAAACAAAGAAAATGTCGATATAGATTCAGAAGAAAATAATGTATTCAATAAAAGTGAAAAAGTTAAAAATATAGATGAATACTATAAAAATATAGTAGAATCACAAAAAGCAGACAATAACAATTACTATAAAGGAATGCAAGATGATGATGATTTTGAAAACGTATTAGTAGTACCTGACGAAAAAGAATTTAAATTTGTATTAAATAAAGTAGATGAAAGTGGAAATCCATTAATTGGAGCAGACTTTACATTACAAAAAACAAAAAATGAAAAAACAGAAGTATTACTTGATAACCAAGAAGTAAAAGGTACATATGAGGTACTAGAGAACAATGTAAAATTCAATGAAACATATACATATACAGTACTTGAAGTTGAAAGTGCGCCTGAATATGTAAATGTTATGAATGGAAAATACATTACATTAAGAACATACATGAATGAAGACGGAAAATTAATATTGGGAAATTACAATAAAAACGAAGAAGATGCATTAATTAGTAAATATGGATTTATAATTAACAATACAGATGGAAGCATTGTAAAAGAAACTGAAACAGATTTATATGAAAAAATAAAGGTGATTGTAAAAAATGATATAACCCCATCACAAGTTGTAATTACAATACCAAATGAAAAAGAGAAAAAAGAATTTGATTTGGCTTTAAGAAAATTCATTACTGAGGTTAAAACTGGAGTTGGAACAGAAAACGAAAAACAAATAAATGTTACAGATAGAGTACCAACATTCAAAATTGATAATCAAGGAAAATATGTATATGAACATACAAAAGAGCCAGTTATAGTTGCAAATAACAATATAGTAACATATACTCTAAGAGTTTATAATGAAGGAACGATGGATGGATATGCAAAACAAATTAAAGATAACATACCAGAAGGATTGGAATTCTTACCATCAAATGAAGTAAACCAAAAATATAAATGGGTAATGCTAGATAAATACGGAAAAGAAACAACAGAAGTTGAAAATGCAAAATCTATAGTAAGCAACTATTTATCTAAAGAGCATGAAAAAACAGCAGGTGAAAATTTATTAAAAGCATTTGACATTGAAAGGTATAAATCAGGAGAAATAAAAGAACCAGATTATAAAGAAGTAAAAGTTTCATTTAAAGTAAATTCATCTGAAAAATCAGAAAAAATAATTATAAATAAAGCTCAAATTTCCGATGATAGTGACAAAGATGGAAATAAAGTAGACGATAGAGATTCAATTCCAGATGTATGGAATGAAGGAGAAGATGATCAAGATATTGAAAAAGTTAAATTGTTATATTTTGACTTAGCTTTAAGAAAATGGGTAACAAAAGCAATTGTAATAGAGAATGGAACACAAACTGTTACGGAAACAGGACATACAGCGGAAGATAATCCAGAAGAAATTGTAAAAGTTGACTTAAAAAAATCTAATATAAAAAATGTAACTGTAAAATTTGAATATAGCATTAGAGTAAAAAATGAAGGACAAATTGAAGGCTATGCAAAAGAAATTTCAGACTACATTCCAGAAGGATTAAAATTTGTAAAAGAAGATAACCCAGATTGGAAAGAAGTAGATGGAAAAGTTGTAACAGATAAGCTAAAAGATACATTATTAAAGCCAGGCGATACTAAAGACGTAACAATTACGCTTACATGGATTAACAATGAAAACAATATGGGATTAAAAGTAAATACAGCAGAGATTAGCAAAGATTACAATGAATATGGAACACCAGATATTGATTCTACACCAAACAATAAAGTGCCAGGAGAAGATGATATAGATGATGCACCTGTAATGCTTACAGTAAAAACAGGGCAAGCTGCAACATATGCAGGAGTAACAGTAATAGTGCTTACTATTTTAGCAGGGGGTGTAATTGCAATTAAAAAATTTGTTTTAAAATAGAAGTACTCTAAATATAAAAAAATAAAGAAGAAGACAGATTAGATGTCTTCTTTTTTTGCTTAAAAACCTTTTGTTACAAATATGTCGAAATTGTAATGAAATTGTAAAATATGAAATAAAAAAACTCCTAAAAAGACCTTCCGTAAATAGAAGAACAAAGTAAGCGAGTATACCAGAAAATAACACATATTGACTTTAAAAGTGAAGCTCAGTAAAATGAAAATAAATAAAACAATGGAGGTAAATTTTTATGAGAAAGGTGTTTGAAAAAGTAACTGCAATAATTACACTATCTATAATGCTTTTAGCAAGTAGTAGTACAGTCCTAACATATGCTTATGATATGGTAACAGCGGATCAAGATGTACCAGCTGAAGAAGCTTCTGGTACATGGTATGTTCATGATAGAAAAAATATAATTGGAACTAATGCAATATATGAGTATAATGGTGACTATATATGGGGGTATGGTATAAATAAATCAAAATCTAAAGTAGTATCAGATACAACATATGCAAGGTATTGCTTATTAGGTGGGTATAATGTTAACCATGACGCTGGTAAAGCACCTGATGCAAGCGATTCAAAAGGTAATTATGGAATATATAATACAAAAGAAAATTTTAGCCAGATAAGTAATGCTCAAATTACAAAAATATTTGGTAACAATAATAATAAAAAAGCAGTAGAGTGGTTATTAAATAACATGTATACATTTGCAGATGGCAATGGAAAAATTAATAGTAATTATAATGGATTTTCAAAAGAATATGAAAGAGATATAATGTTAAACCACTTAATTGAAATTATAAAAGATAAAACGGGAGTACAATATAATTCTTTATCAGATTTTGGTGATGGTTATATTTCAACAATTCAACAGTTTGTATTGTGGAATTTTACAAATTCAAAATCAGAATATAAACATGGCTCAGATGTAAACTTCATAAAAAATATTAAATGTAACGGTAAAGCAATAGATTCTTATAAAATAGCAATTGCACAAAATTTATATAAAGCATTATACAAATCTGCATGCGATATTAGAGATGGAAAAACATTATCTACAACAATGGCTACTAATATAAGTACTAGTGATGTAAATATAAAATTAAATAACGGAAAACAAACAATCAGTGCTGTTACAAATGAAGAAAATACATATATTATAGGTCCAATATCAGCATCTGTAACAGGTAATGTTAATAATATAGAAGAAGTGACAGACAGGCTAAAAATTGAAGTAGGGCAACAAAAGATAGAGTCAAAGAAATATATGATAGATACTACAACAGAACTTACACAAACGACTATAAAAAATATTATAGTTGGTAAAGTTAGTCAATATTATATTAAAGTTAAACTTGATTCACCTATTGCAGATGTAGATCAAGTTAGATTTAGGTATACTATAACAGCTACTTCAAAAAGAGGAATAAGCGAATTAAATAAATATGTTTATACAAAATCTAATAGTAACAGACAACCTATTATAGAAATAGACAAAAGTTTAAATCACCATAGAAATTCTGCAACATTAATTGTAAATCATAATGCAGACTATTCTGGATTTGATATGGCACTAACCAAACAAATTGCTCAAATCTATAGATATGATGCTTCTAAAGGTAAATACGTAAGAGTGTATGACTCAGAAGTTAAAAAAGATACTGATACAAATCAGAATAATGATAAATCAGAAAATATTGTATATGGAACAAGAGAGTATTATATTTATCCAAGCGATATGAGTGAAGATAAAGGAGTTACAACAGCAACATATGCACTAAATAAACAACCAATTACTGTTGAACCTGGAGATATAGTAAGGTATAAAATAACAGTATATAATGAAGGTAGTGTAGATGGATTTGTAGGAGAAATAACAGATTATTTACCAAGTGGATTAGAATATTTAGAAAATTCAACAACAAGCACAAATTATGGAAAATATAATTATAGTAATCAAAACTTAATAACAACGAATTATGATAAAGCCAATAATACAGTTGTAATGACTTATAAAACTAAGCAATCAGTAAAAGCATATGGCAACGGTGAAAGCTTTTTACCAGAAAATAAATTAGATACTTATATTGAATGCAAGGTAAGTAGTAACGTTAAAAATGGAACAAGTTTAAGAAACGTTTCTGAAATAAGCAAATATGGATATAATGATAAAAGCGGAAATTATATAGAAGCAAGCAAGAAAAATATTGATAGAGATTCTATTCAAAATAATACAAATATTAATTCTTATGATGAAGTTACAGGAAGTACTATGATATACAAACCTAAAGTAGACCTTGAAAATGATCTAGAAGATGATCAGGATTTTGAGGAAGTTAAAGTTGGAGAATTTGATTTAGCATTAAGAAAATTTATCACTGAGGTTAATGGAGAGGCTTTGTCTGACAGCAGAGAGCCAACGTTTGCTTGGAAATCAATTGAACAGTATAGACAGACAGGAACAGCAGCATATTATCACACAAAAGCACCACTTACAGTAAAAAAAGGAGATATAGTAACTTACACTATTAGAGTATATAATGAAGGAGATATAGATGGAATTGTAAAGAAAATAACTGATTATATACCAAATGGATTGAACTATATCAATAATGCATACAATCAAGGTCAAGGATGGAAAGTATCAAGTAGTAGTGATAGAATTATAGAAAATGAAAATTTAAAAAAAGTAAAAGCAACAAAAGACGGTTTCTTAAAAGTTTATACGGATGCAATAGCAGAAGAAGAAAAATTTTGGGTAGATGTAAATATTCAATGTGAAGTAGTTGAAGATAAAAGTAGTACTGTACTAACAAATGTAGCCGAAATTTCGGATTATGGTTATAATAAGATTATTTCAGATGCTAATGGAGGAAATGTAAGTGTAGAGTATTTACAAGCAAGTAAAGGAACAAAGAAAACAGTAGATAGAGATTCAGAACAAGCAAATACAAGTGAAAAATTAGCTTTAACATCAGGAAATGAAATAACGACAAGCTATTACCAATACCAAGCTACTAAACATGATATTACAAATACAGAAGAGAATTTCTATGAAGGATTAGAAGATGATGATGATTTTGAAAATGTTATTGTAGATACACATAAGTTTTATATTAAGAAAACAGATTCAACTAAAAGAGGTGGTTGGAGAACATTGATACAAGATGCTGAATTCAAGGTAGAGAGAATTACTACTGGAGGATCATCATCAACTGATAATGTGGAAGTTATTCATGAAGGTACATTTGGAGGAAGAAAGGCTGTAGAAGAAATTACACAAGTAAATACACCTTATATTTATCAAATTACAGAAACAAAAGCTGGCGATGGATATACTAACCTTTTAGGAAATAATAAGATATATGTAGTTGTATATTTAAATAATAAAGGAGAGCTTGCTTTTGGTTGGCCAGAAGGTTCAAACAATGTTAAACAAGAATATATAGACAATATATGTACAACTGAAATTATGTGCTATGAATCTGGAAAGAACTTTTTACTTATAGATCAAAATGGAAATATTTTAAAGAAAACAGAAAATGAAGCGTTATACAATTCTATATGGGTTACTTATGACACAAGACAAGAAGCGATTTTTGTTACTGTGCAGGACCCACTAATGTCAGGAAATTATAATTTAAAACTTAAGAAAGAAGATGAAGCTGGGCAGCAATTAGCTGGAGCATCATTTGAGATAAATAAAGAAAACGGTAGTCCACTAACACTTAATGTAAATGATACTAAAACTGAATACACAACAGAGAACATTATAATTAACGCTGCAGGAAAAGATAAATATACAATTTCAGAAGTAAGTACTCCAGATGGATACATTTCACTAAAAGATTCTATTGATATATATGTAACAACAGGGGAAGATGATACAAAAACAAATTACATTGTAAAAGGAATATCTTTTACAGAAGATGGAATACCACAAACGCAGGCAAAGTTGACTGCAGCTTTAGTTAAAGAGGGAAAGACTGTAGAAATTAATGCTAGTGTAGAAAATGGAACAGTAGTATTAACAATACCAAATAAGCATGTGGAAGGAAGTTATTGTTTTAAAATATTAAAGACAGATATAAATGGTAGTCCATTAGCTGGTGCTGAATTTAACATTATTGGGGCATCGCAAATAAGTGGTGATTCTAATGTAACTCCAATAAACGGAACGTTAAGTAGCGAGAAAATAGTGATTGCAGATATAGCTACTAGAGATAAATTTACAATTACAGAAATAAAAGCACCAAATGGTTATATTAAATTAGCAGAGCCATTAAATGTTTATGTAGCAAAAGGACTAAGTGATGATAAAACCAGAAATGTTGTAACGGGTATAGCTTTTGAGGAAGAAGCAGAAATAGCATCTAAAATTGAAAGAGAAGTTAGTATAGATGGAGATAAAGGTACAGTTAAAGTAGTTGTAGAGGTAGAAAAAGATACAGGAGATGTATTATTAACAATACCAAATATACAATTAGAAGGTTCGTATAGCATTGACATAGTTAAAAAAGACTCTGAAGGAAACGCAATAAAGGGTGTGAAGTTTGGAATTAAGGAAAAAGAAAGTGAACAAATAATATCTGACGAAACTGATAGTGATGGAAAAGCCACAATAGTTGATACAATAAAAATTACGAAGGACAATGTCTCTACTCCAGATGAATATACAATTACGGAGATAGAAGTACCAGGAGACTATATAAAATTAAAAAAACCATTAACATTTAGTGTAATAAAAGGCGTAGACAATGAAGCAGATCCAACAGAATATAGAGCAACAGCCGTAAACTTCGAAAATGGATCTAATTCAATAGAAGTTGAACTAGAAAATGGAAATTTAGTAACGGTTTATGCAGAAATAAATAGTGAAGATGGTAGAATAGTAATAACAATACCAAATATACTAATTCAAGGTAAATATAATTTTGAAATATTAAAGGTTGATCAGAAAGATGAAAATAGTCCAATAAAAGATGTAGAATTTAATATAACAGTTAAAGAAAATGGTACAGAGGCTAAATTATATGATATAAATGGAGATGAAATTAACACAACAGGATTAATAACAGACGAAAATGGTAAAATTTCATTACCAGAAATAAAGATAGATAAAGAGGCACAATATTCTCTTGAAGTTGTTGAGACATCCGTTCCATATGGATATGTAAAAATGGAAGAACCAATTAAAGTAACATTTGAAACAAAGATAAGTGATAATTATAAATATATTATAACAAATCATAAAATAGATGGTGCAGATGCAGAATATTCTGATGATTCATTAAAATTAATAATAAAGAATGGTCAATTTGACTTAGCACTTAGAAAATTCATTACAGGAATAACAACAGGAGCTGGTACTGAAGAAGAGAAAAATTGGGAAATAACAGATAGAGAGCCAAAGTTTAAGATTGACGAAGAAGGAAAATATGTATATGAACATACAAAAGAACCATTAACTGTTGGAAACCAAAATATTGTAGAATATACTTTAAGAGTGTATAATGAAGGTTCACTTGCTGGATATGCAAGTAAAATAAAAGATGATATTCCAGAAGGATTAGAATTTTTACCAGATAATGAAACAAATAAAAAATATGGATGGATAATGTTAGACGAAGCAGGAAATGAAACAGAAGATGTAAATAAAGCAAAATATGTAGTAACAAAATATTTATCTAAAGAAGACGATCAAAATGGACAAAAATTAATTGGGGCGTTTTATCCAGATGAAATGGAAAGCCCAGCATACCAAGACGTAAAAATTGCATTCAAAGTGACAATGCCTGATACAGAAGATAAAATAATAATCAATCATGCGCAAATATCAGATGATAGTGATGAAAATGGAAAAGAAATTGATGATAAAGATTCGATTCCAGACGAATGGAATGAAGGTGAAGACGACCAAGATATTGAAAAAGTAAAAGTACAATATTTTGATTTAGCTCTAAGAAAATGGGTAACAAAAGCAATAGTAATAGAAAATGGTAAAGAAACTGTAACAGAAACAGGACATACAGCAGAAGATGATCCAGAAGAAATAGTAAAAGTAGACTTAAAGAAGAGTAGCTTGAAGAACATTGTTGTTAAATTTGAATACAAAATAAGAATAACAAATGAAGGAGAAATTGCAGGATATGCAAAAGAAATTTCAGACTATATACCAGAAGGGTTAAGATTTGATCAAGCAGAAAATCCACTATGGCAAGAAGCAGAAGGAAAAGTAACAACAGACCAATTAAAAGATAAACTGTTAAATCCAGGAGAAAGTGTAGAGGTATCTATAATTTTAACATGGATAAATAGAGAAGATAACATGGGATTAAAAGTAAACGTAGCAGAAATAAGTAAAGATTATAATGAATATGGAACACCAGATATCGACTCTACACCAAATAATCAAAAGCCAGGAGAAGATGATATAGATGATGCAAAAGTAATGTTAACTGTAAAAACAGGTGAAATAATATTCTATATTGGAACAACTATTGCAGTACTTACAATTTTAGGAGTGGGTATTGTTGGAATTAAAAAATATGTTTTGAAATAATATAATAAGGAGACTAGAAATGCTATAGTGCATTCTAGTTTCCTTTTATATATGCTATTTAAGGTTTATACTTTTGACATATATTTAAGTTTTGAGAGTATTTGTTGTAAAGTACTTTGTAAAAAATAGTTTACATTAAAAAAGCGTTATGCTATAATTCATATTAAAGAAAAAAGAGAGAGAGGAATAAAATGAATCAAATACTTTTTACAGGAGATAAAGATGATACTTCAGAAACAAGAAAAATAATACAAGTTTTTTGTGGTATTATAATTGTATTCTCAATTATTTTAATAGTTGTTGGTGCTTATTCGTTAATTCATGAAAAAAATAAAAAAACAAGTAGTGTAAAGAAACCGCAAATTAGTGTTACAGAGAGTAATGGAACGGTAACAATAAATGCTAAACATTCAATTGGAATTGATAGCTTATATTACTCTTGGGATAATGGAGAAGAAACAAAAATAAGTGCAAATGGAGAAAGGGAATTAACTGAGCAAATTGAATTACCAAATGGAGACACAACCCTTAATATTAGATTAATAGATAGTAATCAAAATGAAAGTAAAGCTGAGAAAGGCTTTAAATATAATGAAAATACTGATAGACAAAAACCACAGATTCAAATATTGGCTACGTCAGAAAAAGAAAATGTTCAAATAATTGCTACAGATAATAAAGAGATATCTTATATCGAATACAAACTGAATAATAATGAAGCAGTAAAAGTAGAAAATAGAGGAGCGGATAAAACAAAGTTAGAAGTTAAGCTTGAAGTAAAGGAAGAAACAACACTTATAGTTAAAGCTTATGATTCAAGCGGAAATAGTTCGAATAAAGAAATCTTGGTTAAACCAGTTACTCCACCTAAGATTGAATTGAAAAAGAGCAGTGGAGAATTAATAATTAGAGTTACAGACGACGAGGAAGTTACGAAAGTTGTTTATAATATAAATGGAACTGAGTATACTAAAGATAATACTGGTGAAGATAAGAAGAAATTTGAAATTAGGCACCAATTAGAAAAGGGAGAAAATATAGTAAAGGTAATAGCCTATAATATTGGTGGTGCTAAGAAAGAAACTATAGGAAAATGTACTTATTAAACAGATTGGAGAAAAGATAATAAAATATGGATGCTATGCAGATTTTAAGATTCTTACTATATTTTATAATATATTCATTTTTTGGCTGGATACTAGAATCAATATATAAGTCTTTTATTGAAAAAAGAATAATTAATAGTGGATTTTTGTTTGGACCTTTTTGTCCGATTTACGGATTTGGAGCCTGTATTATGATTCTTTGTTTAGAGCCATTTAAAAATAATGCAATGCTGTTATTTGCAACCTCATTTGTTGTTATGTCTATATGGGAATATATCGTTGGATGGCTTTTAGAAAAGCAATTTAATACTAAATATTGGGACTATACTGGAAATTTCTTAAATATAAAAGGTAGAGTGTGTTTAAAAAACTCTACTTTTTGGGGTGCCTTGGGTGTAATTTTTATGATGTGGATACATCCAGTAATAGAAAAGTATGTTATTATATTAAATAATGCAACTTTATTATATTTGAATATTATTTTATTAGTTGCAATTGGAATTGATGCAATTATCACAATTGTAAAGATGAAATCACTTGAATCTACTGTAGAGGCAATTAAGGAATTAGGAGAAACAATTAAGACTAAGATAAGTGAACTTAAAGACTTAGGGGCTGATTCTATTGAAAAAGTAAAAGGTACAGAAATAATAATAGAAGATTTAAAGAGAAAAGAAGCAATATTAAAAGTTAGATTATATAGATATGTTACTAGATTAAAAAAAGCATTCCCAACAATTAAGTCTGATAGTATTTCGCAGTTATTAAACCAGAAAATAGATTTAAAAGCATTGAAGGAAAAAATAAAAAAGAAAATAGATAAAAAATAAGGAGAAAAAATGGTTCAAGATATATATGTTATAGATAACTCGAATGAATTAAAAAACGTATTAAATAATTTATTTAAAACAAATAATGAGTATCATTTTAAACGAGTAACTACAAAACAAATTGATATTGCACTAAGAAATATTCCAGCGCTAATTATTATTCATGAAGACACACTAACAAATGAAGTATCTAGTATATATAGTAAAATAAAGGAAAACGATGATAATAATATTACTCCAATAATTGTTGTCTCATCAAATATAGATAGGCAACATAGAGTAGAGGTTTTAAAAACTGGAATAGAACATTATATCAAAAAGCCAATAGACGAGGAATACTTTTATTATACAATTATTAATCTTCTAGATTTATTAGATATAAATAGAAGAGTAAGTCCACTTACTGGGCTACCAGGAAATGTTCAGATACAAGCTGAAATGAAAAAAAGGTTATTAAATGATGAAGAATTTTCAATGATGTATTTTGATTTAGACAATTTTAAGTCATATAACGATTTATATGGATTTTTTAAAGGTGATGAAATAATTAAATTTACAGCCAAGGTTATTTCAAGACATATTCATTGTAGGGAATGTGACTCCAGCTTTGTAGGACATATTGGTGGAGACGACTTTGTAGCAATTGTTTCAACAACTGATTGCGAGATTATATGTCAGAATATAATTGCAGAATTTGATAAAAATATAGTTAATTATTATTTAGAGGAAGATGCTCTAAGAGGGTATATTGAAGTTGAAAATAGAAAAGGAATACTTGAACAATTTCCAATTGTTTCAATTACAATTGGTGTTGTAATTGTTACAAAGGGTAGATTTAATAATATTTTGGAAATAGGAGAAATGGGTGCTGGTGTAAAGCATCTAGCAAAAACTATTCCAGGTAGTACATATGTAATAAATAAAAGGGAAGCCTAATAGCTCAAAATACAAGCTATTAGGCTTTGTCCTAATTCATTATAGAGTCATTGTACATTAAAAAGTCTCGAACGAATTGTTGGTATTTGTAGGGTAAACAGGAAATTTCACATTTTTTATAAATATGTTTACCATAAATAAAATATGCATTTTCTTCAGGTGATAGCTTATGCACTGTATAATGTGCAAAAGCTATAGAGTTTTGCAGATTTGTACATATAAATATATCGTCACCAACATGTAGTTTAACAGACATATTTATATATTGTCTATTGTTTGAAACAACAATAATTTGCCTATGAGTGTAATCATTAGGCTTTTTTATTTCCAGTCCTGATTCAGAAAATGTTGCGTGTTTCAAAGTGCAAAGAATCTTATGCTTTTTTCGACTCCCTTGACATTTCGCATTTTTCTGTAATAAAGCACAAACTTTTTTCCACTGCTTTTTGCTTAAGGATGATGTTATTTGAGCTGATGTTAAACCAGACCTCCCAACCAATTCATCCATAGATGTTGAAGATTGTGCAGCATCTATTACTGTGCCATAAATTCCAATCCGTTTCATACAAACACTCCTTTTAAAAAATAAAATAAAAGGTAACTCTATTTTTGTTAGGCATTTGCCCATTTTAAAAAACATAATATAGTTACTATACTATTATAACAAAATTATCTAAATTTGTAAATAAATTTTTAAAATCTAAAGTGCGACGATTAAATAATAATAAAATACAGTCTAGTTGTTCGCTTGACACAATACCTTTTTGGGAATATACTAAATGGTAAATTAACTTTAAAGGGGGTTAGATTTTAAATGGATAGTTTAATTGAAATTAGATGGCACGGTAGAGGTGGCCAGGGAGCAAAAACAGCATCACTGTTACTTGCAGATGCTGCATTTAATACGGGAAAGTATATTCAAGGATTTCCAGAGTACGGACCTGAAAGAATGGGTGCTCCAATTACTGCATATAATCGAATTAGTAATAGCCAAATTAATATACATAGCAATATTTATGAACCAGATTATGTAGTAGTTGTTGATGATACTTTACTTGAAAGTGTTGATGTAACTGCCGGCTTAAAAGAAACTGGTGCTATTGTTATAAATACAACCAAAAGTGCTAAACAATTAAAAAGCGTTTTAAATAATTATAAAGGGGAAATTTATACTATTGACGCAAGAAAGGTATCAATGGAAGCACTTGGAAGATATTTCCCAAATATTCCAATGCTTGCTGCAATTGTAAAAGTAAGCAAAGTTATGACAGAAGAAGAACTTTTAAATGATATGGAAGGATCTTTTAAACATAAATTTGCAAAAAAACCAGAAGTTATTGAAGGAAATATGAAATCTTTAAAACTTGCTTTGCAAGAGGTTAAAAAGATAAATATTAATTAGTATAAGTGTGGATTTATCTAATTTTAAAAATAACAGTTATTTTAGAAAGGAGTTTTAGTGGATTATGTGTGAAAAAATTAATATACATACACCAGCCGAGGACCTAACAATTGGTGGAAACATCTATAATGCTGGAAACGCAAAAGAGTTTAAAACAGGTGACTGGAGAAGTGTAAGACCTGTATTTATACCAGAAAAATGTAAACAATGTGGTTTATGTTTTCCAGTTTGTCCAGATGATTCTATTCCAGTAAAAGAACAAAAAAGACAAGATTTTGATTACGATTATTGTAAAGGATGTGGTATTTGTGCAAAGGTTTGCCCATTTGGAGCAATAAAAATGGAAGATGAAAATAAAAAAGAAGAAGGGGGAGAAAATTAAATGGGAATTAGAGAACGTTTAAGTGGTAATGAAGCAGCAGCAATTGCAATGAAGCAGATTAATCCAGATGTAGTTGCAGCTTTCCCTATTACTCCATCTACAGAGATACCACAATATTTTTCAACATTTGTAAGTAACGGAACTGTTGATACAGAATTTGTGGCAGTAGAAAGTGAACATAGTGCAATGTCAGCTTGTATTGGAGCTGAAGCGGCAGGGGCAAGAGCGATGACTGCAACTTCTGCAAATGGAATGTCTTTAATGTGGGAAATGATTTATATTGCATCTAGCCTTAGACTTCCAATAGTTATGAGTTTAGTAAACCGTGCAGTATCTGGTCCCCTTAATATCCATAATGACCATTCAGATGCAATGGGAGTTAGAGACAGTGGATGGATTATGTTATTTAGCGAAAATAACCAAGAAGCATATGATAATTTATTAATGGCACATAGAATAGCCGAACATAAAGATGTTTTGCTACCTTTAATGGTTTGTCAAGATGGATTTATTACTTCACATTCAATAGAAAATATAGAACTTTTAGAGGATGAAGAAGTAAGAAATTTTGTAGGAACTTATAAGCCAGATCATTATTTATTAAATAAAAATGAACCAATTGCAATTGGACCACTTGATTTACAGGCTTATTTGTTTGAACATAAATATCAACAAGCTGAAGCTATGAAGAGTGCTAAAAAGGTAATTTTAGAAGTCGCAAAAGAATTTGAAGAATTAACAGGAAGAAAGTATTCATTCTTTGAAGAATACAAATTAGAGGATGCAGAAATTGCAATTGTTTGTATGAATTCTACAGCTGGAACAACAAAGTTTGTTGTAGATTCTTTAAGAGAAAAAGGAATTAAAGCAGGACTTTTAAAAATAAGAGTGTTTAGACCATTTCCAGCAGAAGAAGTTGCAAAAGCTTTATCACATTTAAAAGCAGTAGCTGTTTTAGATAAAGCAGATTCACTAAATGCAGCAGGTGGAGCACTTTTTGAAGATGTAACATCTGGTATGTATGTAAATAAATATTCTGTACCAATGGTAAATTATATTTACGGAATAGGTGGTAGAGATACTACAGTAAAAGAAATAGAAAGTGTTTATAGGGATTTGCAAGAAATCTCAAGTGGAAAAAATGTGGAAAATCCATATCGTTATTTAGGTTTAAGAAAATAAATATAAAGTTATTTGTATTATATGTGTAAATGTAAAACTCTAATATGATGCTTAAATATAGAGTTTAATATAAATAAAGAGAAGAGATATAAAATTTTTGTAAGAGGAGGAAAAAAGTAAAATGGCATATAATTTAAAAGAAGTTATTTCAGAAAAGCCTTCTAGATTTACAGCTGGACACAGAATGTGTGCTGGTTGCCGGAGCTCCTATTGTAGGAAGAATGGTTTTAAGAGCTTTAAAAAAAGAAGATCATGCAGTTATCTCATGTGCTACTGGTTGTATGGAGGTTTCTACATTTATATATCCATATACTTCATGGACAGATTCATTTATTCATACTGCATTTGAATGTGCTGCAGCAAATGCCTCTGGTGCGGAGGCTGCATACAAGTCTTTGAAAAGACAAGGGAAAATTACAGAAGATGATAACACAAAGTTTATTTGCTTTGGTGGTGACGGTGGTACTTATGATATAGGACTTCAGAGTTTATCTGGTGCAATGGAAAGAGGTCACGATATGGTATATGTTTGCTATGATAATGGTGCATATATGAATACTGGAATTCAACGTTCTTCTGCTACACCAAAGTTCGCAGATACAACGACAAGTCCAGCTGGAGATGTTATACCAGGAAAGATGCAATCTAGAAAAGATTTGACTCAAATTATGGCAAGTCATCATATTCCATATGTTGCACAAAGTATTGGAATTAATAATTTCAAAGATTTATATGAAAAATCTGAGAAAGCGATTTATACTAAGGGACCAGCGTTTTTGAATGTATTTACTCCATGCCCAAGAGGCTGGGGTTATCCAACAGATGAATTGATGAATATTAATAAGCTTGCTGTTGAAACTTGCTATTGGCCTTTATATGAGGTGATTGATGGTAAGTATATTATTAATTACAAACCTAAAAATAAATTGCCAATTGAGGAGTTTTTGAAACCACAAAGAAGGTTTAAGCATATGTTTAAACCTGGTAATGAATGGATGATTAAAGAGTTCCAAAAAGAGGTTGATTTAAGATGGCAAGAGTTATTAAATCTTGAAGAAGCAACTAATAAATAGATATGAATATATGAGTGGAATTTTGATATTCTGCTCATATTTTTTGTTTTTTCTTTTGGATGAGATAGGTAATTGATTTATTGTGTCCGTAAGGATGCGGCAGGGTGCCTAAGTAATAAATAAGAAAAAAACGTTCTCCAAGGCGCTTTAGTTTGTGCTTATTTCATATTTTATTGAACACACTCTAAATAGAGATACTAGCGATTGTGTAATGGTCGAACTTATTTTTCTTATTTATTACTTAGGCTCATTGTGATTTAGAGTGTGTAACATTTGTATTACAAAATTGTAATGTAATTTTAATAAATGGGGTAGTTGTAGCTTCCGTAACCGTAAGGGAATAGTTGCGTTTTGGGCTATCTTTTTTTATATATTATAAAATGTTAGTATTTAACTATACAGGTATAGATAAAAGATGATTTTAATCT
>OGXR01001283.1_pt1 | contig 18818 bp, 14 predicted proteins | sample 1576331 | NCBI WGS metagenome assembly OGXR01 (sample SAMEA3541473, study PRJEB24748) | human gut metagenome | biome: human gut; feature: human-associated habitat; material: faeces | place: China | collected 2012 | reverse complement strand
GCTATGACAGCGCCCACTACAAGCGGATTCTGAAAAAGAACGGCGTGAAGGTCATATCCGTCAAGGAGAATATCTCCGACGGGCCGGAGGGTATCATCCTTGAATCCATGCTGGAGGGCTACGCCGAATATTACTCCGCTGAGCTGTCCGAGAAGATACAGCGCGGACAGAAAGAGAACGCGCTTAAATGCAAAAACAACGGCGGAAATACGCCGCTGGGGTATGTGGTAGGCACAGACGGTGTGCTTGCCGTCGATCCTCTGACCGCCCCGCTGGTAACGGAGATATTCACCCTCTATGACAGCGGCGAGAGCATCAGCGAGATCACGGCTTCGCTGAACGGACGTGGGCTGAAAACGAAAAAGGGCAAGGCATTCAAAATCGGAGGGATCAGTCTGATCCTCAAAAACAGGAAGTACATAGGCGAGTACCAGTATGGGAGCGTGATCATCCCCAAAGGAATCCCTGCAATCATTGACGATGACTTGTTTGACCGGGTGCAGCGGCGTATGGCGTTCAACAAAAAAGCCCCCGCCAAAGCCAAAGCGACGGAAGAATATCTGCTGACAACGAAGCTGTTCTGCGGAACTTGCGAACGGCTGATGGCCGGGGAAAGCGGCACCAGCAGCACAAAGGGCGTCAAACATTATTACTACAAATGCGGCGGTGCGAAGCGAAAGCTGGGCTGCAAGCGAAAAGCTGTCAGAAAGCATTGGATCGAACGGGCGGCAGTTCTTGTGACGGTGCAGCGCGTATTGCAGGACGATGAAATCAGCCGCATTGCGGAAGCAATCGTGGCCTTGCAGGAAAAGGAAGATACCTCGCTCCCAGCCATGCGCCAGCAGTTGACTGGATGTGAAAAAGCCATTGACAATATGCTCAACGCCATTCAGATGGGCGTGCTCACCGCCTCCACAAAGGAGCGGCTGGAGAAGCTGGAAATGCAGCGGGAAGAGTTGAAGCTGTCCATATTGCAGGCGCAGATGGCAAGGCCGCGCTACACAAAAGAGCAGGTAGTCAGTTGGATCAGCCGCTTCAAGTATGGCAACGTGGATGACCCACAGTACCAGAAGCAGATCATCGACACGTTCATCAATTCCATCTATGTGTTTGACGATAAGCTGGCCTTTACCTACAACTTCAAGGACGGAACAGAAACGATCACACTTGCGGAAATTCAGGCGGCCTTCGGTTCGGATTTAACTCAAGTCGCTCCACCATTAAAAGCGCCTGAATCTCTAAGGATTCAGGCGCTTGCTTTTTTCGTTGCAACTCTTTTTGCAACTTTTTTTAAATCAAATTATCAAATATCCCTTTATTCGCTATTACTTATTGCGTCCGCCCTTGCGCTTTATCACTTCTACACCGGCAGCGCCAATAAGTGCCAATGCTATGAGGCAGAGAGCCCCGGTATCACCGGTCTTGGGGGTGACGAGCTGGGGGCATGGTACCTTACAGGTGCATTTGCCGCAGAGAACGCACTTTTTGCAATTGCAGCAGTAAACGTGCTCGTGGAGGCAAGGACGTTCCGTAGGCCTTGGCCTGTAGGTGGGAATAGGCCTATACGTAGGCCGGGGGGTGCGGGTGGGGGATGGCCTTGGGGTAGCCGCGGGTTCCGGGGAGACCGAAGATTCGGGCGACGCGGTGGGTTCAGGCGTGTCCGTAGGTTTTGGCGACGCCGTAGGTTCCGGTGAAGCGGTAGGCGTGGGCTCGGCGGAAGGCTCCGGCGAAGCTACAGGAGTAGGCTCCGCAGTGGGTACCGGCGAGACTGGGGCCGTCGGCGTAGGTGAGGGCCATGGGCGGGCGGCAAGGGCTGGGGATGGTATGAGGGTAAGCAGCATAAACAGTGCTGCTATAATTGATATCGCTGTTTTATTCATTTGGTTTTCCTCCTTGGTAAAGCATGGGGATAGCTGCCCCCATCTGTTACAGAATAAGTGTAACGAATAAATATGCGCTAATCCATGGAGTTTTACTGGCGTCGGTGGAATAATATGCAAATTATTGACGCAAAACATGTGATTTTGCCGTTGATTTATGGGCGGCATTGTGATAGATTATCCGTTATACGAAGCGAGAAGGCAGATAAGTATGACTGTTAATGATGCAATGAAAAGAAGATTGGCCAACATGGCGCTGCTGATAACAGGAATGATATGGGGCAGCGGCTTTGTGGTAATGAAAAATACGCTGGACAGCATGTCGACGAACTATATACTTGCAATACGGTTTACCATAGCGGCTCTGGGCCTTAGCTATACTCTGTTTACCAAAGGTCCCGTCACATTTGAAAAGATAAAGGCCGGGGCCAATCTGGGTCTGTATATATATGGTGCTTTTGCGGTGCAGACCTACGGGCTGATGTTCACCACGGCCGGCAAAAATGCGCTCATCACGGCGTTTTACGTTGTGCTGGTGCCGCTGCTGCTGTGGATAATGCAAAAGCGCCGGCCGGAAGGCAAGGTATGGATGGCTGCCGTAATGATGATAATTGGCATAGCGCTGCTCACTACTGACGGCGGAGGAAGCATCAACATAGGCGACGTACTTACGCTTTGCTGTTCATTGGGGTACGCTATACAGATAGTACTGGTGGACGGATATGCCAAGAAGTATGACTTAATGCAGCTGACCTGTCTCCAGTTCTGGTTCAGCGCGCTGTACGGCTGGATAGCGGCTTTGCTGTTTGAACAGCCCCCCGTAAATATGGGAGGAGATACGGTGTTTGCTCTGGCATACTGCGGAATAGCCTGCACGCTCATAGGCCTCACGCTGCAAAACGTTGGGGTAAAGTACGCGAGCCCCGAGTACGCGACGCTTTTCATGAGCACCGAATCCGCCTTTGGGTGTATATTCGGCGTGATATTTCTACATGAGACTATGACGGCACGCATGCTTGTGGGAGGATTGATGGTGATTGCAGCACTGATGCTGTCGCAGGTGGAATGGAAGGACGTATTTGCAAAAAGAAAGAACAGGGGTGTTCATAATGCCTGAAAAATTCTGCGGGTTTAAGCCGGAAGCATATATATTTCTAACGGAATTGGGGTTCAATAACAATAAGCAGTGGATGGATGAAAACCGCTGGCGGTATAAAGAGTACGTCTATAAGCCGCTATGCCGGCTGGGAGAGATGCTGCTGCCTACCATGTTGGATATAGATTCGGAGTTCAATCCCAGGCTCACGACGATAGTTTCCCGCATAAACCGTGACACCAGATATTCAAAGAACAAGCTGCCCTACCGGGATCACATGTGGCTGGGCTTCCGCCGGGACGGCCGCAGTATGGGGGAGAGCCTGTGCATGTACTTTGAGATATCTCCAACGGGCTATGGCTACGGCAGCGGCATGTACTGCACCAACCTTGAGGTGATGAACGGACTTCGCGCCCATGCCATGGCGGATCCGGAGGGCTTCAGGCGAGTGATAAACGCACCGGCGCTGAAGAGGTACACAGTGGAGGGCGAAAGCTACAAGAAGGACAAGGTGCCGGCTGCACCAGAGGATATAAAGCCCTATCTCAATCTCAAGGGCATGAGCCTGTGCTATGAGAGCCACAGCCTTGCGCCCACCATGAACGCAGGTATATTCGATGAGGTAAAGACGGCTATGGAGGAGCTGGCGCCCTTCTACCGCTACGTCTGCAACGTTAAATAAGTAAAACAAAAATGCCATCGGGGTTGTGCGAAGGCAGATACTGTCGAAAAAGTGGCTGAAGGCCACTTTTTCGAGCTTTTACGGGTTTCGCATTGCATAAAATATGAAGCTCCGCCCCGGGAAACGTGCCGGAACTGACCCACTGCAGCGGGCCGGACGGGTTAATCATAAGCTGGAGTGTGGCAGGATTGCTGACCACAAGCGATGTTCTCAAACATGAATAATGAAAATATGCGATATTTAAAAGTTAGAATAGCGATTGTTATAGATAAAGTGAATAACGAGTTGACATGATACATAATTGCTATTTCCAATTTCTGTTTTTACGTTATAGAATACATCTATACCATGTCTGCATTGTGCGGATGTAAAAAGAACAGGAGAATTATAATGAAGAAATTCCTTTCACTGGCATTGGCCCTGATAATGGTCCTTGCCATGTTTGCCGGCTGTGCCCAGCAGGGTGCAGAGAACGCTGCGGAAGAACCTGCCGCCGCAGAAGCGCCTGCTGAAGCTCCGGCCGAGCAGCCCGCCGAAGAGGCTGCTGCCGCTACAGTATTCCCATTAACCGTAAAGGATCAGCTGGGCAACGAAGTGACCCTTGAGCATGCTGCAGAGCGCATCGTCTCCGGTTACTATATCTCTTCCTCCACCTGCATTGCCCTTGGCCTCAAGGATAAGCTGGTAGCTACCGAGGAAAAGATCGACAAGCGGCCCATATATAAGCTTGCTGCTCCCGAGCTCATCGGCAACGTAGGCAACGTAGGCTCCGCCAAGGCCTTTGACCTCGAAGCGTGCATAGCCGCCGAGCCCGACCTCGTAATATTGCCAAAGAAGGCTAAAGACTATGCCGCTACTCTCGCCGAGATGGGCATACCCGCAATAGTCGTTAACCCTGAGAGCCACGAAAAGCTGGTCGAGATGGTAAACCTTATAGCGCAACTTACTGGTGCAGAGGAGAAAGCCAAGGCGCTGACCACCCGCTATGATGAAGTAATGAAGAAGGTAGAAGGACTTACCGCAAACATAGCCGATGCCGACAAGCCCACAGTATATATGTGCGGCACCAGCTCCTACCTCACAACCGCGCCTAAGGATATGTATCAGGCATCAATCGTAACCTCCGCGGGCGGCAAAAATGCAGGCGATTCTCTGGAGGGAGACTCCTGGACCGACATATCATACGAGCAGCTTATCGCCATGAACCCCGATGTGATAATCATACCCACCAATAACATGGCAAACGGCCAGCCCGACTTTACTGCCGACGAAGTGATGTCGGACGAGCAGCTTAAGGAAGTCGCCGCCGTAAAGAACGGCTCGGTGTACAATATGCCCACAGGCTTTGAAGCATGGGATTCACCGGTTCCCTCCGGCGTTCTGGGCATGTTGTGGATGACCGCCAAGCTGCATCCCGAAGTATACACCATGGAAGAGTTCGCCGCTGACGCAGCCGACTTCTACAAAACCTTCTACGGCTTCGATATGGATACTTCTTCCATACTGGGCGAGACCGTTGAAAAGGCAGCATAACGTTTCAGATAATATAAATTAGTGAACAGCAAAATAAAAAACAGGCTTACGCCAATACTGTTTGCAGTTATTACCGCAGCCGTAATCACGGCTGCGGTGGTTTCGGTTTGCGTAGGCAAATACACCATTACGACTGCCGATATACAGGCCATGCTTAAGGGAGAGCAGGTTCAGGCGATGACCCGCAAGGTATTCACCACCCTGCGCCTGCCCCGCACAGTAATGGCGTTGATAGCCGGCATAGGTCTCGGCATTGCCGGCAGCGTATATCAGATAATATTCAAGAACCCTCTTGCATCACCTGACATCATAGGCATAGCGGGGGGCGCCAACCTCGGCGCGGCTGTAGCCATAGTATCCGTATCCACCTCCGGCATGATTGCCATAGCGGCAGGCGCCTTCTGGGGAGGGCTTATCGCCGTGGTGTGCGTTATGCTGCTGGTCAAGGCTACCCGATCCCGGTCAACGTCAACCTATGTCCTGGCGGGCATAGTAATAAACGCCATATCAAAGGCTGCTATAATGGCCCTTAAGTACTTTGCGGATCCGGAAAATGAGCTTGCCGCTATGGAATACTGGGAGATGGGTACCTTCGGCAATACAACCCTGTCCAAGCTTCTATCGATACGGCCTATGTTCCTCATTGGCCTTGCAGGCATACTGCTGCTAAGGAGGCAGATAGAACTGATGTCACTGAGCGACAATGAATGCAGGGCCTTAGGCGTGAGGCTGCGGCCTGTCCGCGCGGCAGTGCTGGCGCTGTCTACCCTGATGGTAGGCTCTATAATAAGCGTCACCGGTCTTATATCCTTCGCGGGGCTCATAGCGCCCCATACGGCGAGACTGATGCTCCGCCGCAACGATTCAACTACGATAATAATGAGCGGCCTTGTGGGGGCATTCGTCGTGCTGACGGCGGATATACTGGCCCGTGTACTGTACAGTGCCGAACTTCCCATATCCATACTCACCACCGTAATAGGAGTGCCAATACTCATATACTTCCTCTGCGCGAGGGGAAAGGATGTATCGTGAGCGGGCTGTTTTCACTTGATAAAGTAAAAATCTCATACGGCAAAAACGAGATAGTGCACGGCGTAAGCATGGACATAGCCAAGGGCGAGTTCTGCGCCCTCCTGGGACTGAACGGCAGCGGCAAGACCACAATACTCCACGCCTGCTGCGGCTTTCTGCCAATGGAGGGCAGCTGTATAGCGGCAGATACCGAGTGTAAGGGACTCAACGAGAAAAAGCGGGCCAGGCTTATATCATTTATACCTCAGATTTGCAGCCTGCAGGGAGGACGCACCGCCCTTGATGTGGTGCTGATGGGTTTCAACTCACAGCTGGGCCTGCTGGAATCCCCATCGTATGTGCATAAGCGTGCGGCACTTGCCGCCATGGAGCGGCTGAACTGCGCGGAGTTCGCAGAAAAGGACTTTGGCGCTTTAAGTCAGGGCCAGCGGCAGATAGTGATACTTGCCCGGTGCATTGTGCAGGATTCCCCCGTGATGCTTATGGACGAGCCGGACAGCGCGCTGGACTTTCTGAACAGGCACATGGTACTCTCGAAGATACGGGAGCTTATAAAGGAAGAAAATAAGGCGGGGCTTATAACCCTCCACGATCCCAACTTCGCCATGGCCTACTGCGACAGGCTGCTGCTGTTAAAGGAGGGCCGTCTCGTGGGCGAGCTGGATATGCGGCGTGCCAAAGCGGATGAGGTAAAGAAGAAGCTTTCACTGATATACGGCGACATAGAGCTTCTGCAAAGCGGCGACAGCTTCCTGATGGGCAAGGCGCTATGAAAAACAGCATAGACCGTGAAATATGGCGGCTGCTGTGGCCGGTGCTGCTGCTGACGCTTGCGCAAAAGCTGGGTTCAGCCTTTGAGGGCATACTTGTAAGCGTGAACAGTTCACAAGAGCTTGCGGTAATGGGCATATGCGGGCCGTATATAACCATTATCACTACGGTGAGTTACGGCCTCGGCATAGCCGCCAACGCCGCCACCGGCAGGGCGTATGCGGATAGAAGCTGGGAAGCTTCACACAAGGCCTGCGTCCGCGCATTCCTTCTGCTGACGCTTATATCCGGGCTTGCAATGTCTCTGCTTGCAGGAGCGCTGCTCTACCCGGCCTTTGCCGGGCTTTCCAATATGCGTAGCCTCGGCTACCTGTACATGCTGCCGTATCTCATAGGCAGCCCGGCGCTGCTTTTATACAGCCTGCTGGTATCCTGTACCAGGGGCTTAGGAGATACAAAGTCCGGCATGTATATGACATTCATATCTGTGTCGGCGCAGTTGATCGTAAGCTATATGTGCTATAATGCATTCGACCTGCCGGGTATCGGATGGGGAACGCTTATATCGCGGCTTGCGGCCTGCGTTTACGGGGCAAAACGCTTTAAAGCCATGCTGCCGGATACCGCCGGCGACGCGCCGCTGCCCAAGGGCGCCCTTAATGGCTTCGCAGCGATCGCGCTGCCTGTTAGCCTGTCCAAAGCCGTGTCCCCTACCGGCAACGCCCTGATAAACAGCCTCATGCTTTCCTTTTCCCCGCTGCTGCTAAGTGTAAAGGGACTGGGCGGGCGGCTGGAGCCGTTCTTTTACCTGCCGGCCATGGCAATGTGTTCGGTGACGGTTACAGTTATATCACGGGAAAGGGATAAGGCCGCCATAGGGCCGCTGTGCCGGAGACTATGCCTCTGGAGCACGCTGCCGGCGGTTTGCCTTACCGCCGCAGCAGGACTTTTCAGCGGCGGCATATGGGGGCTGCTTACCCCCGACCCGGAGCTTGCGGAGGCTGGAATGACCTATTGGAGTATATGCCTCTGTGCGTACCCCATGATAGCCATGGAAATGACGCTGACATCGGTATTGCAGGCATTGGGCAGCGGATTCCCTACCCTCGCCGCAACGGTTATAAGGGTATGGGCGGTACAGGTACCGCTGACATATCTTTTGACACGCCCCGGCATGTGGCAGAGCGGGCCGTGGCTGGCCTATCTCATAAGCAACGCCGCATCCCTGGCAATATGCGGGATATATGCGTATTCACATATTAAAAAACTAAGTACGGAGGCAATATGAACGCAATAGATATAGTCAAGGAACAGGCGGCGGCATACGACGCGGGCAAGAGCTTCGCCGTGGTTACAATAGTGCAGTCCGACGGCTCCACACCCCGAAGCAGCGGCAAGATGATAGTATACCCCGACGGCAGCTCAAAGGGCACCGTTGGCGGCGGGGCTGTCGAGCTGCTTGCCATACGGGATGCGCAAAAATGCATACAGTCCAGTGAAAACGCCTTCAAATCCTACGACCTTACATCCCCGTCATCGGATACCGGCATGACCTGCGGCGGCCATGTCAGCGTATTGATTGAGGTATTCATACCACGGCCGCTGCTGGTTATGTGCGGCGCGGGCCACGTTGGCGGCTGCATGCTGAAGCTTGCGGAGTTCGTAGGCTTCGATACCATTCTCATAGATGACAGGCCGGAGGATGCCATAGCGGACAAAATAGAGACAGCCAGCCGATTTGTAGGGGTGAAGGACTTTGAAGGCGAAATATCTGCGATGAACATACCGGCGGGAGCGTATTTCGTAATAGCTACCCACGGCCACGCCTGCGACGGGGAGGCTCTGGCAGGCGCTCTCGGCAAAAACGCCGCCTACATCGGCATGATAGGCAGCAGCAAGAAAGTCGCGGCTCTTTTTGATAAGCTCAGGGCAAAAGGCGTATCCGGTGAACAGCTGGATTCGGTATATACGCCGGTAGGCCTGGATATAGGCGGCGAAACTCCGGAGGAAATAGCCATAGCCATAATGGCGGAGATACAGTCTGTCAGATACGGCAAAAACGCAGACCACATGAAGGGAAAGGAAAAGTAGCGTGTCCCGCATACTGATAATAGACCTTACGGATAAAAGCATAAAGGAAGAAGCCGTTCCCACCGGCCGTTACGGCCGGGGCCTCGCCATGGAGCTCATACGCCGTCACTCTAAAGAGGGCTGCGAAAGGCTTTCACCCGACAACACATTCGTTGTAGTTCCCGGTCTGCTCACCGGCTGCCACGTACCCTGTGCTACCCGGGCCACAGTAGCCGCCCGGTCGGACAATGGCTTTGCGGTAACCAGCATAACCGGGGATATGCCCCAGAAGCTGGCCTCTTTGGGCATATCGGGGCTGGTGATAAAGGGCAGGTATGAATGCGGGCGCTGTGCGGTTTATATGGACGGCGGTGCTGTCCGCATATTCACCGTACCCGGGATGGACGGCCTTACCTGCGGCGATATTGTAGAGAATATCCGTAAAAAGTACGGCTCGGACTGCGCGGTTATAGGCACAGGCCCCGCCGGGGATATGCGGCTTCCGCTGAGCGGCCTCTTTACTACCTACCCCGAGGGAACGCCGCGCTTCACCTGCCCGAGGAGCAGCTTCGGAGATGTGCCGGGCAGCAAGAACCTCCGGGCAGTAATAGTAAAATGCAATAAGTACTTCGGCGCTGAGTGCGCTGATGAAGATCGGCTTATCCGGGACGGCAAGGCCCTGGCGCGGCTGATAATAGACGACCCCATATGCGGCGGCGCGCTGCCGGGGCTGGGGTCCATCACCATACTTCACTTATTAAAAAACAAAAACGCCATACCCGAGCTGCCCAAGGGCAAAAAGCCCTGCAGGCCGGAGAAAGCAGGCAGACTCAACTACTGCTGCGCCCCGGGCTGCGTAATAGGCTGTCTGAACCGCCACAGTGCCGGAAACGGCCATGTGTTTTCTGCTCCTGAGGAGGCGGAGGTGCGGGCGGCGATGGCGCACTGCTTCGGCGAACTTTCGGAAGATGAGCTGGACCGCACCGCGTCGGCACTTTCCAAACGGGGAATGTCCCTGGGCCTCAACGCTACGGAGTTCGCATATACGGCAGCCATGTATATAGAGCTCGCAAAGCTGCCCAAAACGTCAGAAGCGCTGCTTTCGCTCATAGAAGAAACGGCAAGGGGCAGCGTCCCGGGGAGGCTGATAGGCGGCGGGACCGCCGCCCTCGGCAGGCTTTATCCGGATAGGGAGGATATACAGCGGCGGGTGACCAGGCCGGCAAATACCAAGGATTCCGAGCGGCGTATGAGCCTGCATAAACTCTGCCCGGAGCTTGGGGATATAGGCGATTTGGAGCTGTTATACCGGCAGATATTCATAATGGAAAATCTGGGGCTTTGCATATTCTCGTCCTTTGCCCTGATAAACAGGCCCGAGGCTATGGAGCTTATGGCGAGGCTGTATTCCTGCCGCACGGGTGAAACCGTTACACCGGTGCAGCTGCTTGAATATGCGGGAGAATGCCTTGCCGCCGAAGCGGACATGGCAAAGGACAGCGCCGCCGCTTCCGTGCGCCGCAGCATACCCGAGTTCGTAAAGGTGCTATACAGGTATTTCGGTGAGGAATAGATGGAAAGAATAGCAGGCTGCCCAAACCTTCGGGATATGGGCGGAATAAAAGTAAAGAACGGATATGTGAAGCCGGGGCGGCTGATTCGCTCAGGAGCTTTGTGGCGGCTTGAGGATAAAGATATTGAAAAGCTTGGCAGCATAGCCGCAGTATACGATATGCGAAGCGAAAACGAGCGGGCCTATCACCCCGATCCGGAGATACCCGGCGCGGAGTATATACATATACCCATAACCGAAAATGGCCGCCGCAGGTTCGTCCAGAGCAAGCGCACCCTGCCGGATAAGGTAGAGGACATATTGGAGGGCTACCGCTGTAGCGAGCCTGCATCTGCACAGCGCATGCGGGAGGTATATAGCGGTATGGTGCTGTCAGCCGATGCAGGAAGGTGCCTTGAAGGTATAATACGCACTGTGGTGGAACAGCGCGAAGGCGCGGTGATATACCACTGCTCTGCCGGCAAGGACAGGGCGGGGGTGATATCCGCCCTGCTTCTTCGCCTTCTGGGCGCAGAGGACAGCGCCATATACGCGGATTATCTATATACCAACACCGCCCTTTCCCATGAGCTGGAGGAGGCACAGTCAGCCGCCCTTGCTCTCAGCGGCGATGAGCGCGCAGCAAATTACGTTTTGGGCTTTTTCGCCGCCTGCCCCTGCTGGCTTGCTGCGGCGCTGGATACATTGGATAAAAGATTTTATTCGATAGAAGGGTATATAGCGCAAATGACAAAGTTGACGGGATGGGAGGCGGAGGAGTTTAAAAGAATATGTATAGAAAAAAGCCCGGATTAGACGGGCTCTTGTGTTAAATATGGTTACTGAAAACGCTCATGCAACGCGCCCGCGCCGGCATCGTACAGCCTTTCATATCTGAGGTATCATCTGTTCAGAAAGGATCTTTACTGCAAGTTCAGCTTTATCTACGGCCTTGGTTTCGGCTATGCCTGGGGACATTTAATCTGCATAAATATGGTTATATTGTAAAATTTTACGTTCATAAGTCGGTTAGGAGGCCGTATTTCTTGCGCAAATAAGGAATATGGTTTAAAATATAAAAGCAATATTATGTAAAGCCAAAAAGGAGGTATTGTACAATGCCGGGAACTATTAACAACGAATACGGAAAAGTTACCATCAGTGAGGATATAATCGCAACGGTGGCGGGCTATGCCGCGACTGAAAATTACGGCGTGGTCGGCATGAGCGCCAAGACCGCCACGGATGCCATACTGAAGCTGGTCGGCAGCGAGGCCAACAAGAAGCGCGGCGTGAAGGTCTCCTTCCTCGGCGAGGGCGACGAGGTGGATATCGACCTCTATGTGACTATGGTCTACGGCGTTTCACTGCCCGTGGTGGCCAAAAACATGATAGACAACGTTCGCTATCGCGTTCAGGAGACTACCGGTATCAAGGTAGCCAACGTGAATATACACGTTGAAAGCATCAGCGCATAGTTTAATCAAGGGCGCATACCCTTCAACGGGCTATGCATGGAGGATATCGATTTGAATAATACTACAATAAACGGGGCGCTCCTGAAGGAGATGTTCCTGACAGGCGCTGCCCTGCTGGAAAAGAACAAGGCGTATGTGGACTCACTGAACGTATTTCCCGTGCCGGACGGCGACACGGGAACAAATATGTCCATGACAATGCAGTCTGCTGTAAAGGAAATAAAAGCCTGCAACGGCGGAAGTACGGTAGGAGAGGTAGCCGCGGCAGCATCTTTGGGCGCGCTCAAGGGAGCGAGGGGAAACAGCGGCGTTATACTTTCACAGATATTCCGCGGCTTTGCAAAGGCGCTGAAGGGCTGTGAGGAGATGGACGCGGAGCTGCTGGCCAACGCGCTGCGCATGGGTACCGAGTCCGCCTACAAGGCGGTGATGAAGCCCAAGGAAGGAACCATACTTACCGTTTCGCGCATGATAAGCACTGCGGTAGAGGGCGAGTTCAATCAGGGCGCAAACGTGTTCGGCCTTATCGACGTAATGATAGAAAGCGGCGAGGAAGCCCTGCGGCAGACGCCGGAGCTGCTGCCTGTGCTCAAGGAAGCGGGCGTGGTGGACAGCGGCGGCAAGGGTCTTATGACCATATACCGAGGCTTTAAGATGGTGGTGGACGGAGATGCCATAGACGATTATGTGGCAGAGCAGCAGGAAGCTGTTACCCCAGAGGACAACGACCTTTCGCTGGAAGACGTAAATGACATAAAGTTTGGCTACTGCACTGAGTTTTTCGTCATACATCTTGTGGAGTCCTTCACTGAGGGCGACCTGGAAAAGTTCCGTGATAAGCTCATGAAGATAGGCGACTCCGTAGTAGTTGCCCACGATGCCGACTTTATTAAGATACATGTCCACACCAACATGCCGGGCAAGGCTTTGCAGCTGGCGCTCTGCCTTGGCGAGCTGGATAAGGTCAAGATAGAGAACATGAGGGAGCAGAACCGCGCCATTCAGGAGAACATCAAAAAGAACGAGACCGAGAACGCCATGGTAGCGGTAAGCGCAGGCGAGGGCATGGACAGCGAGTTTACAGGCGCCGGCGTAGGCGTGATAATCTCCGGCGGCCAGACCATGAACCCAAGCATAGACACCATAGCCAAGGCCATACGCAAGGCTAACGCCAGGAACGTATTCGTGCTGCCAAACAACTCCAATATAATCATGGCGGCCCAGCAGGCGGCGGAGCTTTCCGACCGCAACGTAATAGTCATACCCACAAAGACCATGATGCAGGGAATGGCGGCGGCAATGGCTTATGCCCCCGAGAATACTCCGGAGGTAAACCGCAAGCGCATGGAGAAGGCCGCGGCAAACGTCGTATCGGGCGCAGTTACATATGCCGTAAGGGATACCTCCTGCAACGGCCTGACTATAGCCAAGGGCGATATAATCGGCCTCAAGGACAACGCCATAACCTCCGTGGGCAAGACCGTGGAGGACGCTACGCTTTCTCTTGTAGAAAAGATGCTTGAGGGCAGGGAGGAAGCTATGGTGACGCTGTACTTTGGCGAGGGCGTTACCGAGGAGCAGGCAAACGAGCTTTCCGAAAGGATCATGGCGAAGCTCCCTGATACCGAGATCATAGCCATACCCGGCGGACAGCCGCTGTATTACTACTATATATCCGTAGAATAATGCATGAATGAAGCTGACTGACAGCATAACCGATTTAAAAGGAATTGGCCCACGCAAAGCCGAAGCTTTCGGCAAGCTGGGCCTTTTTTCCATGCATGACGTTTTGTATCATTTTCCGAGAAAATATCGGGACTATTCAAAGGCGTCATGCATAATGGGCGCAAAGCACGGGGACTACGTGGCTTTGGAGCTGAAGCTCAAGAGCGATCCCAAGCTTGCCCGGGTGCGCCGCGGGCTGGATATCACTACCGCCCGCGCCTTTGACCAGAGCGGCGAGATCACCCTTGCATGGTATAACCAGCCGTACAGAATGAAGGCGGTAGTGGCGGGCGAGTGCGTTTACGCCTGCGGCAGGGTGGACAGGATGCATGGCGTAAAGATGATAAATCCCAGCATATACCGCCAGCTGCCGGGCATACTGCCGGTATATCCTGTGTGTGCCGGCCTTTCGCAAAAGCTGCTGCGGGATACGGTCAAAGCAGTTCTTGAGGGCTGCGGTGAAGGGATAGAGGAGAGTCTGCCTGCCTCCATGCGGCAAAAGTATGGCCTTATCGGCCTTTATGATGCCCTTCGGGGCCTTCATTTCCCCGGCAATATGGAGGAAATAAAGGCGGCGCGGCAAAGGCTGGCCTTTGAGGATACGCTGCTGTTCAGCCTTACGCTGTCTATGATGCAGTATAGCCTGCCGAAGCGGGAGCAGCCGCTGAAGCTGGAAGGAACGATGAGCAGCTTTATAAAGCTTTTGCCCTTCGAACCAACCAACGCCCAGCTCAAAGCTATGGAGGAGATACGGCGCAATCTTGCGGGCGAACGGCTCATGAACAGGCTGCTTCAGGGAGATGTGGGCAGCGGCAAGACTGCCGTAGCGCTTTATTCCATGTATGCGGCTATGAAAAACGGAAAGCAGGCGGCCCTTATGGCGCCTACCGAAATACTCGCGGCACAGCACTACACAACGCTCTGCGAGATTTTCGGAGCAAAAAATGTGGCATATTTAAAGGGCGGGATGAAAAAGGCCGAGCGTGAGGCCGAGCTTGCGCGCATAGCGGACGGCACCGCAAAGGCCGTTACAGGTACACACGCGCTTTTACAGGGCGATGTGGAGTTTCACGATCTGGGGATGGTGATAACGGACGAGCAGCACCGATTTGGCGTAAAGCAGCGGGCGACTATCGGGGCCAAGGGCAGCGCGGCGGATGTGCTTATAATGAGCGCCACGCCAATACCCCGCACCCTCGCCATGATACTTTACGGAGATCTGTCGGTATCCTGCATAGACGAACTGCCGCCGGGCAGAAAACCTGTGGCCACGCGCCTTGTGCCGGAGCACAAGCGGCAGGATATGTATAAATTTATAGAGGAACAGGCGAAAGCCGGACAGCAGGCGTATATCGTATGTCCGCTGGTAGAGGGCAGCGATTACATGGATGACGTGCAGAGCGCCGTAGAGCTTTATGAGGAGCTCAGAAAGCGGCTCAGCGTTCCCGTGGGGCTGCTGCATGGGCAAATGTCCAACGCCGCCAAGGAAAGGGCAGCAGAGGCCTTCCGCCGCGGCGAAACAGGGGTGCTGGTAGCTACTACCGTCATAGAGGTAGGCGTGGACGTTCCAAACGCCACCATAATGGCCATAGAAAACGCCGATAGGTTCGGCCTTGCTCAGCTGCATCAGCTCCGGGGCAGGGTGGGCCGGGGCGATAAGCGGTCCTATTGCTTCTTATTGAGCGGGGACAGCAGCGAAGCGGCGCAGCAGCGGCTATCTACGCTTGTCAAGACAAACAGCGGCTTTGAAATAGCCGAGACTGACCTTATGATGCGTGGCCCCGGCGAGTTCCTGGGCAAAAAGCAGCACGGCATTTCGGAATTTGCGGCGGCAAGTCTGGCCATGGACATAAGCGTCATGAAGGAGGCAAAGGACGCGGCGGAGGAGATACTGTCCGACAGGCAGGCCATGGCGGAGGCTTCGCCGCTGATACACAGAGCGTGGAGCAGGCTGGAGGCCATGGAGGGCGAGATCGCCCGGAATTAGAGTTGATTTAAAAAATTAAAAAACATATATTGTCATTCATATTCCTTACCCTTTCCGGGGATATTAAGACCATAAACCGAAGGAAAGGAGGCGGAAAACAGAATGGCACGCAGCAATAAGATAGTAGTACCCGATGCTAAACAGTCACTGGACAACTTCAAGATGGAAGTTGCGCGTTCTCTGAACGTAAACCTTAAGCAGGGCTACAATGGCGATATCAAGGCCAGGGACGCGGGCTCCGTTGGCGGCGAAATGGTAAAGCGCATGATAGAATACGCCGAGAACAACATGAACGGCAACATGATGCGATAATTTAAAAGGGCAAAAAAGGGACGCGGAAAATCTCCGCGCCCCATGCTTTTATCTGTTTTTTATCTTATTCCGAGGAAGTGCAGTATGCTCTGCCATATCGTCATATCGCCGGTCTTGGGGGGTATGACTATCACGGGAACGGGGGTGGTGGTGGGATGCCAGTGACCGCCGCCGCCATTGCCGCCGCCGGGAGTGGGGTTGGGAGTGGGAGTGGGAGTGGGGTTAGTACCTGACCCCTTAATGTTCTCAAAAGCGATATTTACGGTCTTAGCGTTAGTGCCCGTAAAGTCGCCGTTTATTGAGCTGCCCGCGCTGCCGTTCACCTTCACGGTATATCCGTCGGGAACAATCTCCTCGACCTTGTATAGTAATGGTAAGTATTGTACGTGGCTCGGTATGCCCGTTATCTCCTTGCTATCGCCGTCCTTGAGCTTAAAGGTCGCTACGCCGTTTGTGAATGTAACGCCGCCAAATGTGTAGGTGTCGCTGAGTGGGTGGGTACCGACTCCTATTTCCCCGTTACCATCAAGGTCTTGAAACAGGGTCACCTTGAAGTCGAAATACTTTTCTTTATCCGCCCCTTCGCCTGAAACCTTCTTGGTTACCTTGATCTCCCTTGTGTTTTCCGTGGGTACGTTGTGAATCCGGAAAATCAGTTTGTCGGCAGTCCAATAATACGGCGTCCAACCGGCGGGAACATTTTCTTCCTTTACGGTGTAGTTAATGAGGTTGCCGTTAGAATCGTTCTTAGGCATATCATTGAAGCGATGAAACCATGTGCCTTCGTTATCCGGCCTTATGGTGGCATTTTTGACCTTTATGCCGTTTGCATAAAGCCCTACTGTGATCGATTGCGCACCGGCAATATCATCTTCCCATTTCTTGGAAACCTCGATGGTGATGGGATCGAGCGGCGGCTGAGTATTGTCGCACTGCACCTTGAACACTACAGGCATACCTATATCAACCTTCCACTCATCGTTAGCACTGTCATACTTCAGCTTCACGGTCTTGTTGCCCTCGCCCGCTGCAAGGGTATGGTTAGCGCCGGTTACGTCAGCATTATACTTTTCGACATATTTATCAGGCACTATGGTAACGGTGCAGGTATAGCCACTTTGCGGATTACCTTCCACCTCACCGACAGTATAGCTGCCTGCTATGGGGTCGTAATCCTTTTCCGGGTGTTTCGGATCAGTATTAGCAATACATTGCACATTTATTTTGTTTATCAAATCGAGAATTACACTTTCCCCGGGTTTATCGGGTTTAGTGGGTTCAACGGTGTCGCACTTTACGGTGAAAGTAATCGGCAGCTTGGCTGATTCAGTATTTTCCCATTGCTTAGCCGTAGCATTCCACTTCAGCCTAAGAGTATCCTTCTGACCATCAGGATCAAGGGTATGGGTATGACCGGGATAATGCATAACATTATATGTCGTCACATATTCGTCCGGCAGTACCGTGATTGTGCAGAAGTATTCATTATTGTCATTTATAACCTCGCCCACCTGGCAGGAAAACCAATTGAAGCCAAACGTCTTTCCTTCATGGCTTTTAGGCGCCGTCTTGCACTTTACCTTTACTACTTCGTTTAACTCGGTCAGTCCGGGAATTGCGGGAGTATTATCTGGTTTGGGCGGTTCGGGCTTGTCTGTGGGCGGCTGCGTGGTTTCGCACTTTACATCGAAAACGACAGGGAGAGCACTGACAACTTCCCACTTTTTATCTGTTTCATTCCATTTAAGCTTTATCGTGCCGGTCGAGGATCCATCAAGCTTATGATTTACATTAATGCTTGCATTGTAATCATTAACATATTTTTCTGACTGTACCGTGATTGTGCAGGTGTATCCGTTTTTGGCATTACCTTCCACTTCACTAACGGTATAACTATTCGGCATCAAACCATAGCTCTTGTCGTTGGCATGATTTGCTTTAGCATTAGTGCAGTGTACCTTTACAGCGCCATTACCAACGATTCCGGGTATATCATTAGCAGAAGGCTTAGTAGGCTTGGTCGGCTCTGTTACATTTATTGTATAGTTGCTTGTGCCGTAAAACCACTGTGCTTTGGGATTGGTTAATGGGTTTGCACTCTGGCTGAAGGTATAATAGAAGTTAATCACAACCGTTGTTGTTCCGGCAGCTTTGGGGTTTACCGTTACCTGCAGGCAGTGGGCATCGTTCCACTCGCCGCCGACCCATTTGCCGATTTCAATGCTTTTGACTTCGACAATACTCGTATTGTTAGATGTTGCCGTTGCGCCGCAGTAGGCCATTGCATTGTAAGTATAGTTACCAATATCTAAAGTCGGCATGAGACGCAGATAACCATCTTTGCCGGCCTCCATGGTGGTACTCGCTGTGAATGATCTGTTACCAGCAAACTCGCCTTTTACGTCATCCGGGTTGGTAAGCGGATTCCAATCGCCGGCTTCCGCAAAAGCCGTTGTCGGTATCATGCACAGCACCATTATCAGCGCCAGCATGAGTGCAAGTGATTTTTTCATTTGGTTTCTTCCCCTTCTTTCTTTTGTGCTTAATGATTTTTTCAGTAAAAATAACAAAAAATACCGCTATGGTTATCCCATAACGGTACTAATTATTATCCCGGGGGTCGCTAAAAAAGCAGAGCTTACCCTGCCTGCCTGCCTGCCTGCCTGCCTGCCTGCCTGCCTGCCTGCCTGCCTGCCT
>OGXR01001280.1_pt1 | contig 18870 bp, 16 predicted proteins | sample 1576331 | NCBI WGS metagenome assembly OGXR01 (sample SAMEA3541473, study PRJEB24748) | human gut metagenome | biome: human gut; feature: human-associated habitat; material: faeces | place: China | collected 2012 | reverse complement strand
GCTCCTGATTCAGGTCCTTGAGCTGCTTCTGGACGTCCGCATCGTTGAAAATTTCGGAGAAGGTCTGATACATCGCTTCGCAAACGGCGTCGTCGAGCTTGGCCGCATACAGGAAGTTGCAGTTCTTAACCGTAATGTCGGAGAAACCGGCCTCCTCGAGAGTCGGGATATTCTTCATCGATTCGGGAGCGGATTCGGGAGCATAGAGGGCCGCCAGCACCTTGACCTCTCCGGCCTCGTAATACTGCTGCGCAGAAACGACGCTCACTGTCGTGGCCTGAATAATATTGCCCATGATGGCTGTGACGCGGGCGGCGTCGCCGGAACCGGTCTCAACATAATTCCATTCCACGCCGAGGTTCTGTCTGGCGTTCTCGGCATAATAATGTGAGGCGGAGCCAAGCTGCATTCCAAAGAGAAGTTCGCCGGGGTGCTCCTTGCAGTAATCAACCAGATCCTGAACGGAATTGAAGGGGGAATCCTTGGGGACGATCAGATACTGGGAGGTCATGGCCGTAGTCACCGCGATGGTGCTGAACTTTTCGGTCGGTTTGAGGTCGTGGCTGCCCGCAAAGTAGCTGGTGAACCAGCTGGGCGTGACCCAACCGATGATGCTGCCATCCGCAGGCGCGTTGGCAATGGTGTTGTAGCAGACGGCACCGTTGCCTTCGGTCTGGTTGACCACAACAAAGTTAGCTCCGGTTTTCTTCGCAAGCGCCTCGGCAAAAATTCGTGCGCAGAGATCTGAGTTTCCGCCTGCTGCGAAGGGAACATAAATCTCAACCGTCTTGCTGGACGGCCAGGACGCCTCAACTACACTGCTTGCAGGAGCGGAGGCAGAGGCAGGATTGCTGCTGGCAGGGGCGGAGGATGAATTGCCGCCGCATCCGGTAAACACGAGCGAAAGCGTAAGGACAAGAGCGAGGAGTACATTCTTTTTCATTTCAAAAACCTCCTGAAATCTGTTCGTTGTTGTTATTCGGTCTCAAAATCTCAGCGCCCCGTTATTTTCCCAGCGGAATCGGCGCCGGGACAAGCTCAACGCTGGCAGGAGTTTTCAGTCCCACATGGTCGGTCATGCTGCGGTAGAATTCGCAGTCACTTGTGGTATATACGCGGAAAGTACCTTTGCCGTCGGAATCAAGAGCGTTTTCACGTTCCAAATATTCCTTGATCAGGCGCGCCTGCGTGGCTGCCGGGTTGATCAAACGGGTGAACTGCGGATACAGCCTGCGGATATTTTCGCTCACCATGGGGAAATGGGTACATCCCAGAATCAGCGAATCCAGATCGGGATGCGCCTGCGCCAAATGCCCCAGGGTTTCCCGCAGCTCGGTGTCGATCCGCTCCTGATCGAATCCCCCATCCTCAATGATACGCGCAAGTCGGGGACAGCCCTGAGGATAAACCGCTGTCCGCGGCAGTTCTTGATGGATCAGGCGGTCATAGCACCCCGAATTTGCGGTAAACACCGTCGAAAGGATACCTACCTGCCGAAGTCCCAGTTTGATCACATCGGTGCTCCCAGCCTGAACAATGCTGAAAATCCTGAATTCATAATCCGGCTGGTACTTGTCAATCAGAGTGGAGATCGTGTTGCAGGCTACTGCAACCACCTTTACATGCTTATCCTTCAAAAAGTCCAGACATTGATGTGTCAGACACAGGATATCCTTCTCGCTTCGGTTCCCGTACGGCTGGTTTTTCCCATCCCCCAGAAAAATAATATCTTCCTTCGGCAAGAGTCTCTGAAGCTCCTTTACGACGGTATATCCTCCCAAGCCTGCATCCATCACGCCGATTGGAGCCTTTGCATCCGGCATTCCATCGCCCCTTCCTTATTTGCATATGTCTCTGCCGCCGTTCGGCACTGTTTTTGACTGACGCACTTTTGCCCCATACGCCTTTGTAAGTTTAATTATATATTAAAAACTCTTATTTGTAAATATCACTTTTTACGGCTTAATTAACAGTATTTTTCGTACTTTATTTTCACTCTTCACAAATTTGCGCTGATTTTGTAATAATAAGCCATTATATATTAACTATTTTAATTTTATTTTTGCAGACAATTTTGAAACTATTATTTTAGCGCTGCTTCGATTGGCCTATCGGATAAATGAATGACGAAATTTTTAAAATTGCATATTTTGTTGATTTACATTGATAAAACATCCAATGGAATTCATATATGCATGTCAAATTCCACAGCTAAAAGAAAAAGCATTTGAAGCTGCAAATGCAATATCATTAAAATTTTACGTTTCAAAAGCTCCCCTCAAAAACATTTCCAAAAGTCAGGTAAGAGTGATCGGAACCATCTACTTGTCCCTCTTTTGCAAACATGATATAATTCATTTGGAAACAGCGGCGGTGCCGGTCGGCTGTCCGCCGGGCATTTCGGGCAGCAAGAGTACAGGCGAAAGGAGGCGCGGAGATGGATCCTGTCGAATTTCGTGACATTGCATATATTCTCGCCGTCAGTGAGGAACAGGGCTTTTCCCGCGCGGCGGAAAAATACTATATTTCTCAGCCGGCCCTGAGCAAAACAGTAAGGAAAGCAGAACAGAAGCTGGGCGTCACACTGTTTGACCGGGGTTCGGTTCCGCTGAAGCTTACACCGGAAGGCGCCCGCGTCATTGAATACTTCCGGCGGCTTCAAGGGGTTCAGCAGGAGCTTTCCGATTATTGCGCGGCGCTCCACCGGCAAAAGAAGAGCGATCTGTGTATCGGAGCGCCTTCTTTTTTCTGCACCTATGTGCTTCCCGCCATGATTTCGGATTTTCAGGCACTGCATCCCGGTGTGTCGGTCCGTTTGATCGAAACGAACGACCACGATCTGCGGGAATTTCTTCAGGCCAATGTACTGGACATCGGTCTGTCGGTGGAATCGGATCTGCTTGCCGATTTTCCTTCCTTCATCCTGCAATATGAAACGATTATTCTGGCTGTGCCAAAGGCGTTTTCGGTCAACGGGCAGCTGGGCGATTTTGTGATTCGCCGCGAGGACCTTCTCAGCGGACGCCTGAATATGCCGGATCCCCCCTGCGTGCCCATGGAGGTGTTCGCAAAGGAGAGCTTTCTGTTCCTGAAAAAGGGGAACGACATGCACCGGCGGGGGCTTCAGGTCTGCCACGACGCGGGCTTTGAACCAAGGGTTGTCATAGAGCTTGACCAGCTGATGACCTCCTACTACTTGGCGCAGGCCGGACGCGGAATCGCTTTTATCCGCGCCGGAATCCCCTATTATGCCGGCGATTCCGACAGTCTGCTGTTGTATAAGATCGGCCATCCTGATATGCGCCGCATCATCCGGGTGTTCCATAACCGGGAGGGAAGCCTCACCCCCGTCCAAAAGGATTTCCTCGATTTTATGAAGGGATATCCCCTGCCCGCCTGACTGCGGGCGGATTATTCCTGTCAGGGCATAACAATATGCAAAGCGGTTATTGGACTTTTGAGCAAGCAGCCTGCCCCAAACACAATCATCAACATGGCATGACCTCCTTTAGAGAATTTGTGCCATGTTAGCTTGGAACAAGGAAAAATTCAAGAGCCATTCCAAAAAATACAGAAAAATTGGAGGGATTCATCATCGAAGTTAAAATCAACAAAGAAATTCAGCGGTATCAGGAGAGCATTCTGTTCGGCTTATCGCTGCGGCAGATGGTGTTCGCGCTGCTCGCCATCGGCGTGGCGGTCGGCGCGTATTTTGGCTTGAAACCGCTCATCGGCGCAGCGGAGGTCGGTTGGGTGTGTATGCTGGCAGCGTTCCCGTTTGCCATGTGCGGCTTTTTTACCTACAACGGCATGCCCGCCGAGCGCTTTCTGCTGGCGGTCATTCGGTCAGAATTTCTCTGTCCGCGTACGCTGTCATATCATCCGCAGAATCTGTATGCAGAGCTTTTATTGGACAACAGTACAATGCGGGAGGTGCTGACACTTGATTAAAACCCTCAACAACACCATCAAGCAGGATCGCACAGCTTACAAGATCCCGCGCAGCGTGCAGGACGTCATTCCCATCCAGTGGATCTTCGCGGATGGGATTTTTCAGTTCGGCACGAAATATTCCAGAACGCTGCGTTTTTCGGACATCAACTATGCCATCGCGTCCAAAGAGGACAAAACCGCGATGTTCCTCGGCTACAGTGAACTGCTGAACGCTTTGGACAGCGGCTCGACCACCAAGCTCACGATCTGCAACAAGCAGGTCAACCGGCAGGCGTTTGAAGATACGGTTCTGCTCCCGCAGCGCGGCGACAGCCTCGACGGATTCGTGAACGAGTTCAACGGGATGCTGGAAGGCAAAATCTCCGGCAGCTCCGCCAGCGTGGAACAGGAGCGGTTTATCACGGTTTCCGTTCACAAAAAGAATGTAGACGAAGCACGCACATTCTTCTCCCGCGTGACAGGTGAGATCACGTCCAAGCTCTCGCGTCTCAACTCGTCCTCCAACGAACTGGACGCAGCCGAACGGCTGGATGTGCTGCGCGGCTTCTTTAGACCAGAAGAAGCGGCACTGCCGTTCGACCTGCAAACAGCCATGAAGCGCGGGCATAATCTCAAGGACACGATCTGCCCGGACAGTCTGGAATTTCATCGGGACTACTTCAAGATGGGCAATCAATACGGTCGCGTCCTGTTTCTCAAGGACTACGCCAGCTACATCAAAGACAGCATGATTCTGGAGCTGACCGACCTCAACCGGCGCATGATGCTCTCCATTGACATGATCCCCGTGCCGACCGACGAAGCCGTGCGCGAGGTAGAGAACAAGCTGCTTGGCGTGGAGACGAACGTCACCAACTGGCAGCGGCGGCAGAACAGCAACCAAAATTTCTCTGCCGTTGTGCCGTATGACTTGGAGCAGCAGCGCAAGGAAACCCGCGAGATGCTGGACGACCTCACGACCCGCGACCAGCGAATGCTGTTCGCCGTGGTCACGCTCGTGCATCTGGCAGACAGCAAGGAAGAACTGGACAGCGACACCGAAACGCTCCAATCCATTGCGCGCAAGCACCTGTGCCAACTGGCGAAACTGAGCTTTCAGCAGCAGGACGGCCTGATCACCGCGCTGCCGCTCGGTTTGCGGCGCATCGACGCGCTGCGGACGCTGACAACGGAAGCTCTCGCCGTGCTCATGCCGTTCAAGGCACAGGAGATCCGCCACCGGCATGGTATTTATTACGGACAGAATGCGATTTCCAAGAATCTCATCCTTGCCGACCGGAAAGAGCTTTTGAACGGTAACGGCTTCATTCTCGGCGTCTCCGGTTCCGGCAAATCCTTTGCCGCCAAGCGCGAGATCACGGAGATCGCGCTGTCCACGAACGACGACATTATCATCATTGACCCCGAAGCCGAGTACCGTCCGCTGGTCGAGGGCTTGGGCGGCGAGGTCATTGAGATCTCTGCGACTTCGCCCAATCATATCAACGCTCTCGATATGGAATCCGGATACAACGACGGCGACAATCCCGTCGTGCTGAAATCCGAATTCTTATTGTCCCTCTGCGAGCAGCTCGTGGGCGCGGGCAAGCTGTCTGCCAAGGAAAAATCCATCATTGACAGGTGTACTGCCCAGGTCTACCGCGAGTTCATCCGAAACGGCTATCTCGGCGTTGTGCCGACATTACAAGACTTCCATGCCGCGCTCCTGGAGCAGCCGGAACCGGAAGCGCGGGACGTTGCATTGGCGTTGGAGCTGTTCACGGAGGGCAGCTTAAACACGTTTGCCAAGTACACAAACGTGGATACCAATTCCCGCATTCTTTGCTATGACATCCGCGACCTCGGCAAGCAGCTCCTGCCGGTCGGTATGCTCGTTGTGCTGGACAGCGTGTTCAACCGCATCATCCGCAACCAAAAACTCGGTAAAAATACATGGTTATATATTGACGAAATCTACCTGCTGTTTCAGCACGAGTACAGCGCCAATTTCCTGTTCACGCTCTGGAAGCGGATGCGCAAATACGGTGCCTGCGGCACGGGGCTGACGCAGAACGTCGATGATCTGTTGCAATCCCATACCGCCCGCACAATGCTTGCAAACAGCGAATTTCTTCTGATGCTCAATCAGGCGAGTACGGACCGAATCGAGCTGGCGAGGCTGCTCAATATTTCGGACAACCAGCTTTCCTACATTTCGGGCGTAGATTTTGGGCATGGACTTCTCAAGTGCGGTAGCACCATCGTGCCATTTGTGGATCATTTCCCGAAAAACGGTAGGCTGTATCAGCTGATGACCACAAAAATGTCTGAACGGGTGGGGCAGGCGTCGTAATGCGGGAGGTAAAAGAAAAATCGCCGCTGAAGGAGCGCGCCGCCGAAACGCTCAAATCTACACCGCAGGCAGCATTCCGCCGCGGCACAGATGCTTCCTTTCAGCAGCTTCGGCAGGAGCTGCGCGAGGCAGCGCAGGACGGTCAGCCGGAAGATCGCTACGAGAGCGGCAAGATCACGGATACCGCCGACCATGCCGTGCAGGAAGCCCGTCATCTGGCAGAAAAAGCTGTCCACAAGCTGCCGAAAACAAAATCCGAACCGCAACCGGACTATCCACCACAAAGCCAGTCACAGGTAAACACGCCTGTGCGCGAATCGGCTTCTCCGATCAGGGAGAAGCCGGTTTCTCCAGTAAACGTCCAACAGCCCAAAACGCGAGAATATACGCCAGATGCGAAAGCATCAGTGTCCCCGTCTCAGCATTCAACTCCGCTTATTCATGAAAACGTAAAGGCTGTTCCTGCGGAAACGATGCCGTCGACAACGGAGCATTCTGTGCGTAAATCGGTTTCTCCGATTAAGGAGAAACCGGTTCCTCCTGCAAATGCTCCACAACCAAAAATGCGGGAACATGCACCGGATGCGAAAGCACCGGTGTCTTCCTCCCAGCATGCAACTCTGAGGATTCACGAAAAAACGCAGAACGTTTCCGCGGAAATTACGCCAACGCCAACTGGTAGCGCAGAAAAACATACCGCAGCACCCTTTGAACAGTCTGCGCACCATTTACAAATGGAACGTTCTGCACACGAACAGGCTTTTCCAATCAAGGAGAAGCCTGTTCCTCCCGCAAACACCCCGCAGCCCAAGATGCGAGAGCATACACCGACCGCAGATGCACCTGTGCATCTGCCCCAGCATCCAGCTTCGCAAATTTATGAAAGACCGCAGAATGTTTATCAATTGCAGACAAATCGCTCTGTGCGTGAATTGGAAACATCAGTAAGGGAAAAGCCGTCTGCTTCTTCTCTGCGAGAAATTCCTGCTGCGCTAAAACCGGATACCACACAGTTCGCGCTTCCTGAAATCAAGACGAAAGAGTACATCCGAAGTGGGCGGCAAAAGCAGAATTTTCTCAAAGAGGAAGCGGCCGGTATTGAAAACATAACCGCAGATTCCGAAACATTTTCACCAGTCATCCGTACACGGGAAACTGTTCGTGAACAGCAGAAACTCCACGTTTCCCATAGTGCGGAGCAGGAGCAGCCAGCTCTGCCGCAGATCCGAACACGGCAGCCGCAGTCGGTGTCCCTGCCTGCCAATACAGAACCCGTAACACCGGATGCCCCGCAACCATCGCTGCCAGACATCAAGAGCAAGCAGAAATACATTGCGGCGCAGCAATCGACACAGGTAACGCCTGTGCAGGCAAACCCACAGCAGGCCGCGAGAGAAATGATTCAAGGTGATATAAAATTATGTAAACCGTTGTTTGCAAATGAAACTGCCCCTCTGCCAACGGGCAAAAATGCCGCTCCTGCAAAACCTGTGCGTGTTCAGAAGCAGGTGCGTCCGGCTGTTGTGAGAAAGCAAAAGATCAAAACGGCCCCGAAAGCAAAAATCAAATCCGCCACACCTGCTGCAAAAGCCTTGCCCCAAAAAGCGTCGTCAGCTGCTCCCAAACAGGCTGCAACTGTCATTCGCAAAGGGCAGGTACTTCGAGATACGGCGATCAAAACGGCGAAGGTAGCAAAAGAGGCTGGAAAGAAAGTCCTGCGTGCAATTGCGGCAGCGGCAGAAAAGCTGGCCGCAGCGATTGGTGCAGGCGGTGCGGCGGCAGTTTCCGTTGTCGTGGTGATCTTGCTTGTAGGGATGTTGTTTGCTTCGCCGCTCGGAATCCTGTTCGCCGGTGAGGACACCGGCACGGAAATTAAAATCCCGGACGCGGTTGCGACGCTGAACGGCGAGTTCACCGATGAAATCTACCGTATTATGGAGGAGCATCCATACGATGAGCTGGATATGCAGGAGGGCATGGAATCGGCCATGCTGCAGAACTGGCGGAATGTGCTGGCTGTGTACGCGGTCAAGGTCTCGACCGACGAAGAACACGGCCTGGACGTTATAACAATGGACGAAGAAAAACTCCAGCTTCTGCGGGAAATTTTCTTCGATGCCAACAAGCTGGTGTACGAGCTGACGACCAGCATCGTAGATGGCGTACAAAAGACGCTCCTGCATATTTCGCTGCAAATTAAGGATGCCATGCAGATGGCAGATGAATACGGCTTTACCGCCCAACAGCGGGAAATGCTCGAAGAATTACTGAAACCGGACTACGACGACATTTTCCTTTCCCTGATCGGTAATTATCAACCGGGCGGTACGCCCATCGACCCCATTGATATATCCGACATTCAAGGCACGCTGCCGGATGATCTTGACCCGCTGCGTGAAACCATCGTTTTGACTGCGTATCAGCTTCTTGGAAAGGTGACGTATTTCTGGGGCGGCAAAAGTCTCGTCCTCGGATGGGACAGCCGCTGGGGAACGCCGACGACGGTCACTGCACCGGGCAGCGGTTCGACCGGCAAGGTGCTGCCGTTCGGATTGGACTGCTCCGGTTTCGTAGACTGGACATTCTATAACGCCACGAGCGGTGCATACCTGCCCGGACGAGGGGGTGGCGCAGCCTCGCAGCATGGGTATTGCACCAACATTGCATGGTCAGACGCCCTGCCCGGCGATCTCGTCTTTTACGCGGATGACAGCCACGTTGGAATCGTCTGCGGCTACGACAGCGTAGGGAATCTCCTCGTCATTCACTGCTCCGGCGGGCAGAATGGCGTGGTCGTGACCGGGCGCGAGGGCTTTGCCGTCGCAGCCAGACCGGATTTGTTTGAAGACGAAAACACTTCCAATTTCTAAATGAATATCCCATTCCTCAGCGAACAACTTTTATACGAAACGGCGAACTCGTTACGCTTCTTGCTCTTATAAATCAGCATGTCGCTCTGCTTAATTGCTTGTTTCTTTCTCACTTTCTAATACTGCGTTCATTATATCTGTTGTATCGGTGCCATAGCTTGTTGACACTAATTTTAAGTAATTATAGTACCTGATGTCTACCCAACTATGTATGTAGTTAATTAAATCTTGCTCTATTGCATCATACATTTTCCAGAAATCCATGTCAGGAGCATTTTGTAAAACGCCTCTTGCTGCGTCAAACTCAAAGCGGAAATCTTCCAATATCCCTCTGAGTTTTTCATCGAGCATATCATTAACGCTCAGCATATACTGCTGACTCTCTATTTGCCTAAGAGCATTTTCAACACCACTTATGCTATACAGTAGCTCGTCTTTAAAGAAATGTATAAGTCTAGTTTGTTTATCGCCATCACATACTAGAAAATAGCTCTTTGTCATCTCATACCATTCAATCCACGTATGCTTTTCGCCTTGATGGTCTTTGTCGTTAAAAGCAATATCGTATAAGCGTGCCCATGTTTTTATGTAGTACAATATTTTCCATTTCAAATCCGCATACACAGCATCATACAAACTATCTGCTCTTTCATTTTTTTCTTTTACATTTCCGATTTCAATTAGTAGCGCAACAATTGTAGATGCAACACATCCAAACGCCAAATTTTTGACCACATCTAAAAAAAGGTTACCTGTATCTGCATCACGAATAACCGCAATAATCATTATTAGCATGGAAACTCCACCAATTAAACTGTACATTTTCAAATTCAACTTATATGGACTGTTAATGTGACGTTTCAATCTAAACTTCCTCCTCATTATTTTCTTAATTCTTTCCATTCTGATTATATTTCATTATACCAAAGAAATTTTAACGCACAACCTTCCTCTTTTGATTATTTACTTTTTTGGAATATTCTTTCGCTAGTTCTGCTTTGTTTTTGCGGCATTCTTTGTTAGTTCTGGTGAATAGCTTTCTTTCCTTTTTCCTGCGATACTTGGCGTACCAAAGCGAAAGGAGATTGCAATGGAAGAAAGAAAAAACCTATGCGCCATGCTGCCCGTCGCACTCCACACCAGAGTCCGGCAGGAGCAAGAAAAAGCTGGGATGACCCTCGGTGAGTATGTGGAAGCCATGATCACAGAATACTACGACTGGAAGGACGGAAAAATCATGACCGGAGAAATGAGAACCTTAGCCGCGCAGATCCCCACAGAACTCTTTGACCGCCTCGACCACTACCTCAAGGAGCGCGGCATCAAGAAGAAGGACTTCTTAGTTGACATCATCACCCGCGCGTTGGAGGCAGCCGAAGCCGCCGAGGTGACCGAGACGATTACAGAAACACCGCCAAACGATGACGGAGAAGCGATACCGCACGATGAACCGGATGAACAGCCGGAAGCGGACGAAACCTGAACCAAAATCAAACCCCCGCAGGCCAAGCCTGCGGGGGTAAACCTTTGTTACAAGCCGTCAGCCGACACGCGCCCGCGTGTCGGCTTTTCTGCGTCCCGGTGGGGACGCTGCACTGGAAATCATAAAAACCGCGCGTTGGAGCGCGTGTGACGAGGTACGAATGCGATGCACCGGTATGCCCGTATGTCAAAACAGGATTGAATGCAAGCAATCAACGGAAGCGAGGTTGCGCTTACATTTTAGGACAAACCTCCGCTACGGGGAAGCATGGCATTATTCGGATACGCCCTCGGCGGTAGCTACCTCAGGTGAAGTGTCAACATCAGAAAGCAAGCTGCACAGACCAGCGGTTCCCTGCATATGCAGCTTATTCATTGACAAGCGCTGCGAAATGTTCTTTTTCTTCCCATTGTACTCAAGCAGCATGGCCTCGGCATATCCCATAGAACCTGGGCAGCGCTCCTTCGACATTCGCACAAGCTGCTTGATTGAGAGTGCGCCGACCCTTTCTTTGAATATCTCATCGTTCAACTGGTCGCCAAACGTATAAACCAGACGTGTGATTCCGTTCAGAATATTTGCAGAGAATGAGTTTTCATCGCCTTCCCATGTTCCGGCACAGAGCCGAAGAACGCGGCTGAGCATATGATAGCCGTGGGTTTGATAAATCTGTTCGAGCGTTGATACAGCGCAAATTACGCAGGGAGCCTTTCTGGTTCCGAGAGAAAGTCCGTATGACTCTAAAAGATCTCTGATAATAAGCTGATCGTCATTTCCAGCCTCAAGGTTTGCGGTGAACACCTCATAAGGACTCAGACGTTTTACAAACTTCTGCTGATTTGCGAAAATGTCGGCCTCATGCTCATAAACGAGTTCATCGTATATCATGCACCATACTGGCGTATCGCGGGAACCGGAAACCAGAGCAACGATTTCAATTGTGTGCTGCCCGTTAAAAACATAATTGACGCCGTCTCTGCGGCTGACCTTCACCGGATTGATCTGATATGGATCAAAGTTTGCGGCAGCATTTGCAATATGAGCCTTTGAGAGATTTCGTTGGTACTTCTGGTTGGAAACGAGATTCTTGATTGGGATCTTTTCAAAGTGGACGTTTGGTACGAAAACGCTATGGTCTTCCATGTCATTCTTCCTCTAGTATCTGCAGCATTTCACAAGCCTTATCGACCAGAACGTGCAGTTCTCGGACGAGCGCGGAACGTGCAGCAGACGAAATAATGGACAGGTCTGTTTTGGTCTGGATGCGGTGAATGGAACCCGTCCATGAAGGAATGGTCAAGGTAAGGCCAGTGATGTCTGCGTCCGGGTCAAACACCGGCATATCCTTGATCGATTGGCTTGCACCGCTTAGCGGCTGTTCTAATGTACGGTTGATTGCAGTCCTTGTTTTCTTGAATTGAACAAATGGCTGCTGCTGCATTCTTCGGATCTTCCGATCAACCTTTCGCATTTCAGGCGGTTCCAGTTTTGAAAGGGCAACAATGTTTTTGTGGGACACTTTATATTGGCCGGAGAGTATCTTCGAACCAAGCGCGGGTTCTGCATCTGCAATTTTATCAACGGCTCTCGAAAAAACTGCGTACTTTTCTACAGTCCCGGCCGAAATGCAGTTCTCATCTGCGATTCTATCTGCAGTTCGATGGCGCGAAGTGTCTGGACTGTCCTGCTTGTCGGGACGCGGGGACACAGGCAGAGAATACTGATTAAGCCCGCTTGGATTTTTGATCTTGGATACAAACTTTTCAGAGTCATATTGCTTGCCAATCAGATATTTTCTGGTTCCCTCCGAAAGGTTCCGACGGCCAAGCTGATTCGCACAGATCCATGCGATGGCTTCTTCGCGGCAATAAAAGTCTACCTCCGTCACAGAAAAGGGAATACGGTGCCGCATACAGATCTCATAGCGATTGTGGCCGTCGACCAGCGTCCCGCGCCAGACAACGAGCGGGTCGCGGCAGCCATCGGCCAGGAGATTTTCTTCAAGCTGCAGGTATTCTGTCCGCTGCAGCGGGGGAATCAGATTTTTGAACTGGGGATCAATGATGAGCGATTTCGGCATCTTCATAATGATACGAACTCCTGCTTATCTACCCGCTGTAATGTTTCAAGCGGAAACACCGCGACGCGCTTCGAGGAAATGACACTTCCATGCAGACGATAAGCACATCCGTCTTCAAGCTCTGGTGCAAGCACACGAAGACGCTGTACAAATAATCGGCTGTATAGCTCGTATGATCTTTCGGACTGCATCCGGGAAGCGACAATACGATGCCCCTGTTTGCCGGGTGTCCCTTTTTCAACAGGCTGTATGGCAACCAGCTTTGCTTCCGGGTTTACGAGCAGCTGGATCTGGCTAGGAGATCCAAGCTGACGGAAAAGCGCCTTATGAATCCGAATCCCATATTTCTTTGTGTCGACAGCCAATGTTACCTCGCTGCAAGCATGCTGGGCCATTTTACATTTCCTCCATTGTTAACTGCTGAGGCAGTTCCTGCGATTTGTCCGGCAATGCGATCTGTACCTTTTGGGACGATTCTTTGATGGAGTAGACTGCATATCCATCAAAGATATTAACCTGCATGGATTGCTGATGCTCCTTATACGGAAGACCAAATTGATCTTGCCATCCGGAAGGAAAGACCGGCGTTCGTGCAGTCTGCGGCTTCGCTCCTTCGGGAAGGGCTCGCTGATAAACTTCCGTTGCGGTCAGATCGAACGCAATCATATATTCGCCATTTGCGTGAATCAACCGGCCAAGCAATTTGTATCGATAGTCCGGGTTCCAGTCCATCAGTGAAAACATTTTTGCAAAAAACAGCTTACAGGTTATTTGCCGCGGTGAACGCTTCTTCTTTGATATTCCGCACCACGCAAAGCTGTCTCTCGCGTTTTCAACGCAGGGACGCAATGCCATGATTTTAGTTTCCTGATTTACGAGAACCTGAACAAAGGAGGCCTCCGGGAACTTGTTCAGGCAAGCGCAATTTACATAGAACTTGTAATTGTTGAAGGTCACAGACGGCTCATGCAGGTGCGCAAAGAATTCTCTGCGGACGACTTGAAAACCCTCGAAATCAAAATCCGTACCCATGTCAACAACTTCGTCATTTGTGCTTAGAGACGGGACATCAGAGAAATCGTTCATGGGTACAGATGCGCTGTCTTCGGTTGGAGCAAGAATATCTGCGTGCCGGATATCATTCCATGTTTCCATTGCGGTCCTCCTGCGGCATTGTACCATCCAGTTCTTTCATAATATATTGTCTCAATTCGTCAAAATCCGTGACGTGAAGTTTTTTGCCGGTTTCAAAGAGCTGCCCCTGAAGATTGAGTGACCAGTTTGATCTGGTCATATGTTCCAGAGCAGAAAGGGAACATTCGTGCAGATAGAATTCTTTTCCGAACGTGCCGACCCACTGTTCAGGGATTGCCCGGACGTGTTTTCCGAGCGTAGAAAGGGGATGGATCGTTTCTTCGTTTGTGCTTGCCGCTCTCACAGAAAGCTCCTGTGACCGGATAAAGGTTTCGGAATCAGCGACATCGAAAATATAGACAAGCTGCCCGGCATCTTCACAGAGAATTCCGTTTATACGATATTTGCACGCGGTATTCCAGCCAAACAGGTGAAAGATTGTGTCGCTGAATGCAGCGGCTGATATTTCGCGCGGCTGCGGTTTTCCGCTATAGTTTGATGAAATTATGACACCGCTTCGGTTGGACGAATCCGTGGGTCGAACGGCAAACTTCATTTCAAGCGGATTGATCAGCAATTCGACATATCGCTTTGCACCGAAATGCCGGACGCACGCAGCACTGAACTTTACCTTTTTATCCGCGAACGTCACAAACGGCTGACTATGTGTGCCTAAAAACTCTGTTCTGGTTATTTCAAAGCCGCGCAGATCAAAATCGCCCGCATTAACCGCAAAGGTTGCGTCTGCCGGAATCTGTGAAGGCACACCGTCTGTGGGAATGTCCGTATACGCGCTTCTGGACGCACTCAGATAGTCGCCCTCTTTGAAGCCGGACCACCTTGGATTGATGGAAACAAAGCCTTTCAGCAAACCGTCATGAATGACCCGGAGCTCCGGCAGAATGGACTTGTTGCCGTATTTGGCATTGTCCAGCATTCGCTGAACTGCATTGAAATCATCACGGCGTATAATGGCGTCATGATGGTTATAGTAGCGGCTTTGTGGTTTCTCTCCGCGATTTTTCAGCGTCCGGTGCGTTCGATAGTTTTCTGTGACGGTTTTTCTTGTAAGAACGTCCCCGCAGTGCCGCTCGTTGCGAAGGATCGATACGATGCCGCTGGATGACCAGCATGATTTTCCGAAATATGTGCTGCGCGCCTGATTGGTAAGGGTATCGGCAATCTGCTGGGCAGAGTAACCGTAGAGGTACATATAGAAAATAAGTTTAACAGTAGGTGCTTCATCCGGATTGATTTGAAGATGGCCGTCTTCGTCGTGGGTATATCCAAACAGCTTCGGCGTAAGCGGGACTCCGTGGTCAAGCCGCATGCGCAGGGATGTTTCCATACTTCTGCTGCGGGTGTGCGATTCTTCCTCAGCCATTGTTGCCTGAAAGGTAAGCGCCATCTGTGAATCATCGTTCAGGGAAAAAATCGCTTCCGATTCAAAGAAAACGCCAACGGGAGGCCGCCTCTCGGCCAGTGAACGAACGGTTCCGATGAAATCTTCTACGTTGCGTGCAAAGCGTGAAACACTCTTTGTGACGATCATGTCAATTTTACCGGCCTTGCAGTCTGCAATCATCCGATTGAATTCATCCCGATGCTTCAGAGAAGTGCCGCTGATCCCTTCGTCGGCGTAGATGTTCACAAGCGTCCAGTTGGGGTGGCGTGTAACAAACTCCTCGTAATACTTCTTTTGCAGCTCATAGGATGTCGTTTGCCGGACATCATCCGTTGAGACACGAACATAAATAGCAACCCGCTGGTTTACGTCATTGTCATAGTAATCAGCCTGCTTTTTTGCAGGGATATATTCATAGTTTTCGGGATCGATCACCACATTGTATCGCTGCTTGATCTGTTCCTTTTGCCGCTCCTTGCGTCGTCTGGCTTCCGAATTATGCATCTGAATGTTCTCCTGCTAAAAGAAGACTTTCCTCGGAAATATTGTCCGGGAGGACTGACCAATGATCGGGGAACATGCCCCAATCGTGCAGGGTATCCTGATAGCAGGAAGCCATCGTAAAAATATCTTCGGATACAAAATAGATGCCGACTGGTTTCGCCAACGCTGCGAGGATTCTTGCAAGAAATGTGATCTCGTAGTCCTTTTTGGAAACGTTGGATACCTTCTGTGTGATGATTAAATTGACTTTGCCGCGGAAGCAATCCTGTAAGAGTCTGCACCATTCCGGTGCGCTTTCCATGTTCGGTGCGGTGGCTCCTTCGTCTATGTAAAAATCAATAAGCTCCCAATTTGGGCAGAGAGCCATGGTGTCCTGATACTGTTTCACATGGTAGTCCAGATAGTCTACATGCTTCGTCTGGTTGAAGTAACGGATATAGATTCCGACCTTGTAATGCTGCTGGGGATTTGGACGTTCTCCCCGAAGATTGCTGAGCAATGTCCTGCACGGGGAGCGTAATAGGGGTTGCATAGATTGATCTGCTGAATTGTGAGACAGACTCTGTGCTGCTGAAGATGCTTGGCTGTCAGATTCAGATGCTGCTGTTTTCAGAAGCGAATCCTGCGCTGCTTGATCCTGCATATCGGACATTTCATATCCCTCGCAACAATAAAATTATTTGATTGTATTTTAGCCCGCGCGAATGCAAAAAGAAATAAACTGAGAGTGAAGATATCCACTCCCAGTGAAGGTACAGAAAAATCGGGCTTTTACAACTGAAGTTTTTATGTGATACTGAAACGATAGAAAGGCAGAATCGGCTGATTTTCTCGATCATTATAATACTTCCGACTTTTTTAAGGAGGTATTATTTATGGCATTCAACACAGAGGCATTGGGAAGGCGTATCGGAGAGATCAGAAGGCGACGGGGCCTTTCCCAGATGGCGTTGGCAGAACAGATTGAAAAAGCGCCTACATTCATCAGCAGCATTGAAACCGGGCAGCGGGGCATGAGCATCGAAACGTTCGTATCCATTGCCAACGCGCTGAACGTATCAGCGGATGCGCTTTTGATAGACAGCATTGAGAATACGGAGCGAATCTCCGGTTCCTTCTTTGCCGCCGCTGCTTTTGACTGCAATGAATTTGAGCGGCGCGTTCTGCTGGAACTGCTGATTGCATCGAAAGAAGCGATACGGAAAAACAAGCACTTCTTGCGATATAAGGACGTGAAATGAAAATAATTCCAGCAAACTATATTTTCCGCAAAAGTGATTACATTTTCATAAGAGGCGCGACTTTTGAACGCAAATCCTGTATAATACGAAACAGATTAACTTATGGGCAGGAGAGCTTATGATTTTTTACATCGCAGATATGCACTTCGGGCATGAGAATGTGCTGCGGTTTGACGACCGGCCGTTTTCGGAAATCGGGCAGATGGACGAAACGCTCATCCAGAACTGGAATGCTCGCGTCGCAGACGATGATACCGTCTATGTTCTAGGAGACGCTTTCTGGAAAAACGAAGAAAGCAGCGTGAAGATCCTGCAGCAACTGAACGGACACAAGCATTTGATTCAAGGCAATCATGACCGGGTCAAGGGCAAGCTTCGTCTTTATTGGGAAAGCATTGCGCAGTACGCAGAAATCAATGACGAAAACCGCTTGGTCATTCTGAGCCATTACCCAATGCTGTTTTATAAAAGCCAGCACCACGGAGCGGCAATGTTGTACGGGCATGTGCATAATTCGAGAGAGTGGCAGCTCGTGGAGAAATGGAAACGTGAGCAGTGGGCGCTGGGAATCCCTTGTCGGCTTATAAATGTCGGCTGTATGCTGGACTATATGCACTACACGCCGCGTACACTGACAGAACTGCTGACAGCCGAAGCAATGCCGGATATGGATTTGCTTGCGCGGATTGAGGAAAGCGCTGCCCAATACGAAAGTGCAAAGACACGGGTTTATGAACTGTGCAAACAGGCGGTGGATGAGGTTTTAACCGGACAGCTTACCGATGAAGCACAGATCGACCGGCTGCTGGACAGAGTAATTGATTTCGGTGACGACGCCCGTTTCCGTGAATTGTCCAAACAGCTTTGCCGCCACATCTATTATCATTACCCAAAACTGATTGGCGGTTTTCCCAGTATGTTTCGAGCGCTATTCGAGGAAAAGGAAACCTGAAACAAAAACGAGAGCCAGATAACACAGCACCCCGAAAAAGCAGTTATCAGCCGACACGCACCCGCGTGTCGGCTTTTCTGCGTCCCAGTAGGGACGCTGCACCCTGAAACCATAAACCCGCGCGTTGGCGCGCGTAACGCGAAAGGAGCAACATGGAGAAAAGAACCTATCAATCATTACAAGAACTCCCGCTTATGCTAAGCATGATGGATGTAGCGTCCGTGCTCGGTATTTCCAAGGCAGGAGCCTATACCCTTGCCCACAGCAGAGATTTTCCTGCGTTCCGGGTTGGGCGCAGGATCGTTATTTCACAAGAAAAATTTCTGGACTGGCTGGAAAAGCAGGCTGCGGAAAGTTCTCTCACTTAGGACTAGCTATTTCGCTGTCTTTGTGATATTCGTTTGAGCTGCCAGAAAGGAGGAACGCAAATGGCAAAAAAGAGAGTCAATGGCGAAGGAACCATTGGTAAGCGAAAAGATGGTCGCTGGGAAGCGCGCTACATTGCAGGTCGTGACCCAGAGACGGGAAAGCAGATTCGAAAAAGCATTCTCGGCAAAACACAGGCTGAGGTTCGCACCAAACTGAAAGAAGCACTGGCAGAAGCAACCGAGATCGATGTGGTCAAATCCGGCGAATATAACGTGGCAGGTTGGGTGCAGGCCTGGTACTCGCTGTATGCGCAGCCAAACGTGCGCGAAACGACCGCGCGCTACTACAAGGGTTATATCGATCACCATGTCCTCCCGCGTCTGGGCGATATTCCGTTAAACAAACTGACCTCGCTGGATATCCAGCAGTTCTATAAAGACCTGCTGGAAAGCGGCAGGATGCGGGAGGACACCAAAGCCAAAAAGCCCGGTCTCAGCAGCACGACCGTACATGGCATCCACGTCATGCTGAAATCCGCGCTGAAGC
>OGXR01001278.1_pt1 | contig 18897 bp, 16 predicted proteins | sample 1576331 | NCBI WGS metagenome assembly OGXR01 (sample SAMEA3541473, study PRJEB24748) | human gut metagenome | biome: human gut; feature: human-associated habitat; material: faeces | place: China | collected 2012 | reverse complement strand
GATCCTTCCACGGTTCATGTCATAGTGATACATCTCCACGGTGACCTTATCGCCGGGCAAGATCCTGATGAAATTCATTCTGAGTTTTCCGGAGATGTGTGCCAGAATCATGTGGCCATTTCCAATGTCCACCTGGAAAGTCGTGTTGGGCAGGGACTCTACCACAACGCCTTCCACTTCGATCATGTCGGATTTTGCCAAACGTTATCCCTCCTGGTCCGGTTGGACTTCCCCGCGGTAGGCCGCGAGTGTCCTGCGAAGCTCACTGTTGGTGATCTTCTCGCTGCGTTTTATCTTATCCGCCAGACGGCTGTCATCCTCCGCCACAAACAGCACGTGTTTGCGTTTTTTGCGTTTCGGTGACTCCGCCTTGCGGCCTTTTCCGTCTGCCAGCAGGAGGTACTCCCCCTCCACCGCGAGAACGATGAAGAGTTTTCCCTGATCTCTGCCGGCATCGGAACGAACAATATCTGATTTTGCGATCTCCATATACGTCTTTCCTCAGATGGCGGGAGCCGTCAGGATCTCAGGCTCCCCGTCGGTGATCAGAAGCGTATTCTCATAGTGGGCCGCCAACTTGCCGTCCGGAGTGCGTACCCGGTATTTGACGGCGATGAAGGATTCGGCGTATTTGGTAGCGATGCCGAACACCCCCGCGATCCAGCACCAGAACACCGCGCCCGGCCCGCCCAGAAAGATAGCGGTGCCCACGCCGATGATGTTGCCGGTGCCGATGGTGGAGGCCAGGGCGGTGGGGAGGGCCTGGAACTGGCTCACATCGCCGGGGGAATCCGGGTCCTTCGTCACGGACAGCTTGATGCCGGTAAGGGTTTTGCGCTGGATGAACCCGGTGCGCAACGTCATAAACAGGTGGGTCCCCAGCAGCAGGACGATCATGGGGATCCCCCATACGAAATCATCCAGCCAGGTCATGATCTGTGAAAACTGCTCCATTGCTTCTGTCTTCCTCTCTCTGATTCGTCCGGGGAATGCGCGCCCTCCGAAAGCTGCCGGAGAAACCGGTCGATGATCCGGTTCATCGCTTCCGGCTGGTCCACGTTGGCGTTATGCGCCGCGCCCGGAATGAGGAACAAGGGGTGGCCTTCCGCCCGGTGCCACGCTTCGTTATAGGCCCTGACCTTTCCCGTCCGGTCGTGCTCCCCCACGGTCAGCCAGATCGGCCCGCAGGGGGATGTATCCCGTATCTCGGGGATGAACCCGGCAAAACCAAGGTACATTAGCCGGCACAGCTCGTCCTTGGAGTATCCCTGGAGCATTTGGAGCATATTCTCCCTGCCCCGCCGGGTCCTGCCGCACATGCGCGCCATGGAAGCGCGCAGCAGCCTGTCCGGAAAAAGCCGAAACATCCATCGTGTCTGCTTCAGCCAGAAAAGGTCGGACGGGCTGTAATACCGGCTTCCATACGGACAGGTACCGATTGTGATCAGCCCCTTGACCCGTTCGGGTGCGCAGGCGAGCAGCGACTGAGCCACAAATCCGCCCGCCGACTGCCCGATCAGCACTGCCGTCCCGATTTCTTCCCGGTCCAGGATCGTTTGAAGCTCTTCCGCCAAATGTCCGTAGGAAAAGTCCTGGTAGGGCCTTGACTTCCCGTGGGCCGGCGCGTCCCACGTGAGCACGGTATGTCTGCCTGAAAAGTGTTGGATCTGGCCGTCAAACAGGCGGTGATCCGCCGTCAGACCCGGCAGGAAAACCAAGTTCTCCCTCTCCGGGCGCACGCATTTTTCGATCCAGTAATAGGTCCTGCCCCGTTCCGATACGACCGACCGCTCTTCCATTTCCCACGCCGTCCCCCTTCCGTCCGCTATTGTCCGCTTTGCTCCATTCACTTTTTCAGCTGTCCGGCCATGGCGGAGCTGCCGCGCTCCTCCTGCCGTCCCTGCTGCTCCAGGTAGCGGCGTACGGCTTTCTTGCCCGCGGACCGGTTCTCCCGGCGCTTCTTGAAGTCAGAACGCTTCTCCCGGTAGCCGCATACGCAGGCGAACATCTGCTTTTCTCCCTCGCCCGCCAGGCGGGCGGCAAATCGCCGCGTTTCCCCTGCAAAAACGCTCTCCCGCTCCTCCACTAAAACCGCTTCCATACAAAATATGGGCGATTGCGAAAAGCAAAGGAAACAGTAGCACACCTAATGAAATGTTCCGAAGAATTAAAGCGCAAAAATGTGTGTAAAAAGTTCCGGAGCAGGCATTGGAAAAGGGTACCCTTTCCGTAAAAATCACTCGTTTCTGCCTGCGGCAGATAAAGAAATGTATTCTTTAAATATTCCCTCTTGACGCATGCCCAATTTTCGGCAAAGCCGCTGAGAACTTGTATGATAGTCTTCAACATAAGCATCGATGCGCCGGGCATGCATTTGTTTGAACAGGAAATCCATATCTGCTTTTGCAGCCTCACAAGCATAACCCGGCCCGTAGTAATCAGAACGGAAATTCCAGCACACGCTGAAGGCATCCTTTTCCCGCCGGCCAAACACGGTACCTATAAATGCATCTGTTCCTTTCAAACATACCGCCAGTTCCGAACCATCCTTTTGATTCTGTTTCTTTTGGATCTCATCGCCCGCTTCTTCAATACCATCCAGCTTTTCGCCAACAAAACAATGTACTTTAGGATGTGCAAAGAGCTGGAAATATGCTTCGGCATCCTGTTCACAAAATGGCCTGATAACCAATCGGTCGGTATAGAGCTTGATCGCTCCCATTTTTGTTTTCTCCAAATCCGGATTCATCAACGTCTTCGATATCCCTATCATATTGCTTGAATCTGAATCCTTTTGCCCTTTTCCCGCCTTTTATGGAATAGCACCGTCACCCACTCTTGCCAATAGTCAGATAGCTCTTTGCGTTATTTTCTATGATACGGAAAAGCGAACGTGTTGGCAATACGAAAGATACGCGCCCATACCGTTTCCCCCGGGGCATGCCCCGCATACAAAGCCCGCGGCGCCCTGAGACCGCTGACCACCGCAGGCTTTTAGCCTGCGGCGGTCAGCTTCGGTCCGATCCGGCGCAGGGCGGACGCCCGCTACAGCGCGATGCTCCAATTCCCCAGGGCATCCAGGATGGGGATCAGCTGCTCACAGCGGCGCGTGGCCTGGTACTCCACCCGCACAGGCACTTCAAGATACTCCCGGCGAAGAATGAGCCCGTCGCTTTCCAGCTCACGCAAGGCGTTGGCCAATACGGTATTGGACACGCCGTCCAGGCTCTTTTTCAGACGGTTATAGCGCGTAGGTCCGTTGTTGTGGAGCGAGCAGAGGATCTGCATCTTCCATTTCCCCCCAATGAGCTCCAAGGCCCGGTTCAGGGGACAGGCATCCATACAGGGGCAATTCTCATGGGTCGGCTCCAAGGTCAGTTCCTCCTTACCTGGTACGGAATTTCTGCGTTCTTGTCAGAATCACCTGTCGGTACTATAATCATACCAGGTAGCAAGAAAAAAGAAAAGTCTTTTTCAGGAGGAATCGTCATGCCGCCTTATCTCCAGGGCCTGGCCATCGGACTGGCCTACGTGGCCCCCATTGGGATGCAGAATCTGTTTGTCATCAACTCCGCCCTGACCCAGCCCCGACGGCGGGCCTTGCTCACCGCCCTGATCGTGGTGTTTTTTGATGTGACTCTGGCGCTGGCCTGCTTTTTCGGCATCGGCGCGCTGATGGAGCGCTTTACCTGGCTGCAGCTTATCATCCTGCTGGCGGGCGGAGCCACCGTGGTGTGGATCGGCGTCGGCCTGCTGCGTGACAAGCCCACCATGGATCAGACGGTAGAGGTGAACGTCCCGCTGCCGCGGGTGGCCGCCAAGGCCTGCGTGGTCACCTGGTTTAACCCGCAGGCCCTGATCGACGGCACCATGCTCTTCGGCGGCTTCCGGGCGGGCAATCCCGGCGCGGTCAGCTCCCAGCTGATCCTGGGCTCCTCCACCGCTTCCTTTCTGTGGTTCTTCGGCGTCACTATCCTCATTTCCTGCTTCTCCGCCCGGTTCAACGATAAGATCCTGCGCGTCATCAACATCGTGTGCGGCTGTATCATCATTTTCTACGGTCTCAAGCTGATCCTGCGTTTTTTCCAGCTGATTCTGTAACGTGTTGTAACATACATATGGAAAGGAGCACGCTGCTATATGAACGAGCTTTCTATCCGTCACGCCGAACCCGGAGACTTGGATCCCCTGATGAAGATCGAAACGGACAGCTTTCCGCCAGCAGAGGCGGCCTCCTGCGCTACGCTTGCATACCGCATATCCGATCTTGCAGAGTGGTTTCTGGTGGGCATGCTGGATGGCGTGCCTGTGGGCTTTTTGAATGGGTTGACCACACGGAAAACATTTATTGAGGATGACATTTTCGAGCCTGGAAATTCTGATCCCGATGGGAAGACTCTGGCTATTCTCAGTTTGGCCGTGTCCCCCGACTTTCGGTGCAAGGGCTTGGCGGCCGCCCTCCTGAACTCCTGTCTGGAGACCGCCCGCCAACGCGGATTGGAGCGTGTGGTGCTCACCTGCAAGGACCACCTGATCCACTATTACCAGCGCTTCGGCTTTATGGAACACGGAATTTCCCGGTCCGTACATGGTGGCGCCGTGTGGCATGACATGGAGTGCAGGCTTCTGTAACGGCGCCTCGCAAAACGCCAAAGGTGAATTGTCAAGTCAAGTGCAGCAGCAGGCCCCAAAAGACTGCAAAGGGGGAGCGTCAGGCAAGGCATTTTTGCGCACGGAGGTTCAGTAAGGCAATAATGCTGTCGATCTGCTCGTCTGAAGCCGGGCCCATATCGGATCCCTTGGGCGGTCATTCTCTTGATTCGACCGTTGGGGTTCTCGTTCGCGCCGCACTGCCAGGGGGCGTGCGGGTTCGCAAAATAAAGGGGAACCGTTCCGGCTGCCGCGGAGAGCTCCCGGTACAGCGCGAATTCAGACCCGCGGTCCGGCGTAATGCTTTTTATCCGATCCGGCGGCAGAAGGATGAGCAGAAGGATCATCGTGTCACGGGCGGACCGGGCCGACCTGTCAGGCAGCTTTGCGGCCGGCGTAAACCGGGACTTGCGGTCTACCACGGACAAAAGGCAGCTTCCTCTTTCTGCTCCGGCTGGCTGCTCGTTTGTTTTCCTCAAACAGTCCGGCGTGGACGGCGCGGCAGATGGACGCATAGCTGCGCTGCAGCGGAGTCTTCTCCTGCTTGAGCCGATTCGATATCTCATCAGTAGGCCAGTGTGCCTCCGGAAACAGCCTGCGGATGTGCTCCCGCTTCTCGGGCGCGCACAGAATATGCTTTTGCCCGCAGAGAAGGCGCCTCTTCCCGTAGCAACGCTGCGCTTTTGACGGACTGTACGGTTGCTTCTCGGCTTGTTTCTTGACCGCTCCCGGCTGAGCGTTGCTGAAGCCCGGCCAATTTCCTGGGCGATCCTCCGAAGGCTCCGCCCCTCCCCCTTTATCAGGGATCGCTTTTCTCGTTCTTCTATGCTAAGATGCCTGTAGTGGCTCATGTCCAGGCTCCTTTCTGGTTGTCCGCAAACACCATTGTGGGAGTTTCCCTGGCTTGAGTCACTTTTTTGTTGCATTTGTATCGTATATTTAAGGCATTGCCGCGTAATTCAACGCGTGCGGATTGGCGCGAAAATTTGTGCCGCAAAAAGGCGCAAAACCGCAGGAATACTTTGTGTATTGCAAAGTTTTGCAACGCATTTTGGGGGCAAATTGGCCGCCAAGACGTGCGTGGGGAATTGTGCGGTGTTGCCCTAAGTATAGAAATGGAGCAGCGCCTATCTGCCTCATTTTTTATAAAAAGGGAAAAACCCCTATATGTTATAGATCTGTCGCAACAATAAAGCCATATGGAGAGAGGACATTTTGGGAGGCCCCTTCTGAAAGGAGAATTTCTCCAAGCCCTTCTTTGGATAAAGCTACATCCTCTGTACCGAAATTACACCAGATAGAGATGGTTTTGCCTTCATAGGTTCGTTGATATGCGAAAAGCTGCGGATGCTCCGGCAAAAGGAGCTGGAAATCCCCCCATTTCAGAATCTCGCTGGCGTTTCGCAGAGCGATCAATTTTCGGTAGAGGTGAAGGATCGACCCTTCATCCTCCATGGCGCCTTCCACGTTGATGCCGGGATAGTTGGGATTTACCTCGATCCACGGCACTCCGGCGGTGAAACCGGCGTTGGCCGTGCCGTCCCACTGCATGGGGGTGCGGGCGTTGTCCCGGCCCTTCTTCCGGATGCCGTTCCAAGCCCAGGCTGTACGGCCGGCCTTCTCCGCTTCCTTCAGCAGGCTCAGGCTCTCAATGTCCCGGAGCTGTTCTACCCGTTCAAAGGGCATGTTTGTCATGCCGATCTCCTCGCCCTGGTACAAAAACGGCGTGCCCCGCAGCAGATACATGGCCACGGCCAGCATCTTGGCGCTGTGGACTCGCAGCTCTTCGCTCTCCGTGGAGCCAAAGCGGGACACGATCCGGGGCTGGTCGTGATTGCCCCAGAACAGGGTATTCCAGTCAATGGCCTGCTGCCACGCGGAGATGATCTCTTTAAATTTCATCAGGTCGAAGGGGATAGCGTCCCACTTGCTGCCCGCGCCGTCCATATCCATAATGTCGAACTGGAAGAGAAGGTCCAGTTCCCGGGCATCGCCCACCACAGAGTTGGCGTTGCGAGTATTCACAAAGCTGGTCTCCCCCACGCACATGCACTCCCGCCCATCCAAGCACGCTTGGCGCATCTCCCGCAGGTATTCGTGGAGCTTGGGCTGGAAGGCGAAATACTCCGGGGTGAACACATATCCGTCACCCGGGCCGTCGGGCAGGGCCGGATGCTTGGCGATGATACTGATCACATCCATGCGGAACCCGTCCACGCCCTTATCAAACCAGCGGTTCATCATATGGAAGACATCCCGCCGCATATTTTCGTTTTCCCAGTTCAAATCGGGCTGCTTTTCGGAAAAGAGGTGGAGATACCACTGGTCGGTCTGCTCGTCATAGCTCCAGGCGGAGGGGGCGAAAAAGGACGCCCAGTTGTTTGGCTCCCTTCCGTCTTTCCCATCCCGCCAGATGTAGTAATCCCGATAGGGATTCGTCTTGTCCTTCCGGGACTCAATGAACCATTTATGCTCGTCGGAGGAGTGGTTTACCACCAGGTCCATAATCAGCTTGATATCCCGCCGGTGAAGGCCCTCCAGCAGCGCGTCAAAGTCCTCCATGGTGCCGAATTCTTCCATAATCTTCTCATAGTCCCGGATATCATAGCCCATATCGGCGTTGGGCGAGTCGTAAATCGGGCAGAGCCACACCGCACCGATGCCCAGCCACTTCAGATAATCCAGCCGCCGGATAATTCCTCTCAGATCGCCGATACCGTCCCCGTTGGAGTCCTGAAAGCTGCGGGGATAGATTTGATAGAAAACGCGTTCTTTCCACCATTGATTCACCTGATTTATCCTCCTTCAACGACAATAACGCCGCATCGAAGCACTTGAACTTCTGCACATACCGCTAAACCCTGTTCCGTCTTTAAAAGTTGATAGGGCAGATGTCTGCGCTGTCCGTGCACTTGATCTGGAGAGGCAAACCAAACATCGTTTGGTTTGCTCATAACTTGAACCTGCATGGTCACAGTTTCCATTTTGCAGGGCTTAATTTTCCCCTCATTCCAAAGGGAATTGTTGTTAAGTAAATTAACGATGTAAATTGCTTTTCTTTTGCGATTCTGGCGGAGGTGAAACCATATCTTTCCGTCTTCGCCGTCAGCACTTCCTTCTGGAGAAAAAGCATATTCGTGATTATCCCAGCCTTGGTGCGTCATGCTGACATCTTCCATTGTGTCATCCATTAAGAGTGTTTCATACTGTACAAAAAAATCCTGGTAGACGCGTATCCATTCCAACTGCTCATCATTTAGCTTAGTATAGTCAACATAGTATCCTTGCGTTATTACTGCATTTTCCTCGCCAAAAAAGAGCTGGGTTGCGCCATACATTCCAATTACAAACGAGAGAAACAATTGGCATTCCAAGGCTCGTTCCGGGGCGTCCGTACGAAAAGGTGCTGGGTATGCGGCTAAAACAACTGGTTTTCGGCTGTTTCGAGCTTCTGAGATCAAGGCCCCCAGATGCCGGTAGCGGGTGCAAGGAGGCCATACTTCGATATAGACAGCTTGCTGACTGGTGAGCATTGTACGTGATGCAGGCCACCCCCCCACATTGTTGAACATTAGAAAAGGCGTCTTCCGTGACTCTGTGGAGATTAGATGTGCGCTTTCAATCAGCTTCGGGAATTCGTCACAAAGATATATAGCACGGCCTTGGCTATCAAAGGCAAATTTAGGCGCGCCATATGTGTCCATATGGATTCCATCAAATCCGACATCGTTTATCGCATGTTGATATTGCTCCAAAATATGGTTATGCCAACCTGCTTCCCGCTCTAAGTTCATAATGTAAAATGTATTGATAAAGCAAATCGGCTCTCCTGCGCCGTTGTACAAGCTCTGATCGGGATGTCGCTTTTGATAGGCTTCGGAAGCGGCATAAACCGCACCATACGCAAGGGTCAGCATACCATGCGACCGGCATTGCTGTATTTTCTTACGGATGATAGTCAAATTATTGTGCTTGCCCATCATATCGGTATAGTCCGGTGTAGGCGAAACGAAATCATCATGGCGATACGACCAGTCATAAAATTGAACCGCATTGATATGCATACGGGCCATGGCCTCAATATCTGTATCTTGCCCATTCTCTGGAGTAAAGTCACAAAGGAAGCCATACCGAATTACCTTACCGGCAGGGGCAACATCAAATGCTGTAAAACAGGTGGCTAACGTCACACCGTTGATGCAAAACTGCGCCTTCACACCATACCCACCCGGGCCAAAGCGGTGTTCAGAAATTGTAACAATGGGCATGCCTTCTTCAATGGCAGCAGAGCACTCGAAGGTCAAGCCGTCAATGGAAGAAACGTGTAACACTACATTAGTTGCGCTTCCGAGGTTTTGGATGCGAAAGGCAATTGGCATGCCTGGCTCAAAGCTGCCCCTGGTCGGGTAAAGATCAAACTTTTTATTCATCCCTTAAGCGCTCCGTCTGTCAGTCCTTGAATAAACTGCTTCTGAAAAACCAAGAAAATAATGATTACTGGTATCACAGCAATAACGGCTGTAGATGCCATGAGGTGCCACTTCGCTCCTCCAAATTGTTGAAAGAACACCGAAAGAGCTTGTGGTATGTTTTGTTTTGAACGTGATTGAAGGAAGAAAACCGCTTGAGCATAGTTATTCCATATCCCAAAACCATTGAGTATAATGAAAGATGCGGTTGCAGGCTTGATCGCAGGAAAAATCACACGCCAAAAGGTTGAGAAACCTGTACAGCCATCCAGCGCGGCTGCCTCATCCAATTCTTTGGGAAGCGCACGTATAAACGTTGCGTAAATAAAAACCGCCGATGGCAAAGCTAATGTAGAACAAACAAGAATCATTCCCCAAAGCGTATTGACTGCATTTATTTTTCGCATGAGTGTATAGAGCGGAACCGTGTTAATTATTCCAGGAATCATCATGCACGACAGTAACAGTCCAAATACAAACTTGTTGTACCGCGTATTGTGGCGTGCTATTGCATATCCGGCTAACCCTCCCGTCATGATAGTCAACCCCAGCGTGCCAGCAGTAATGATAGCTGAATTGAGCATTGCCATCCCGATTTTAGATTTACTCCATGCATCTATAAAATTCTGCCAACAGAAATCAGGCACAAAAATGTTGCCCTCATAAAAGACCCGTTCAGGGGAATTCAAAGCAAGCACCAGCAAAACATAAAACGGAATTAAACACATAATGCAAATTGCAATAATGAGCAAGTACTTTATAAATTTGGAGATACCTTTCACATTGATTCCCCCTCAATCTTTTGCTCGGGTCAACCGCATTGAAATCAATACCGGAATTAGGATAATTAGAAACAGAATCATTGCAACAGCCGTAGAATATCCCGTCCGGCTGCCATAACACATCCGCATGATATAAATGCTTAGACTTTCTGTAGAGTATCCCGGGCCCCCTTCTGTTAAGGACATTATGACATCAAATACGGAGAGAGAGCCAATGATATTGGTTACTACATTGATTCGGATCGCAGGCATAAGTAGGGGGAGCGTCACATGCGCAAACCGCTGCCAAGGCGACGCCCCGTCAATGAGAGCGGCCTCTAACACATCGCTGGAAATGGATTGAAGGCCAGCCAAATAAATGATCATGGTCATACCTGCAAATTGCCATACATTCACAAGCACTAAAACGGCCAGAGCGGATGGATATGAGCTCATCCAATTTCCAATCGGATCAGGAAGTCCCAACTGTGAAAACGCATGATACAAAAAGCCGCGCCCAGGTTGAAGAAGAAAGTACCAAATATATCCCATGATCAATGGGCTGATAATTGCAGGGAGATAAATAATAACTCGTGCAATACTTTTGCCGCGAAACTTACTATTCATCAGAAAGGCATATCCCAAACCAACAAGATTTAGAAGGACAGCACTTCCAATTGCAAAGATCAATGTCGTTTTGATGTCATGCATGGCTCGTTCATCTGAGAAAAAGTCAACAAAGTTTTTTAGCCCTACAAATTTTGCCTCTCCCATTCCGTCCCAATTTGTCATGCTCATGCCTATCCCTTTTAGTAAGGGGTAGACAAAAAACACACCGAAAAGAATTAACGCTGGCAATGAAAGAAACTGAGCCCAATTGATTCGCTTTTTCTTCATAGTTGGTCTCCTTCAAAAGCAAACGGCGGACTCGGAGTCTTAAAATCATCTCTTGACCCCGAGCCCACCGTTATAAAATACTAAAAAGTGTTGTCGCGAGGCAAATTAAGGCAGATTATTTTAATGCGTACGGAACAAAGCCAAAAGCCTTGAATCCCAAGGCTCTCAAGGCCAATTGGCCTTGTTCGGGTGCAAGTTTTTTTGGCAAATGAGCCGGAAAACCTTGCACCTTCCGCTGGAGCAATACGGCGCTCCAGCGGAAATATGCATTGCAACAATGTCTCAACTTCATCAAACGGGCTATTCATAGCCCGTTTGATGAAATGATGCAGCCGTGGCCGCACGAATAAACCGCTTGGCGGTTGATTCAGTAGACATTATTTTAGGACGTAAAACCGGCATCCCAAGCCTTTTCATAGGCAATCGCAAATTCCTCTGCCGTGTACTTTCCGGCCAACAGATCCTGAACCATTCGTCCAGCGTCATCACCAGAGAATCCAGCAGGTTTTTCATTGGTATATCCAATATTCGCCGCAGATTCAATTGCACTATTGACGCCTTCGACGACAGCGGCGGGAGCCCAGTCAGCGTCTACATCAGTGAAAGCAGAAGGAGAACCGAGACTTTCCGCATACTTCTTCTGGTTTTCCGCTTGGAATAAGTACTCCAAAAAGTCTTTTGCCTCTGCCGAATAGGGAGTTTCAGCGCTAATGCTATAGCCGGAATCCTCGGCCACCAAAACCATCGGCGTACCGTCAGCCATCATAGAGGGATACGGCATAAAGCCGATTTTATCAGCCATAGTAGGATCCTTTTCAAGAATACCGGACAGGCACCACATACCATTGCTGAACATAGCAGCCTTCCCGGACACAAAAGCGTCCACACAGTTATCGCTTGTAGCAGTCAAGACATCGGCGTTCAGCAATCCCTTATCCTGAAGTTCCAAGAGCCCTGCGGCAAAGGTTGCCATAGCGCCGTTCGGATCGCCGAAATTCAGGATACTCTTGTCGTTGTTCAGCATCGCAACCTTCGCTTCGGTAGCACCGTACTTGGCCTTAATATAGCCATGAGGGATGAATTCAATCAGATGGCCCAGATGCCATGCCTCATTTCCGAAGATAAACCACGGATCCACATCAGGCTTTGCCGCCTTGAGCGCTTCCAGGTTGGCGACAAATTCTTCCCATGTATTAGCGGGTTTCAGCCCCAACTCATCAAAAATTTCCTTGTTATACCAGAATCCGGCCATAGTCATGTTGGTGCAGATTCGATACTGTTTGCCGCTGTTCACATCCGTGCAGTTTTCCCGCATGGAAGGAATTAAGCGATCCCAAATCTCATTCCAGTCAGACAGGTCCAGATACTTTCCCTGATTGACATACTCCTGTTCGTAGGTCGTCATGACAGCAGGGGCTTCACCAGAGGCAAACTTGATTTTGATGATGTTGCTCGCATCATTTTGATATTCTTGTTCCACAGTAATTCCGTTGCTTTGTGCATTATAGGCGGCAATGATTTCATCAAGCAGGTCAACTGTCTCGACCTTCCCGGTGAAAAAGACTAAATCAACATCCTTTTGCGCAGCGGGCTGGGTCGGATTAGCCCCTGGAGTCGGTGTCGGAGTTGTTTCTGCGGAGGGAGTGCAGCCGGCAAAAAGCGTCAGCATCATTGCGGCAGCGAGGAACAGAGAAATCTTCTTTTTCATTTTTACCTCTCCTTTTTCATGTTTGAATTGGTCTATCTAAGCGACAGCATACCATACCGGCATAAGGGAAAAGAGGGCGGGAGCAGATGTGACCTCCATATATGGTTTTTCTGCTCCCGCCAGGGTGCTTACACTTCGGAATTCCCGAAAAGCCAGGTCTGCATAGAAGAAGTAATGCGATAGTGGATATGAACAAGGTCGGAATCCTGCCAGCCAGAACCAGAATTATCTCCAATTGCAATGACCAGGTTTGCCCAGTCGTCCGCTCCAGCTACTCCGGTACTTGAAAGCTCCGAAAGCGGAATAACCATCTCAATCCGACCCGAGTTGGTTTCCCACTGAGGAGCAATCACGTTTGTGATCGCCCCGCTCTGTGACCAATTCCCGCCAGCGGCTGTAAACTTATGAAATACATCCGAATCGCTGGATCTCATGAATGCAAAGGCACAATCACGGCCAAGCAGGGATTGTTGCAGGCTCGTGTTGTTTGTCGCCATCGTTTGATGCTTAAAATCCTCTGAATATACAGCCACGCTGAACAAATCGTTCGGAGCTTGATAGACAGGCAGAGATTTGCCCGCCGTATCAATTCTAATGTACAGGTTGCTATCATCATTGCACAGATAAACTTTGTGGATGTCACGTGTTGCTTTCCCGGTATCCCCTATCTCATCCAGGTAATACGGAACATATGTCCACTGCCCCCAGTCAGAAACCGTATCATATGGGTCCGAGGTATTCGTACAACCACCGTTTACCGTTATTCCTTGGTATGCCCCCGCATTATATTGCTGCGGAACGATTCGCATATCGAACTGCTCATCATAGGCAAGGGCCGTCATAATGTACGCCGCACCAGTGATTGGTTCACACATCGTGCTAACCACGGGTTTAAACGTAATATTAGATACACATTCACCCGCCGGCATATAGCCCAGAGCCGTCCTGTCAACATACCATTGAAGCCGATCATATCCTCTCTCCTGCAATGCATGGTACCCGCTGTTCAGCTCCATCATAGCAATCCACATTGTCATTTGCGGCCAAGAGGGTTCATCATCCAACGTCTCTGCTCCACCCGGATCCCAACTGTTCTTTCCTGTATAGAACGTATCTCCCTGATATCTCGCGATTCCTGTCCCATCTCTGCTGATGGTTGCGGTTATTTTTCGATAATGGTTATATGCTCGCTTCGACGCCATGTCCAACACACCATATGTGAACAGTACATCCGAGGAGGAATCAACCGTCGTTCTCGGTGTCCCGTCAAGATTGACAGCACGGTTGTAATACCACCAATTACTGTCCCCATCTGTTGTATTATACAAGCCGGCAACTCCATCAGTCGAACTTCTCTGGATAGCGCTCCGAATTGTCCCCGCAGCACCATTATAGGAGTCAGCAAGATCCTGGAGGCCCAAATCTTTTGCCAGTTTTTGTGCCGCATCTAAGCCTGCGGCATACAACGCTTGAGTAAAAGCGTTATACTCAAACTGCTCTTCCCAAATACTACAATCTCCAGCCCCAAATCCGTTTGACTGAATCCCGTTGCAGACCAAGTCTGAGGACATTTTGTATGCAGGCCAGATTTTGTTCAGAAACGCCTGCCGAGCGGCCGCAGGCAATGCCTCGTAGTGGCGATAAACTCCAATCAAGAACATGCCAACGGAGTCATACTCAGGTTCAACAAAAGAGACAGGGCTATTGTCCCACAACCAGTAGCAGGTCCAGAAAGCGCCAGGTTGCTTCCAGTCGCCCTGATCCGACTTGATTTGTCTATCAGCCAGCCAGAGCCAGTATGCCTCGGCTTCATCCAAATGCCCAGATGCATCATACGACATCGCTGTAACGGCAGAATCACGCGCCCACACTTTATACGAATATGCAGAAGGGTTTGTTGTTGCAGGCATGGCCGCAAACTTGTGAACCGTATTCCCAGCGCTATCCTCGTATGAGCCAGGAACCGTAGACTGCTTTATCAAGACCAGAATAGAATTATAAGCGTCATTCAGTCTGCTGTCAGGCAAACTGGTCTGCTTCCCTGTACGAAGCCACGCATCATAGGCGTTTCTTGTCAGCTGAGTCCACTCAGCAGCAGTCTTTGTTCTGATTTTTGTCAAGGTCGTTTGCATTTCAGTGGCAGAGCCGCAAATTGCCGTATAGAAGCTAAACGTTTGTGTCTCATGCGCGCCCAAGGAAACGGACTTCATATATGCCGTTGAAATATCTGTTGTATTTACACTCGTATTATTTTTCAAGGTTCCATTTTGATCAAATGTAACCCACGGAGAACAGGTTGCGCTCGCGGCATTGGAATCCGCGTCGTTCGCAACCTGGAATCCATCTGCTACGCCGAAGCAGCCGTGCGCTATAACATATTGTCCCGCAGCTGTCATGTCGGTTACGATGGTGTCAGTACTTGACTGATAGCTGGATGTGATATTGGAAGTCGAGTGGTTTTCTACATGGAGCATATCAAGGATAGAGAAGTTCTGAAGTTCGCTCGTCAAATTCGTAACATCGTAAGTTACTATCATAAAATTTTCATTTGGAACAACCGAATAAGATCGCTTAACCTCAACAGGAAGAAGTCCGCCATCATAAGAGGTGTATGTTGTGTTCAACACTCCTTCTGCGTCGAAATACCCTGTGGCATCAAATTTTGAACCAGTTGTATATGATTTGTTCTCGGTATTGTTCCTTAGGAACATAGAATAGTTGCGGATCTGATTTTCATTATAGTCCCCATTCGGGGTCCCGTCATAATAACGCATCTCATAAATACCGGGGCCATCGGAAAGGGGAGCCTGCGCCGGGTTGATATCCGCAGCTTTCCAAATATAGCTTGTATCGTTCCAGTTGTTCAGATACAAAGAACGGCTACTTTCAAACAGTTCGGTCACAGTTACCTTATCCAAATTAATGAATCCACTATACTTCTCTGTAACCAGTACAACCGCTCTATGCACCCCAGCGGTCAAATATATCCCTTTCTCAACAGTTCGCCATTCATCCCAACTACTACCATTTGGGAAAGTAGTCTTCCCCCGGCTCTCACCATCTATGAAGAGTTCTCTGCTACACTCAGAATCCGTCGCATTCGCATAACTAAATATTAAACTATAGTAACCGTCCGACGGAGTAACAATATCGAAAGTAACGCTGTCGTACAAGTCGCCGTACCCATCAACGAACCCCGTCCCAGAGAAACCCGCATGATCCGTATTTGTTCCAACTCCAGAAAGAATCATGTTCTCAGCTTCTATGGTAGTAGTGGAACCCTGAGCGGCCCACTTAATGAAAACCATGTCCCAGTACTCCAATTTAGGCACAGTGAACATTATGTAGTGACCCGTTGAATCGGAGCCAAGCGTATAACTCAGATTTTCGCTCAGGCACGCGTTATAGTCCGGAGATGCAACATAGACGCCGGCGACAGTCCGATCATTTGTATAATAGTACTTGACGGAAAGATTGTTCTTAGCCGTCGGTGCAGTTGTAGCATTTCTCCAGTTGGTATCTTGTTCCGAAGTAAGGTTAATCAGATGTACTATGGAATAGTCCTCACCCTTATCCTTGGGAATAAACCAAATCTTCCCAGGCTCGCCGCTTCCAGATATTGATTCACCAGCAATGCTTAGGTTTTGTAATCCTCCATCGCCCGGAGTGACATCAGGATCATACAAAAGGTTCTCATAACCAGTGATAAAATCATAATGAGACTTCATTGCTTCCCGCAGATTGGAGGACATGGTCTTGAATGCCTTGGGGTAATAGGGATGTCCCAACATAACAGCATCGCTGTAATTATCGCTTCCGTTCGCCGCGCTTAAGCCTGTACCCATTTCAATATGGTAGGCTCCACTCGCTGCAACGGCGGCATCGGTAAGCCGGACAGATGCATCGTTAAACATGGAGACCGTCAGCTTATCCAGCTGAATATCTCCACCGGTCGAAGTCGCATCCTGTCGGATTTCAATTGAGTGATTACCTGCGGATAGATAAAGCATTTTAGGGGCAGTAAATGCATTTTCTCCAGAGAATACACCCCAACTGGGTTCTGCGGGCATCACACCAGTACGCGTCGGATCAAAGCTCACCGTCATACACGGTGCATCGTCTACAATGATTGACTTCGTGCTTCTGGTTTCAGTGCCATTCGAATAGGTCATTACCAGAGAATAATACCCTGCCTCGGGTACAGAAACAGAAAAGGTCAGACTATCCCCAATCTGGTCGAACCCAGACACATAGGTAACACCCTCCGGGTTGGTAGCAACATACACCCCATCGCCAACAGCATCTTCCGCTTGAATGGTGGTTCCGAGTGTGTCATATTGGTTCATATATGCTGCTAACACCATTGCTTTTCCATCAGAGTTGTCTCTGGACCACTCGATGAATGACTTAAGGTCATTATAGGTATTGGAGTTTTCCCAAATCTCACTGAATGAAAAATCTGTGTCAGCATATTTGGTAATATATTCGGAGGAAAACGAGTCATTCGCCGGCGTTCCACCATTGACCATATTCATAGTCACGTAGGCACCTGCTGAATATTTATTTTCCAACCCGGCTTTGATCGCGTCAACGTATCCCGGGAAGGTCTTGCCTAGGTCGACATAGTTCCCATTATAGTCATAGTAATCAATATTTCCCCAATAACTTCCCATTTGGTCAATATGGATTCCATCAAACCCCAGAAGATCTATGGCATCTTCGTATTGGTTCAGCATAAACTCCTGCCACGCCTTATTCTCAGGATTGAAAACATGCAGAACCGGTGCCGGATCACCCTCCAACGGGAAAATCAGCTGATCGATATCGTTTATTGTGCTGTTGTCAGTTTCGTCATATGAGGTATTATAGTCCTTGTTCTTATATAGGCCCCACTCTTTCTTTACTGCATAATCTTCATAATCCTCACGTGCCATATACGCCATTTGATACGCCATAGCACTTTGATTTAGTAAATGCCCAGCATTAATCCTTTGAGTTATGCTATCCTTGGAAATCGTATTTCCAAACATATCGATCCAGGAATCTGCTGCGCCAGATGGGACAACCTTTTCGTGCCGCCACATCCAATCATAATACTGAACAACATTAATGTGGTAGTCTCGAACTAATTCCTCAATAAGAGCCGTGCTTTCCTGCAAAGTTTCGCCAGCATCAAAATCTACAGAATAACCATACCGGGGAAAACGAGAAAAATCCGAGGAAACATCAATTGCCACGCTATCAAACTCTCCATTATTGAGGGAAACCTCAACAATATAGCCAGTGTAATCATTTGTTGGGCAATTCCAGGTATAGGTAATATTCGTTGTTTCGTTTGCATTCACTGAAACAGGAAGGGAATCTGTCGCGAGGCAATTTTCGAGATGATACGTCTTGAGCGTAACAACTTCAGTTGCGTTTGTGCTGGTCGGATTGCTCAGTTGAACTGTGATAATTGCCTCGCCTCCGGGGGCATAAGCCGCTTTGTCGGTGTAGACATCTTCGATTTGCAAGTTTCCATTGGTGGTAGCCATTGCATTTGATATCGGAAGCAATGTAAAGAGCATTACCGCGCATAGGAAAGTGCTTATGAGTCTTGTAAGCCGTGATGCCTTTTTCATTTTTACCCCTTCCTTTACTATTACCGTCTCACCCTTTTAGACATTCCGCCTATTCTTCAAGCACATTAATTATAGCATTTGTGTAAACTGCATTGAATTCTTTCTTTATTAGATTTTGTACTCGTTTTTTTAGGTGTCACTAATCTTGACGGGCGGAAAGATGTTCTTGGAATGTGGGTTTGGGAAAATGAAAGCGCCAAGTTCTGGGCGCCGGCGCTGAATGGTCTGCGTAACCGCGGTCTGGAAGATATCTTCATTGCCTGCACGGACACTCTGACTGGATTTTCTGCTGCCATCGAGGCGGTTTTCCCCCAAACGGAGATCCAGGCCTGTGTTATTCACCAGATCCGAAACCCTGCCAGATACGTTTCCCGCAAGGATCTGAAGGCCCTGATGGCAGACCTGAAAGCCCTGTATGCCGCTGAGGAGGGGACCTCTGCGCCGAAAGCTCTGGGGGCGTTTGCCCAGCGGTGGGACAAGAAACACCCTGAAATTTCAATATTCTGGTCGGATAACTGGCCCGATCTGGGCATCTATTTCAAGTCTCCGCAGGAAGTTCGGAGACTGATTTATACCGCCAATGCCATTGAGGGCTTTAACCGGCAGCTTCGCAAAGTGACCAAAGCCAAGTCTGTTTTTCCGACAGACGACGGCCTCCTGAAAATGCTGTATCTGGCGATGATAAACATTACGAAAAAGTATACTGGCAGACGCTAGGACTGGAGCATGATCCACGGGTAGTGTCAAGGATTTTGCGCAAATTGGTTTGCAGGCTCTGGAATGAATGAAGT
>OGXR01001273.1_pt1 | contig 18920 bp, 16 predicted proteins | sample 1576331 | NCBI WGS metagenome assembly OGXR01 (sample SAMEA3541473, study PRJEB24748) | human gut metagenome | biome: human gut; feature: human-associated habitat; material: faeces | place: China | collected 2012 | reverse complement strand
CCCGCACACGCAGGTTTCGTAGGAAAAGGCATGCTCGACGCGGCGGTATGCGGCGACGTATTCGCGTCCCCTTCGCAAATTCAGGTTTACGAAGCGATTAAGGCGACCGCAAGCGACAAAGGCACGCTGCTTATCATCAAAAACTACTCGGGCGACTGCATGAACTTCAACAACGCAGGCGCACGCGCCAAAGAAGACGACGACATTAACGTTGACGCCGTATTCGTAAACGACGACGTTGCCGTCACCGACTCTTTGTACACCGTCGGTCGTCGCGGCGTTGCCGGCACGATGTTCGTACACAAAATCGCAGGCGCGGCGGCGGAACAAGGCAAGGACCTTCCCGAAGTCAAAAGAATCGCTCAGAAAGTCATTGATAACGTTGCAAGTATCGGCTTTGCGATTTCTTCCTGCACGCCCCCCGCAAAAGGCACGCCTATTTTCGAACTTGCGGACGAAAACATGGAATTCGGCGTAGGTATCCACGGCGAACCCGGCGTTGCAACCGAAAAATTCGTCACCTCCGACGAACTTGCCGAAAAGATGGTCGCGCGCGTTAAAGACAACGCCGTCATCCAACTCAAAAAAGGCGACGAAATCGCGGTTATCGTAAACGGTTTCGGCGGCACTCCTTTGTCGGAACTTTACGTACTCAACAATTCCGTCAACAAAGTCATCGCAAAAGAAGGCTTCAAAGTGCACCGCGCACTTGTCGGCAACTACATGACTTCCCTTGATATGGAAGGCGCGTCGATTACTTTCTTAAAGCTCGATGACGAACTCAAAGCACTGCTTGACGCTCCCGTAAACACCCCCGCTCTTACCTGGGGCGCGACGGCAAGCGAAGAAGCGGAAGCCGCGCTCGTTGCGGTTCGCGCTCTTGCAAAAGCGATGAACGTCGTTCCCGCCGCAAAAGAAGAATGTGCGGAAAAGGCGGAAACCGCGAAAAAAGCCGCGAAGGCTGAAAAGAAAGCGGTTTACGAACTCACCGAAAAACCCGTGTTCGCACCCAAAATGAATACGGCTGCGTTCGTTGCACTCGTTGACAAAATGGCTGACGTCATCATCGAAAACGAAGTTCACTTCTGCGATATGGACAGCTGCGGCGACGGCGACTTCGGCATGAGCATCGCAAAAGGTTTCAGACAGTTGAAGAAAGACTGGGCAACCCGCGACAAAGCCAACATCGGCGCATTCCTTACAAGCGCAAGCGATATCATTATGGAATATTGCGGCGGCGCGTCGGGCCCCATCTGGGGAAGCGGATTCCGTTATGCAGGCAAAGCGGCGGGAAATGCGGACGAACTTGACGCAACCCTTCTCGGCAAGATTCTGCAAGGCGCGGTCAAAGGCGTACAAACCACCGGCGAACGTTCGTTCGGTCACGGCGCGGTTGTCGGCGACAAGACTCTTATCGACGCTCTTGTTCCCTGTGCAGACGAAGTTACCAAAGCGGCGGAAGAAGGCGACAGCCTGTTCGTAGCAATGGAAAAAGGCGCACGCGCTGCTGTCAAAGGTGCGGAATACACCAAACAAATCACCGCAAGACTCGGTCGCGCGGGCGTTGTCGGCGAAAAGTCCATCGGACATCCCGACGCGGGCGCATACGGTCTCGGCGTCATCTTTACCGAACTTACCAAATGGGTTAAGACTCAGAAGTAATCGGAAACGACAAAATCAAGGCCTCTCTTCGGAGAGGCTTTTTTTTGCGCTTTTTTTGGAAATATCCTGCAAATTACCGTGCGAAACAAAAAATATCTTGACTTATTATATACGCGTAATGTAAAATAAACTTAATACTTTAATTTATTAAAGAGGAGAACTTTATGTTTTATACTTCCCTCGGCTGGTTCAACGGATTCAACCCCGACTCGTGGGTGATGTATCTGATGTACGCCCTTATCGTCGTGTTTATCTCGGCAGAAGCAATTTTTTATCTTGTAAAATCGGTAAAGAAAGCGAAACAAATCGGCATGGATATGACCAAAATCAAAAAGGTCATCAAGACGTCCGCAAGTTTTTCGGTCTTGCCCGCAATCGGTATCGGTATCGGCGTTGTTACGCTCATCGGATCGCTGGGAATTACCGTCCCCGCAATCAGGCTTTCGGTCATCGGCGCGCTGCAATACGAGACGCAGATGGCTGACGGCGCGGCAAAGGCAATCACCGGCAGCACCGACGGCTTAACGTTACTTATACAACGCGGCGTTACCGCTCAGGATTACGCAACAATTGTCACCCTTATGACGGTTGCAATCATCGCAGGCCCCATTCTTGTCGTTTTGTTTTACAAAAAACTTCAACCGAAACTTGCCAAACTCGGCGCGATGAAAGTCGGCGGCGCGGTCGATCCCGACACGGCGACGAAAAACCTGGAAAGCGACGCGAAAAAGGCAAACCCCAACGGCATCAACCTTGGCGACTTGGCGTTCCAAGTGTCCTTCATAGGTATGATTATCGGCTACATTGCAATGTCCATCGGCGCGATTGCGGCAATGCCCGGTCGCATCACAAGTTATTACAACTTCATTGCGGTTATCGTGGCGGCATTGTTTATGGTCCTTTCCGATTTCCTTGTGAAGAAACTCAAATGGAAATGGCTGGACGACTTTTCGGTTGCATTTTCAATGCTGTTTGCAATGCTGATCGTCGGCATTATCAGCGGCACGACGGGACAATTTTAAGGAGGCGCGAACACTATGAGTAAGAAAGAAAAATTAACGCGTGAGCAGAAAAAAGAAAAACAACGCGCCGAATACGAGGCGATGTCTCAAAAGGAAAAAGAATTCTTCGATTACAATAAAAAATGGCACACCATCGGCAGAATCTGGAATACCATCGGTATCCTTCTTATCATTGCGGTGCCCATTGTCGCCTGCATTCATCTGAAAGTCAGCCCCAACTGGGCAGTTTTTGCGGACGGCGGCATTATTACGCTTATCATAATTAACCTGGGCTCGGGAATTTCGGAACCCGTCATTTACGCGCCGATGCTCGGCACCAACGGCGAATACCTGGCGTTTATCACGGGCAACCTTTCCAACCTGAAAATCCCTTGCGTCGTCAAAGCGCACGAAATTGCGGAGACCGAACTCGGCACCGAAGAAAACGAACTCGTGTCCACGATTGCGGTTGCGATAAGCTCGCTTGTAACGGTGCTAATCATTGCGGTTATGGTGCTGTGCCTTGCGGTATCGCCCTTGCAGCAATCCATTGAAAAGGCACCTTACCTTACCCCCGCATTCGGCTGCGTCGTATACGCTCTGTTCGGAAGTCTTGGCGGAAAATATATCGTCAAAAACCCCAAAATGGCAGTTATCCCGGGCGCAATCCTTATCGGGCTTTCCGCCCTTATCAGCGGCGTTTCGCACGGCAAGACCAACATCGGCAGCTTGTCGCTTATGGTAGGTATCGTATTCTGCGCTCTGTTCGCATTCGCGCAAATTATGATTAACAAGAAAAAAGCCAAAAAAGCGGCGGCAACCGAAACCATCGACGTCGGTATCGACAGCGACGAAAAAGTTGAAGTCGTCCTTGAAGACAAGGCGGAAGACGAAACCGAAAAAGAAAACGAAGACAAATAATCGTCAAAAACAAAAGCACCTGCAAAGTTTTGCAGGTGCTTTTTTATTGCGTTGTTCTTATTTTATCACCGCGCCGAAAAAGACAAGGTCCTTCTCGCTCTGATTTTCAAAACTGTGTTCGTGACCTTTCGGGCAAAACGTACATTCGCCGGCTTTCAGGTATTCGTCGCCTTCGTCGGTGTGCATGACGCCCTCGCCCGACAAAACGTAAATGGCTTCCGCATTTATCACGTGCTTATGAAGTCCCAGCGACGAGCCGGGCGCAAGTCTTCCGACCATCATCTTGTTGCCTTCGCCGTCGACGTACATTTTCACGTTGTAGTTTCCGTTGCCGCCTAAGAAATTGGGTATGGTTTGTTCCGTCATTTCGTTAAAATTGATTTTCATAATTGCCTCCGTCTGAAAAATATTATACAACAAGAAAATCATATTGTAAATATCAGTTGATTTTTTTGTCAAAATATATATAATTATTATTGCTTGCGGGTATAGTTTAGAGGTAAAACAACAGCTTCCCAAGCTGTGGTCACGGGTTCGATTCCCGTTACCCGCTCCATTTTGAACCTTGCCGTTATTCGCAAGGTTTTTTTATGCCATTTTTCAGATAGGATATTGCAATTCTGATAATAAAGTTGAATCTTATTATCAAATAAACAAAAAGGAAGTTTTATTATGAAACTCAAAAAAATTATTATTATGGCATTGTGCCTGTCGTTTGTCATGACGTGCGGCGTTTTTCTTGCCGCGTGCAACAAAGGCGGCGGAGAAGGCGGCGGCGATACATACGTGCCGCGCAACAGCAATTAATGGTTTACGGAAGCGGAACTTGCCAAAAAAGGATTGTCCACTCTTCCCGCTCCCACGGGACTCAGCGGCGATATGAGTTCTGACCTGAATTGGTACAACGACGGCTATGCATTCGATCAGGCGTGTCCCGACGAAGAAACGTTCACGCAAAACGCCGAAACATACTTTAATTATTTCAAGTCCAAATACGACGGACGTTTCGGCGTTGCAAAATCGTTTATGTCTAGCAAGGATGAAAACTTCTACAAAATAACGCAGGAACCTTCCCTTTCCGCATATTTCAGCAACAACCCAAGTTCGTTGTACAAATTTTACTACGTGACCGACACGACGCTTGAAGATGGATATTTAAAGGCAGACGCGGTCTGGACGTTTGAAATAAGATATGAATTTGACACTACCAAAAACACATATCTGTTCAAAATCTTCATCGAAAACGCAAGAAAATCACATAACGGTTCTTTCACATATTACTACAAAATGGTTTAACTCTTTAATAAAAAACCATAAAATCAAATCATAAACAAGAACGACTCGGGATTTCCGAGCCGTTCTTGCATATAAAAAGTAAGGAGTAAAAACAAAAACCGTACGGTTCGTCAATAATCGTCGTTCATGTTCTCGGCAACGCACTCTGCCGACCAGCCGTGATTGAACGCGTTCATAAGATCTTCCTTGTAAAGGGACATCAGGTTTTCAACGCGCCCGTCTTCGACGCCGAGCCCGTAAAGCGCCTTTTTAACGCCGAAAACGTACTTTGCGTAATCAACCTTAAACCGAGCCTTTTCGATTATCTCGTCTTCGCCGTCGCCCTCGTTCACGCAATCCACGATAAGTTTTGCGACGTTTTCCGCGTCTTCTTCGCTTATATACTGCGCGTCCTGCACGGCTTCCGTCACAAAGATATGAAAATCCGCCGAAAACTCGTTTTCGGACAGCACTTTCAGAAGTTGCATTCTGTATTTTGTCAATTCCTTAAAACTCATAATCCGCCTTCCATACCCGTATTATCTCACACTAAATATGACAACGTGGTTCACCATTTACAAATTTTTTCGACAAATTTCAACTTTTTTATGTGACGGGCAAAATTAAAACAAGTAAACAAAAAACGCAACGATTTACTCGCTGCGCTTTTATCAAGGAATAATTATTTTTTTATATTCTTTCAAGCCTTTTACGTTTTTAATGCTTAATATTTTATCGTTATTTAAATATATTGTGCCAAGTTTGAACCATAATTTGGCATCTTCGTCATACTCTTGTGCTTGCGTAAAAACGCAAAACATATTTTTCTTCCCTTTATATTTTCCTATAAAAATGTATTTATCTGCAAATACTAAATAACGTTCCGACTGTACCATAGTTAAATTATATTAGCAAAATATGTCTATGTCAAATATTGTTAGCATTTTTTGTCTATTCTAAAACTATGGAAATAGGAAAGAAAATCAAAGAATTGAGGACACAAAAAGGCATTTCTCAGACCGAACTTGCAAAAGCAATCGGCGCAAGTCAGCGTGCGGTTTCTTACTGGGAATCCGGCGTTGCCGAGCCAAACGCAACGATAATATACAATCTTGCGGTGTTCTTTGACGTCAGCGCCGATTATCTTGTCGGCAACGGCGATTATTAATAAAAAAAACGCGCCTTCGGAAAGGGTGTCTTTCATAGGGATTTTATTCCTTCAAGGTAGAGTGGTATAGCGTAATCGCTATGCCACTCTTTCCTTTTTGGGTGATTACGGTATAAGAGTAGGAATCGCTCCTATTCCGTTGTAAATGATTTCGACGGCTTGTACTTTCTTGCCGTCCACACGTTCGGCTTGATGAACGATAATCTTTTCGATGAACTCTCTCACAATTTCTGGAGTCAGTTCGGTGGTCTCGGTGTACTTCTTTACAAGGCGAATTAACTTGACTATGTTATCGGAGTTTTCTTTTGCTCTTGCAAGTTCTTCCCGTAACACCTTGACTCGCTCTGTCAACGTGGACTGCTCTTCTTCGTAAGACTGCGCCATCTTTGCAAAACGTTCTGCGGTGATATTGCCGCATATCTTGTCTTCGTACAAACCTTGAATGATACGGTCAAGAGCGATAATACGTTTTTCGGCGTCCTCATATTCTTTCGTTTTTAACATGAGTTCCTTTCGGGTTTCCTTCTGCACTTGATTTTGTAATAGCTCAACAAACCGTTTTTCGTCCGATTAGTATTGTCCCAACACTCTTTGCAGGTCGGTAAGCACGATATGCCCCACGGCTTCCACCGTTATTTGATGAGAAGTACATAGACTTTTGCTTTTCTTGCGGTAGGTGGAACAATTGAAATACTCTTTTTGTTTCATCGTCGTACAACGACAGAGATACATTTTCTTGCCACAGTCCGCACAGTAAACAAGTCCCGAAAATACGCTCATCTCGCCCATATCGCTTTGCTTCCGTCTGCTTTGCCGTATCCGCTGAACCGTCTCGTATGTTTCTTCATCAATCAACGCTTCGTGCGTATCTCGGAATATGAGCCAATCTTCACGTGGCAAGCGGAGCTTCTTCTTGCTCTTGTACGATTTCTTCTTGGTCGTAAAGTTGACGGTGTGCCCGCAATAGTTCATGTTCTCGAGGATATGGATTACGCTCTCGGTACACCAAATATTCGGAAACTCCGATTGATAAGTTGTAGTCGGCAATCCGCATTTACGGTTGTGTACCACTGGCGTATCTATCCCTCGTTCCGTGAGTATCCTTGCAATTTGCGTTGGACCGTATCCTTTCATACATAGAGAGAATATCTCTTTTACGACCTTTGCGGCTTCCTCGTCCACAAGCCACTTTTGTTTGTCTTCCTTGTCTTTCATGTAGCCATACGGGGGACAGGTGCAAAGATGCTTACCCGAATTGCCTTTGGCTTTGAACACAGCTCTGACTTTCTTACTCGTATCCTTTGCATACCACTCGTTGATGATATTGCGAAAGGGTGTGAAGTCGCTGTCATTCTCGGAAAGGTTGTCCACGCCGTCATTGATAGCAATGAAGTGAACGCCCGCTTCGCCGAAGTACACTTCGGAATAGTAACCGACTTTCAGATAATCTCTTCCGAGACGGGACATATCCTTGACGATAACCGTGGTGACTTTGCCTGCGTCGATATCTTTTATCATTCGCTGAAAGTCAGGACGGTTGAAGTTCGTGCCGGAGTAGCCGTCGTCCACGTAGAACTGAACGTTACCGTATCCGTGTTCGGTCGCATACTTGCCAAGTATGGCTTTTTGGTTTTTAATACTGTTGCTGTCGCCTTGATTGTCACCATCATCGCAAGATAACCTGCAATACAAGGCGGTTATGGTATCACCTCCCATATAGGAATTGTTATGTTGAGTCGTTGATTGTCTTTTCATACTGCTTCTCCTTCCGAAAAAACACTCTTCGACACGTCGCTTGATATAACTCTTTCGAGTTTCTTTGTAATGGTTTCTTTGGCGGTATCGCTTTCCTTAACAATAACGATATACTCCGTTTCGCCAAAGGTGGTTGTATAGGTATATTGATTGTTTATGTTTCATTCCTTTTGGACGGTGAGGGTATCCGGTGTATTTTTTGCCCTCACTCTCACAAGGAATCAAAGGGATTCCATTACGCCAATGCGACTTCCGCGTAATCCTTTTCCCTACGTAGGTCAAGTGTCGGTTTATCGTTCTCGAAGATATTATTTGTCCTGATCCTTTCTGAACTTCTCGAGTTCACTCTCAAAGAAATCATCGTATCCGTCCATTATCTTTGCTAATCCCAAATCATGTTCGGCGGCTTCGTCTAATAGTGCTTTATAGCCCGCTCGGATCAGTTGGACTTTCGTGTAACCGTACTCTTCGAGAAAAGCGTTTATCTCTTCCGCTTCCTTGCGCTCAACGCTTGTTCCCCAAACCATACACTTGGCTTTTCGTTCTTCCTTGTGTCTATCCTCATATCTCTTATCCTTTTTCGCTCTCGGCTTCGTCATCTCTTTTATCTCCTTAGGTGAATATCATAATCGTATTGATACGACTACGCATATTCTACACCATTAACGAGGGCGTGTCAAGTTCTTTCTCGTATATATACGACGAATATTTCTCCGCGCGGAGAGATATGGACCTGTAATCTTGTGGCAATTACTTGCCGAAAAGAAAGGTGGGTTTCCCACTTGTCCACGAGTCGGATTGACGAAAATCATTGATTTTGGGAAATCCCTTTACCTGCTTCCATTTTGGAATGGATTCCCAAAACTTTTCAACGACTTGTTCCGCTCGTGGCTGTCAGGTGTTTGGACGATCTCTTGCTTTCATACGCATTCCTCCTTGTGGCTGTATTCAAACCGAATGCCCGTTAAAAACAAAGGGCGAACAGACAAAACCTTACGCGCGTTTCTGCAACGCAAAAATAAGGTCTATCTGTTCGCCCGAAGTCTAAAGGTTCGCGGTTTCGTACTGTTCTCTCCGCCCACTGTTGGGTTTTTATGCGGTTTAAGTCAATACGGCTTCTGCCAAGTATAATCGCTTAACGAACGTTAGCAACAGGCAATGGTATTTTACCTGCCGCCCATATTCAGTTTGTACACTCATTATACAACTTTTGAGTGTATTTGTAAAGGTCAAGGTGTTCGTTTTTGCGTACACCCTAACACTTTTTTCGGTGATTTTTGCCGATTTCCATAGAGCAGGTAAAGGGAAAAGCACCAAAATGCTTTTCCGAGCGACGTCGCCGACGACTCGCCGAACAATCGGGAAACCCGCTTTTATTTGTTCTCTCGAAGTGTTTTATATATCTCTTCAAGGAATACTTGCATCAATTCCCGTTTCCGTTCGTCGTTATCCAACAACAGTGCAAAGAAGTCTTGGTTTTGCTCATATCCTTCAATCAAGGCGTCTTGGACCGCATCAAAGTAAGCGAACTTAAAATCACGAATCGTATTACTTCTTGCGCTATCTCTTAGATGCCCATTCTTCAGCAGTATATCTCTTACTTGCAAAGCCGCTTTTGTCGCGACATCAACGTCATAGGTTTTATTGTAAGCGGCATTGATTTCGTCAATGATTTCCGATAGCTTCTTTTTGATAATCTCATCAATTATGACAGGGTTCGGTTTTGGCAAAGCGATATCCGGCGTTGACTCTATCGGAGCAGTTTGTTCTCCGGTTTTCTTCTGTTTGAAGTTCGACGCGGTGATTTTATCCGCGATATCAAAATCGTTCCCGCCGCCACCGACTTCTATTTCTTTTACAAGATAGGTCAGGAAATTATACTTCTTATGGAGTTCGACGCTCTCAAAGCATGTCGCTTGAATTAAGAAACTATAGAAACGAATAAACCTCTTTACTGTCGCTCTGATTTCCAACCTTACCATTTCGCTGTGTTTGTTGATAATCTTCAAGGCTTTATCAAGCAAAGACCACATCTTGGCTTTATCTTTTGAAGTACGCTTTTCTTGGTAGAGGTACTCATTAAAAGTAGTGATATCATCATAATCGAGGAAATTATACTCGTCGATTTTAGCTTCAACGGCTCTGATATCAGAAGGAGTAATGGTTTCTGCCAAAACCGTTTCCGTGTAATATGGAGCGAAAGCCTTTTGAATATCGTCATACTCGTTTTTGAAATCAAGCACAAACGTCTGTTTGTCGTATGGCGCGCAGATACGATTCAAACGTGAAAGCGTTTGAACGGCGGCAACGCCGCGCAACCGTTTATCAACATACATTGCACAAAGTTTCTTTTGGTCAAATCCCGTTTGATACTTATTAGCCACGAGCAACACTTGATAGTTGCTACTGTCAAATGCTTCGGGAAGTTCTGCTTCAGAAATACCGTTCATTACACTTTCGGTATATTCCTTTCCATCCAGCGTAACTTTGCCAGAAAACGCCACAAGGGCATGAATTCCTTCATATCCATGTTTGTTGATGTAATTGATAAATTCGTTTCTGTATTTTACTGCCGCCTGTCGAGACGAAGTAACAACCATCGCTTTCGCTTTGCCGCCCAAGCCCTTCATTACATTGTTCTTGAAATGCTCGATAATGATTTCCACTTTTTGCGAGATATTGGTTTCGTGCAATTCAATGTACTTTGCTATTTTACGCTTTGCGGCAATCGTTTCTAACTCCGGATCGTCTTCGATTGCTTTATTCAACTCAAAATATGTTTTATACGTAACATAGTTCTGCAATACATCCAGAATAAAACCTTCTTCAATTGCCTGTTTCATTGAGTATAAGTCGAAAGCCACTTTCTTTCCTTGCTCATTCAAACAACCGAAAAGTTGTAACGTTGTCGGTTTCGGCGTGGCGGTAAATGCGATCATAGAAACATTCGGCTGTTTTCCGCTTCTTGCAATTTCATCTTCGATAAGATCCGCCATGGATTCTTCCGTCTCTTCCACGTCGACCTTAACAGCATCACTTAATTTATGACTTTCAGAAAGCGTATATGTTACAGATTCCATTGCGCTACCGGCAGTTGAAGAGTGCGCTTCATCGATGATAACGGCAAACGTTTTATCTTTCATATTGCCAATTAGATCGTGGATGTACATAAACTTATGAATGGTTGTTACAATGATTTTCGTATTTCCATTCAATGCTTCGGCAAGGTCTGACGACGCACATTTTTCATCCATCACCTTAATTACGCCGGCTTTATGTTCAAGCGACAACACCGCCGTTTGTAATTGTCTATCGACGACAATGCGGTCCGTGATAATGCAAACCGTATCAAAGATCACATTATCATCCTTATCGTGAAGCGATGCAAGGCGATGCGCAAGCCAAGCAATCGTATTCGTTTTGCCGCTTCCTGCGGAATGTTCGATTAAATAGTTCTTCTCCGTGTGGTTTTCAGCAACGTCGTTCACAATTTTGCGAACGGCATTAAGTTGATGGTATCTCGGAAAGATAAGTGTTTCTGTTGTTGATGTCTTGCCCGTATCCGGATCCTTCTTCGTTTCTTTTTGCAAGAAAATGATCTTGTCTATTAAATACAGAACAGTATCTTTCTTCAAAATATCTTCCCACATATAGGAAACGTTGATCCCGTCTTCGTTGTGCGGATTTCCTTTTCCCGATTGAATGCCGTATCCGCATCCTTTATTAAAAGGCAAGAAGAAAGATGATGCGCCTTTTAAGTGTGTACACATATAAACTTCATTGAGATCCATAGCAAAATGAGCAAGGCATCCTGCTTTGAACTTCAAAAGTCTTGTGGAAGAGTCTCTTTCAAACTTGAACTGACGAATGGCATCCTCATAATTCTGTCCGCTTGTATTGCATTTGAGTTCAAATGTAAAAATAGCAAGTCCATTTAAGAAGATGACCAAATCGATACGTTCATCCTCTTTATGATAGACTTCTTCCATAACAGAAAGCATGTTTTTTTGATATAGGGCTTCGGCTTTGACATTGAAAGAAGTAGCCGGCTTGCGATACATCAAATGCAACTTAGCACCGTTATCGAATTCAACGCCATGTTTCAACACGTCCAATAAACAACGATTCTTTTTGTTTATTTCATTATTGATATAATTGAGGATTGTTGTGCGTGTTTTGTCTTTATACAGTTTTTCAAGACGTGCAAGCGTATCCGGTTGGGTTTCGCTTAAAAAGGTAAAAAGCAGGTCTTCATCCATTCCATAACCCGCAGAGTATGCTGTATTAGGACGGACTTTATAACCGTTCTTATCTCGTAACATTTCTAGAATGTACTTCTGATAATCTTCCTTTTCTTTCAATTGTCCGCTTCTGATTGCCATCTTATGCCTCCTTTACACGTTTCTTGCCGGTTACGAACTCGTATATTAAAGATTTTCTATATTCTTTCAATTTCTTTAATTCATTTATCTTATCATTAATGATATCGTCAATTTTCTTGCACTGCTCGTCGAGAAATTTTGTAATAATTTCCATTTCATTTTGCTTTGGTAAAGCAATTTTAATTGTGCCTAAATAAGCGTTATTGATAATTGGAACTGTTGTATAAAGCGCATTTGTTTTTGTATAAACCATAGAAGCTAATAAAGAATATGCAACAAACTTACTAAACTCTTTTTCATAGAGTTTGATTGCTGTAATTTGTTGATTACTGTAACATCTATTAGCTAAATAACCAATTTTCCCAACAGAAGCAATCCCAACAAATAGAATAGACTTTTCCGGATAGAGTTTTATGGATTCCCTTGCAATAGTTTCATTGTCAATATATTTTTCGGAAGCATCTAAAACAATAGAACCTTCGGTAAAATCACTTGGCGTATACCAAGGCCATCCCTCATTGTCAACGTTAATGCCTTCATTATTGGGCGGAGTAGTTCCAGTTTGCATTCTAGCTATATCTTTTATTCTTACAATATCCCAATTCTCCGGTATATCTCCTATCCAATCTATTCCGCTTGGCTTCATTGGGACATCTTTATTTAGTCCTTTTGTCACCGTTTCCAATATCAAAGACTTTTTGTACCTTTGTAAAAGGTCTATCTGCGTTTCCAAATCGGCGATGATACTATCAATCTTTGCGCATTGTTTGTCCAAGTAGTCGGCAATTAGGCATTGTTCTTCTTTTGCTACAGTCGGTATAAATAATGTTTTAATATACTCCCAATTAGCTCTTGGCATTTTTGTTCCATATGTCGATGCATCGACCATTTTCAAAAAGCCATCAGAAAGCAGATAGTAAAATAGGTATCTTTTATCACCTTTATAACTTTTAATTATTGCAAATTCTCCTGTGCAAAAACCATAATCATTTGTAATCATTGCTTTTGCAAGGTATGGACGCAGTTTACTAAATAGGACATCTCCTTTCTTATAAATACTGTAATTCACAAGTTCGTATTCTGATTCGGTTTCAATATATTGACCAGTATAACTTGAAACATTTTCTAATCCAATAAATTTATAGTTTGGATCGAAAAGCGCGCTTTCTGTCCTCAATGCAGTAGAATAACGTATTTTTGTCAAAGCCCATGAGCTTGGCATATCTCCAATCCAGTCAATTCCGCTTGGTTTCATTTGTTCCGCCATAATCCACCTCAATTACTTCAACTCCTCGATTTTTGACGTCAACGATTCTTCCAAAGCCAAAAATTGTGCCAACAAATCATCCGCCTTTTCGGGAGCTTTATACTCGTAAAAATACCTTGTAAAGGGGAACTCTGCACCTTCCTTTTCTTTGTTGGTCGTGCTTTCCTTCTTCGTTTCATCAAACTCATAAAACCACATTGCGTCGGGCACGTGCGGATAAACTTCTTCTTTAAAATACTCTTCGACATCCTTGTTCAGTTTGATGATTTCCGTGTCTTTTGTCGTCGGATCAATAATGATCTTGCCTTTACGATCCTTTTGGATGACCGCAGATTTGTCCATTTCTGACATCACCATCGCAATTCCTGTTAAGCGACTTGCAGAATACCCGTCAACATCTTGTATCAAGGATTTCAAGTGCTTTTCATACTCCGCATAATCCAAATATATTTTGTCTGAAGTGTTCTTTTCGAAAATCGAAAGAACGTCGGCAACAAACTTTTGTCCGGCGACAAACTTTTGATATTTCTTTTCGTCTGCCGCACTACGAGGATTCATTTCTTTTAGCTCTTCATAGTCTGTTTCATTAAAGATAGAAGCGTTAGCGGTGAAGTATGCGCTTGTACGCAGTTTTTCGATAGCTTCTGTATTCAATACCGCTTTCCGTTGCAAGGGTTGATAAACCGCATACTCTTTATAAAGGAATTCCTCTCGCGGATATATTTTAGAGTATTTGGTCTCTGCAAAATCGGCGTATAATTTAACAATGGCGGACATGCTGTCCTTGTCAATTTCACGACGTTTTTTGCCGAGAGATTTACGAAGAGGTTTCCACATATCAACGGCGTTGATGAGTTGTACCTTTCCTTTACGATCAGGTCGTTTGTTCCTTGAAAGAATAAATGCATAAATACCTATATCGGTGTTATAGAAGAGCTGAGAAGGCAATGCGATTATAGCTTCAATTAAATCTTCTTCCAACATCCAACGACGAATTTGACTTTCTCCGCTGGTTGTTCCCCCTGCAAAAAGAGGGGAACCGTTTGAAATAATAGCGGCTCTGCCGAGTTTATCATCTAACTTATTGATCGCGTGTTGCATGAAAAGAAGTTGTCCATCTCCGGTTCCCGGCAAACCATGTTCGAAGCGACCACCTTTTTTATTTTCATCACGCACGGCTTTCTCTTGTCCATCCGGAGCATCTTTTCCTCCCCATGCTTGACCAAACGGGGGATTCATGATAACAAGACGCATTTTCTGATTGGGGAAGCAATCAGTTTTTAATGTGTTTGCAATTTGTTCGCCGCCCATAATGTGTTTTGTGTCTTGTCCCTTGATCATCATATCGGCGAGACAGATTGCATACGAGTTATCTATAATTTCTTGACCGAAGAGCCGGACATCGATTTGAGGATTTTTCCTTCTTAAAAAGTCGTAGGTAGTGGAGAGCATACCGCCCGACCCACAGGCGGCATCAAAAACAGTAGCCACTTTCCCTTCTTCCGTTAATAAATCATCACAACCTTCTGCTAACAAAATATTTACGAGCAAACGAATCACTTCTCTTGGCGTATAGTGATCACCGGCTTCAGCGTTTTCAGAAAACCTTCTGATGATGTCTTCAAATATGTAGCCCATCTTCATCCCATCCACCTTTTCGGGATTCAGATCTATTTCCGAAAACTTCTTTACAACGCTAAACAGGCGATTGTTCTTATCCATTTTCTCTATCTGCTTGGTGAATTCAAGATTATTAAGGATCGTTTGAACGTTTGCGGAAAAGCCCTCAATATATGTTTGAAAATTACCTGCGATATTATCGGGATCGTTAAGCAATTTGGCAAGCGTATAATCGCTTGTGTTATAGAAAGGATACTTCGACACTTGACAGAGAAGTGCCGCCGGCAAAGTAGGATTAGATTTATGCTTTGCAACAACCGCATCCTTTGTCTTCGCCAAGGCGCATTCGAAGCGACGGATAATAACCATCGGGATTATTACGTCTTTATACTTATCGGACGTATATGCTCCACGCAAAGAGTTTGCAATAGACCAAACAAGACTTACCTCTTTGCTTACGTCTATTGACTTGTCGTCAAACATCACTTCATAATTGTATTTCCCTGTCATTTCGTTTCTCCTTTCGTAGCAATCAACTGTTTTAACTCATTTATTTCCGATTCAGTATACATGGTTTTTGTGTACTCATCAAAACTTACCGCTAATTTTTCTTTGGGAAGACGCAATGGGCTTTCTTCGTTGTTTTTCTTGAGAAAATCTTTATAACCATCCGTCTCTGGATGGTTTAAACAAATTGCATATTCCATTCCGAACATGTTTATTATAAAATAAACTTCCCCATTTCCCAAGAATAGGTAATCCGCTTCCCAGTTTACCGCACTAAATGGATCACCCTGATATGCTTCATTTCTCGCACATATTCGCCTTGCGGAGTATATCCATGTTTTCCGACTTCCATAACGGGCATAATTCCGCAAATCTTCAAATACTGGATTAGTGCCGACGTATTCACAGACCTCATCTGTACTTCCACATCTAAAAACAAAATACTCGATTGCCATTTTCGCTAATAGGCGAGAGACATAGAAGTCTTCTTTCAATAGAGCCTTATCCGTTTCTGCCATGTATTCTTGATATTCGGCAACCTTTTTCGCAATTGCTTCTTGCGTCATTTCTTCCTGCGCATATATTAGGTAGTAATCCGAACTAATTTGTTTTACATATTCTTGTCCTACTCTTGGATAGGGATAATCCTTTATTCGCTTTCCCTTTTTATTTTCGATTTCAAGTTCTTGCCGAAGTTTGCGCACGGCATCAGATTCGAGAAAAGGTTGCTCAACTTTCCTCGCGAAATAATTGTTGCATTTGTCGCAAACAATTCCTTTTCGAAGGATAGCCGTATTGTTCCCGAATGAATTGGGAATGATATGTTCAACACTTTTCGAATATGTGGATTCTTGTCCGCAAAATATACAATTCATCGCTTCTTTCCTATCCAATGTATATAAAAGATTGCGGCGCCACTTTAATGCCATAATCCAACAGTGACTTGGGTTGCTCGTATACATTTATTTCACCCAACTTGTAAGCATAAGCCACTTCGCGCCCTGCGAAGTACTTATCAAAGAATTGTTTTGTGATACCGGAGGAATCTTTGGTTTGTTGCCATAATTCTTCCGGGGACATCATAAGAACTTCAACGATTTCCGCCTCTGCGACAACGCGCTTTATTGGGGACGTTTCGTAAATAATGATAGAAGAAATATCTTGTTTTGCGGCAATTTTGCGGTATTCATACTTTTTTATACCGCTCAAGATGTTTTTTACATGTTGGGGGTTAATTGATATAACAATTCTCTTTTTCATTGTTTCTCCTCCATTCCCATTTTATAGATTGCATCATATTGGTCTTTTGTTATGGACGTAAACGGTCTTGGCCCTGAATATGCATCAACAACTCCAAGCTCTCTCAATTGTTGCAACACAACCGGATTCTTAAATGAAACGAAATCCAGTAGCTTCACAACAGTCGGGTATTGCTCGTAAAAACCACGAATGCTTTGCTCGTCGAATATCGAACGGTTCTTACAAATGCTGATGCACTCCTCGACGTTTTTTGTTGGAATAATATCCTGTACGATTGCCAATCCCGTTACAACCGACGAATAGCTTTTATACCACTGATCACTCATTCGATAAATGAGTACAACATCTCCTTGTTTTGCCCTAATATTAAATGCACCTGTCAAATAAATCTTCTCAATTGCATATCGATGCGCCAAATTTTCCTCATAAAGGTGCATGTTTTCATTCTTCAATATCTTATCGGGGAATAAGTCTGTATGATATTCCGCTTTGATTGGTAGGATAAAAGCATTTGCCGTATCTTTGATAAGAGGGTAATTCAATTGGGGATCACGATTAACATCATACGAACACATTGATTTCACGAGGACCAGTTCACCATTATCGTTTTTATAGCCATGTTTCACAAATCCCCATTGTTCCAACAATGTTTTAAGACGAATAACGTCTTGCCGTTTGTTCTCAAACAACGTAACATATATCTCATCCACGCCGGTTTGACGTGCATTGTCAAAAATGATTTTCAAGAAGCGTTCTCCGAGCCTGAATCCGGAAGAATTTATTTTGAAAGTTCCGATTTTTAGTCTTTTCTTTGGACTAAGAATTGGTGCAACTTTCAAATAGTCTTTCTCATTTGATAATTCTATTTTCAGATATAAAAATCCTTGAATCCCATTTTTGTCCTCAAAGACGTATGCTGATTCTTTGCCTTTCCCTTTAAACCATTGATCAAACTTCTGTCCGCCATAATCCTCGCGCAACGTATCGAAGAAAGCATCACTAAGGTCCACTTCTTCAAACCGTTTTAACTTGACCGCAAGCATCTTGTATTTAATGATTTTGGGGAACTTCGATTCAAATTTCTCCAGCAATTCTGCCGACGAGAGAACTTTATCTCGCATATACAACATTTCTGCTTTTTGGAGCATCAGATTATCGTCCGTGACTAATAATCCGACGTTATCGTTATACACTTCCTTCAACAGTGCATTGTCGATGCGCCCATTTTCGTCGTCTGCAAATAACGAAATGACCTTATCAAAGACTTCATCCGTAGGAACAGGAAAACTTGGCAATTCGTTATAGGAATTGAGTTTCAAAAGGAGGGCATCCCTGACCTTAATATCTTTATATGAAGCAATTTCGTCCTTGCTCTTTGCGTGAACGTAACGCGTAATATTCTTTTTGTCGAACCAATTAAAAAGCGTCGCGACTTCGAACGAAACGTTGTTGACGCCTTCGCGCTTGATGAAAATATTCGTGTCCAACAGGACGGACGTAGAACAATAATCCACATAACATGGTTCTATATCAAAGGAGATAATGCCATATTCATCAACTTCCTGTTTTGTGTAAAATCTATAGCATTCCTTTAGTGCATCGTCCAAAGTTGAATACAAGTCTTTGAAATCACTTTGCCAATTCTTTTCCAGTGCTTCTTCCCAATCTTTATATATAGTTTTGCCCTTTACCGTTGTACGGACATACTCCTTTTTGTTCTGATTGGAAATCAATATAATATTATCACCGATGCGGATTTGTGTCCTTTCCGGCGAAGCAAGGCGGTATTCGTGCTTCTTAATACCTTGACGAACCGCATCAATATATTTGTCACGTATTTTCATATAATAGGTTTTCATTTGCTTTTCTCCTTACTTCTTAAAGGAAGCGAACAGCTCTTCAATGCTTGTTAATTGTTCGGGCGACAAAGATACGTTTTGTAGCAGTTTGATCCTTTCTCCCAAACCTTTATTCTCTATCAAGATATTGCAGACATCAGGTGGCGGGGCATGCCTGATCTTCGTATATAAGTCATCCATCTGCTTTTGAACCTTGTTGATTGGGTTTAAAAAATCAATGATTCTCGAATAAACATCCGCAGT
>OGXR01001272.1_pt1 | contig 18949 bp, 16 predicted proteins | sample 1576331 | NCBI WGS metagenome assembly OGXR01 (sample SAMEA3541473, study PRJEB24748) | human gut metagenome | biome: human gut; feature: human-associated habitat; material: faeces | place: China | collected 2012 | reverse complement strand
TACCCTAAAAATCCCCAAATAAAACATTTTTTTAGAATTATGAGAATTACATTGTTCCTATTGATGGCATGTGTTTTTTCTTTATATGCCGGAAATTCCTATTCTCAAAATACAAGAGTTAGTTTTGCCATGGATAATGTAGGACTCAATAAGGTCCTAGAGGAGATAGAGAGTCAGACGGATTATCTTTTTATTTATAATAGTCAGATAAATGTAAATAAGCTAGTTACTATTAAGGCAAATAAGCAGACGGTTTCAAAGGTATTGGATCAAATATTACAGAACACTGGTATTGAATATAAATTGGAAGGTTCGCATATTATATTAGAAAAAAAAGTAGAAGAAGTTCACAATAGCTCGTCCGCCGTTCAGCAACAGCAAACTAAAAAGATAACCGGAAAAGTTGTCGATAAGACAGGAGAGGCTATTATTGGAGCGAATGTCAAAATACAAGGTACAGATAAAGGAACTATTACTGATCTCGATGGTAATTTTATCTTGGAGGTTGCTCCAAAGGATGTGCTTGCTATCAGTTACATAGGCTATTTGGATACGAAAGTTCCCATAGCTGGGCAAAAACAGATCCATGTGGTGTTGTCTGAGGATAATAAAATGTTGGACGAAGTCGTTGTAATTGGTTATGGTACTACTTCTACACGCAAGATGGCGTCTGCTGTTACAGCCGTGAAAGGTGAGAAACTACAGGACTTGCCATTTAATAGTGTAGCAGCTTCACTGGCCGGACGTGCAACAGGTGTTATTGTACAATCATCAGGTGGTGAACCGGGATCTGCCCCTTCTATCTCGATCCGTGGCGGTGGCGCACCTGTCTATGTCATAGATGGTGTTATTTCCGATGCTTGGGATTTCAATACGTTGAATCCGAATGATATCGAAAGCCTTTCAATTCTAAAGGATGCAGCATCTCTGGCTGTTTACGGTTCACGGGCTGCCAATGGTATCGTGATGGTGAAAACCAAACAGGGAGGTAAGGGAAAGACAGCGGTGAATTATACGTTTAATGCTGAATTCAGCCAACCTACCAAATTACTGAAAAAGACTCGTGGTTATGACTATGCTTATAACCAAATGCTTGCCGGTATCAATGATGGTTTGGACGAGGCAGATTTACCTTTTAATCAGGAAGTATTGGATATCATTAAAAATCAGTCAGATCCTTATACATCCGGACACGCCGATACAGATTGGCTGGGAGAAGGATTGAAAACTGTTGCTCCTCAATACAAGCATACGGTATCATTGAGTGGAAGTGGCAATAAGGTGAATTACTATATTTCTCTGGGTATGCTCAATCAAGGTAGTATCTATACTTCGAATGCATTGAACTATGACCGCTATACAGTTCGCAGTAATGTTAACACGACTTTTGATAAGATTGGTCTGAAGGTCAGCCTGAATCTGAACGGAGCTTATGAAAAAAAGGAATACCCCTCTTTCTCAGCGGCAAAGATCTGGGAAGATCTTTATAACCAGTCTCCGCTGAATCCGGCTTACAATAAGGATGGTACTTATGCCGCAGTTACCGACCATCCGTTGGCGGAAATGGACAAGCGTTCGGGATATAACAGGAACTATGGCAAATTCATAAATACCCAAGTGGCTGCAGACTGGACATTGCCTTGGTTAAAGGAGTTAACCTTGGGTGCTATGTTCAACTATCGTCTGAACGACTCACATGTGAAGAAATTCAGTACCAAGGCTCCTCAGTATTACGCAGATGGAGCTGTATATCCAATAGGTAAACCGACATTGAATGAAGAAGGCTATTGGGGAGAGTCCTACAATTTCGAAGTAAGTGCCGCTTATGTGAAAACTTTTGCCGAAAAGCATACGATTGATGCTAAATTCGTTTATAATGTTGCAGAAAATACAGGATGGAATTTTAATGCATATCGTGGGGAATACTTATCTACGGTTGTGGACCAGCTATTTGCCGGTGCAGCAGATACGCAGCAGAATGGCGGCAATTCGGATGAAGGAGGACGTATGGGATTGGTAGGCCGTTTGAAATATGACTTTATGAATCGGTATATCGTGGAAGGTAGTTTCCGTTACGATGGATCGGATAACTTCACTCCAGGACATCGTTGGGAATTCTTCCCCTCCGGAGCGGTGGCGTGGGCCATCAGTGAAGAACCTTTCTTCAAAGAGTGGGATCAACATGTATTCGATTTGCTCAAGCTACGCGCTTCTTATGGACAGACCGGTACGGAAAATGGAGTAAATCGTTTCGGCTATCTTTCTACCTATAGTCTGGATGAGAAAAAAATAGTGATTGGGGGAAAACTGCAATCAGGATTTAGTGAAGGGGCTTTGGTGTCTCCGGAACTGCTGAGCTGGTATCAGGTGAATTCCTTTAACCTGGGATTGGATATGGCTTTCTTCAATAATCGCTTGAAAGGTACCTTTGATTATTTCTATTACGTAACCAAAGGTGGTTTGATGAGTCCGGGAGACCGTTATACAACTCCTTTGGGTAAACCTTTACCACAAATAAAATCGAATAGCGAACAACGTCGCGAAGGTGTGGAGTTGACAATGCGCTGGTCAGATACGACTCCGCGTAAATTCACTTATGAAGTAGGGTTCAATATGACCTACTTTAATAGCCTGTGGAAAGTGAAAGCGGATGAAGCATTATCTGACTTGATGAATCCTTACAAACGTCAAACACATCAGACCGATTACTATGGGTTGGGATACATAGATACAGGACTTTATCAAAACAAAGAGGATATCCTGAACTCTCCCCGAAGATTGGGATCTACCCAAACTAAGCTCGGAGACATTGGTTATACGGATGTGAACGGTGATGGTAAAATAGACGGTGAAGACCAGGTACGTATCGGAAAGCCGACAATGCCTCACTTTACTTATGCCTTTGATTTTTCTTTGGGTTATGAAGGATTCACTTTGTCCGGTTTACTTTATGGGACAGGTGAACGCTACATGACTTTTGGCAATCGTTATCAGTCAGGTGAAGGAAAATACCTGTATTATGAAAACCAGTTGAATTATTGGAGACCGGACAATACAGGTGCGGATTTTCCTAGAATTTCGATCAGTTCCGGTGTAAACGGAAATAATAATAAGGCAGGATCGACTTTCTGGATGCGGAATGCATCATATCTTCGTCTGAAGGATTTGCAGTTGAGCTATGACTTTAAATATAAATACCTGAAAAAATGTGACTGGTTGCAGACGTGTCGTGTGAATCTGAGTGGTAGTAATCTTTTCACTATTTCAGGTGTTAGCAAATTTTTCGATCCGGAAACATCAAGTACCAGCGGCGACGGCTATCCTGTACAAAGAGTTTATTCAATTGGTGTAACAATAGGTTTTTAATAGGGAGGAATACATATGAATAAGATAAAGAATTTATTTGTAATTATACTATTTGCCTTGGTCGCCTTTTCCTGCAGTGATATATTGGACAAGGGACCGCTTGACAAATATTCGGAAAATGATGTGTGGAAAAGTACTGACCTGACACAAGCATTCATTTATACTGCGTTGGCAAATGCTACGAATATGATGGTTTGGAAAGACAATTGGACGGATAATGAAGCTATCATGGAAGATGGGCGGGATGTGAATGCAGAATTGATAGACCGTTATTATGATGCCGGATGGAATAAGTATGAAGATATCCGTCGTTGCAATATGGTGTTGGCACGTGTTCCGGAAGCACCCTTTACGAATGCGGAAAAGGCTAATTTTATAGCACAGGCTAAGACGATACGTGCTATGATTTATTTTACGCGTGCCCGCTTGTTCGGTAAACTAATGTTAGTAAAAGAACTTATTGATCCGGAAGCGGATATGAAATTCCCTCGTACGGCTACAGTGAAAGAAACTTATGATTTCATACTGAACGACCTCAGGGAGGCTGCTCCTGATCTGCCTGTAGATGCTCCGTCCGGTGCATTGTCACGCGGTGTTGCCTACGCATTGTTGGGAGAAGCAGCTTTGCATGGGGCTGCATATATTGAGAATGGACAGGAGGAGTATTACCGGATAGCGGCAAAGGCCTGTGAAGATCTGTTTGCACTGGACAAATACTCACTGGATGGTAACTACGCCGGTATGTTCAATGATTACGATCATTCATTGGCTTCGAGCGAGATAATCCTGGCACAATGGAGAAGTGCTGAAAATACGAACTTTTCAGATACGTGGATGCAGAGACTGGTACCTAATATTGATCCCTCTAAATTGATTGCCGATGTGCAGGCAAAGTATCCCTTGGTAGAGGAGATGGCAGGTTGGCCGCAAAGATTTCCTTCTGTTGATTTGGTAAATGATTATCTTGTAGTTGATGAGGATGGAAAAGCCAAAGAGTGGGACCAGACTTCTTATTATAAGAAATTCCTGGTTGACGGAGGGACGGTTGAAGATGCTATTTACAAGAATCGTGATAAACGATTCAAAGCTTCTATCGTTTACGACGGATGTTCTTATTTCGCTAATAGGGTGTGGCTTCGTGAGGGAGGTAATCTTTATTATACTTCTAAAACGACAGAATTCTGGGGAATGCCGGTATCAGGATATGTTTATCGGAAATGCGTTTATGAAGCCAAACGTTTGCTGAACTCGGAAAAAACGGATTATCATTATACTTTGTTACGTTTGGGACGCTCTTATCTGAATTATGCGGAAATAAAGTTGCGCCAAGGTGATAAGGAAACGGCTATTGACTATATCAATAGGACGAGGGTAACTCATGGCGGTTTGCCGGAATTGCAAAAATCCTTATCACTGGAAGATACCTGGAAAGAGTATAAACGTGAACGCCGTATAGAACTGGTCAGTGAAGGCGACCGATACTGGAGTGTACTTCGTTGGGGTAAGGCCGACGGTCTGGAGGTTGTTCCGGAACTGACAGTTGAACAGAAGTTCATGAAAATAGCTCCTGATGGAAAATCTTTTGAGATAATTCCGATACCCATTTACCAAAGTGATAATGAGCGTACTTTTACCAAGAAACATTATTTGTTCCCTGTACCTCAAGGACAACGTGATCTGAATCCAAATCTGGACCAGAACGAGGGGTGGTAGTAGAAAAATGCTGGACGTCTAATAATTAAAGTATTACGAATATGAAGAAACTTATAAATACTGTTTTGTTACTATTTCTAATAGGTACCGTTTCATCGTGCCTGAAATCAGGATTGGATGATTTAGAGGCCTATAATGAGGCTGAAATTACTAATTTGAACTTTGAATACCGTTGGTGGGATGAGGCTAAGGATCAGATGGCTGTTAAAACACTCAACATTGAAAAACAAATTTCGAAAGACGACAATCTGATTACCTGTAAGCTGACGGTTCCAACGGCCAGTGGTAGTTTTACAGATGCTGTCAGGCAAAATGTATCATTAAGTAATCTTATTGCTTATATAGATCTTTCTACTGCTGCTAGAATTATGCCCTTAAACGGAGCGCCTAAGTTGGGTAGTCCTGGCGATTTTTCAGCTAAGGAGTTTAAATATCAGGTGACTGCTGCCGACGGTACGAAAAGAGAGTGGACAATAAAGATTACGGATTTTGTGAAATAAGAATAACGATTGAGGTTATTCGGATTACTGATTGAAATGATGAAGGAAGATATTTGAGAATATTTTCCTTCATCTGTTATTATATTATTTAGTGAAATTAATAAAAGAAGAACTATGAACAAACCCTATTTCATTGCATTTTTACTCTCTTTAGCTTTATGGACAGTCATTCCTTCTGTTTTTGCCGGAGATGTTGTTTTAAAAGTATTTGAAGGGAAACCACGTATCAATTCTCCTCATATCATAGGTAATTATCCTTCAACTCCATTTATCTTTTATATTCCGACTTCCGGTCAGCGACCGATGCAGTGGAGTGCGGAAAAACTCCCCGAAGGACTGGAACTGGATTCCAAGACTGGCATTATTAGTGGAGTCGTGACTTCCAAAGGAGATTATACTGTAACCCTGAAGGCTGAGAATGCATTAGGTGTAAGTGTGAAACAATTGGTCATCCGCATTGGTGATGAATTATTATTAACTCCTCCAATGGGCTGGAACAGTTGGAATACTTTCGGACAGCATCTGACAGAAGAATTGGTCTTGCAAACGGCGGATGCGATGATAACGAACGGAATGCGTGATTTAGGATATTCCTATATCAATATAGATGACTTTTGGCAGTTGCCGGAACGAGGAGCTGACGGACATTTGCAGATTGATAAAACTAAGTTTCCACGTGGGATAAAATATGTAGCTGATTATCTGCACGAGCGTGGGTTTAAATTGGGAATTTATTCGGATGCCGCCGAAAAAACTTGTGGCGGCGTTTGCGGTAGCTACGGATATGAAGAAACAGATGCAAAAGATTTTGCCTCTTGGGGAGTTGACTTGTTGAAATATGACTATTGCAATGCTCCTGTAGATAGGGTAGAAGCCATGGAGCGATATGCGAAAATGGGAAGGGCACTACGGGCTACCAATCGTTCGATTGTCTATTCAGTGTGTGAGTGGGGACAGCGTGAACCTTGGAAATGGGCGAAGCAAGTGGGGGGACATTTATGGAGAGTATCAGGAGATATCGGTGACATTTGGTATCGGGATGGAAATCGTGTTGGTGGATTACATGGTATATTGAATATCCTTGAAATCAATGCTCCTCTGAGTGAATATGCCGGTCCATCCGGTTGGAATGATCCGGATATGTTAGTGGTCGGAATAGATGGAAAGAGTATGAGTATTGGTTATGAGTCGGAAGGATGTACTCAGGAACAATATAAATCCCATTTTAGCCTGTGGTGTATGATGGCTTCTCCTTTACTTTCCGGAAACGATGTACGGAATATGAATGATAGTACATTAAAAATCTTGTTGGATCCTGATTTAATAGCCATTAATCAGGATGTGTTAGGTAGGCAGGCAGAACGCAGCATTCGTTCGGATCATTATGATATTTGGGTAAAGCCGTTGGCAGATGGACGTAAAGCTGTGGCTTGCTTTAACCGGGCAAGCTCTCCGCAAACTGTGATATTGAATGAAAATACGATTGCCGATTTATCATTCGAGCAGATATACTGTTTGGACAGCCATTTGACAAAGAGTGGTAGTGATTCAAAGGAACTGATAGTAAAACTGGCCCCATATCAATGTAAGGTCTATATTTTCGGTAAAACGGATTGAAATTATCTTGGTTTATTAAATATTTAACAGGCACTTATGCCGCAAATTTAATTCTGTCTTTCCATTGCTTTCCTAAACAGGGCTGAATGTCCAATACGGAAATAAATCGTTGCAGGAGAAAGCAGTTGTGCAAAAGTTCTTTCACAGAAACTTTTTAATTCCGTGTCGGTTGAGAAATACAACTTGCGCATTTTTCTCTTTTTACCTTTCCCTGATCCATAATGATAAAGAACGATTTGAACCGGATGGTCCCGATTTGTTTGCTTTTTAATTAGCTTCAATCTTAATGTGATATTATCTATAGGACAAACTATCGGTTTTTAAGCTGATCATTGCGTGGAACGTACTCTTTGAATAATAGACAGGTTAATGGGATATCTGTTTGCACTTGCCCAATTGGTAACCTCACCTCTTTTAACATTTTATCTTCTTCGTCTTCTTTTGCTTTCTTTAGGGAGTAGGGGTCAATCATTCTTGAGGATATATTGTTCTTACTGCAACATCTAAACTTAAAAACGTATGAAAGATCTTGTGTCCGGCATCCGGTATGATGCCTCTAATGTGATTAGTCAGGCTATAGGGCCAAGTAAAGAATTTTGCATGGGATATTTAAATCCCGGCGTTGTGGGTGGTGAAGGATATATTTCGACTATGAAATTGTCAGTCGGCACAGTCGACGTGAAAGACCTCGATGCAATAACCGAAAGGATTGTAGCGAAGGATCGTTGTGAGAAGAACGATGCGTATCTCGGGCAAGTCAACCTGATGAAAGCCTCGTCTTTTTGCGGACAGAATGGAGCCATCTGGGGATTTGACCTGGCGATGCACGATGACATTGCCAAAAGGAAAGAGATGCCTATCTACATGCAGGCGCAACCCGAAGGAGCGGACATCCCTGTTTATAATATCCGTCCGTTGCTGGAGGCAACCGAACGTCTGTTCGGCCGTGCCAAGGAGCGCCGTTTCCCTGTGCTTCCGGGAGCTTACGTACCGGGAGGTAGCAGAAAAGTTGTGGCATGCGGTCCTGTATGGGTATGGTCTGTAATCGGCCTGGCCATTCTGAAAGACCGTAGTAAAGGAGCTTGCCTGTTTGTAAAGGATGCAGGTACTTATGGAGACGATTCGACAACAGAAGGTGAAGCCATCGGTTTTCTGGAAGGTATACTTCGCAAAGCGACCAACAGTATTGCCCTTTGCGGTGAAGATCAGGATGTGATCTACGACCGTATTTACATCGGTTATAAATATACATTTGTAGAACCCGGTCAGGTAGGTTGTGCCCTGTCGTGCACTCCTGCCGTTTATATGGCGCAAAATGCTATTCCTGCCGATATGAAACCGGCCGATCTTTGCCAGATGACTATCAGTGACTGGGAAGAGAAGCTGGGGCTGGAAGAGTTGACGATCTTCGAATAGAAGTTTTGTAATCAAATACAAGCTACGGACAGGTACACAGGTTTATGATCCTGAGGACGGGTTTCTTTTCGATTCGTCCCTGGTTGTTCGTTTGTGGTAGGTGTACCTTCCGTAGCTTGTTCTGTTTTTACTGTTGTGCGATCCACCAGTCGATCATCTTACGTGCCAGGCTGAGTTTGCGGGGAAGTTCCGGCAAGTGATCCCTGGTATAGAAGTTCCCGGAGCTGAGCTCGTCATCTTGCAGGTGGATGTCACCACCGGCGTAGTCGGCGATAAATCCCACCATCAGTCCGCTCGGATAAGGCCAGGGCTGACTGCCGAAATAACGGATGTTTTTCACATCGAGCCCGGTTTCTTCTTTTACTTCCCTTGCCACACACTCTTCCAATGTCTCGCCTGTTTCGAGGAATCCGGCTACTAGGCTATTGAAAGTACCTTTAAAGTTGCGGGCATGTACCAATAACAGGGAGTCTTCTTTCCGCACCAATACCAGGATGGCTGTTGAGATGACCGGATAGATTTCTCTGCCACAATTCGGGCATTTCTTCATAATGGGTTCTTTCTGTACCAGCGGAGTTCCACAAGTGGGGCAGAAACGGTTGCTGCGGTCCCAGTAGAGAATTTCGTGAACCTTGCCTGCGGCCTGATAGTGTTCCGGCGACAAGTAATCATAAGAAGCGCGCAATCCTATCTGCACGTATTCCGGAGTTTCGGCTATCGGAGAGTCTGTGTAGAAAGCTTTGCATACCATGCCCGTTGCCGTGGTGATGGTGTGTACGGTTATTCCTTCCGGAGTGGTGACAGGGGCATTCTTGCCCGTGGGGATGGAAAAAGCATTGTCGTTCTTTTCCAACAGTAACTGATCTTGGTAAAAGATGAACCACCGGTAGTTGGTTTCTGTATTTATCATTTTGGGATTATTCTTTTTAATTGGTGCAAAATTATAAAAAGATACTCTTTCTGATGCCGGTTTCCTTTACAAAATATTCATCATGTGATACAAGCAGTACACTGCCCGTATAGTTCCGAACGGTAGCTGTGATGATTTCGATACTTTGTATATCCAGATTGTTGGTAGGCTCGTCCAGGATAAAGAGGTCGGGCGTGTTGTTACTAATCATCAGGCAGCAGAAAGCGAGTCGCATTTTTTCGCCTCCACTGAGTTGGATGCAAGGTTGATCCCAGCTCGTTGCCGGGAAGAGAAAGCGATTCAACCTGATTTTTATTTCGTGCTCCGGCAGGGCACGTACATTGAATGATTCTGCTTGTTGAAGCACCGTCAGCTGATTGCAGATGATGGAATATTCCTGATTCAGATAGACATAACTGAACCCGGCGCGTTCCAGTGTACCCGATGTTGGCAATAGGTCACCCGTAACCAATTTCAATAAAGTCGTTTTGCCGCTTCCATTGTCTCCTTCGATTCGTATCCGGTCGCCACTCTTCAGTTGAAAGCAGAGTGGAACCTCCCATAAAGGCGAATTTCCATAAGAAAAGTTTATTTCATGGGCAGCCAGCAATGTTTTTCCCGTATGTAAGGCGGAAGCATGGAAGTCGGTTTTAAGCAAAGCGTTTTCGGCCAGCCTGTTGCGTATCAGGCTACGTTCGCTGGTCAGTTTCTCTGACTTATTCTGATGGATGTCCGCCAGTTTGGTGGTACTTTTTTCTGCCCGGTCCTTCAGGGTGTGAACCGCCATGCGGGAGATGCCTTTTTTAGGCACTGATTTTTCGCTCCGTATATTCTGCTTTTCTTTTCGTTCGGCTACTTCGCGTGCCAGTTTTCGTATTTGGCGGAGTTCTTTTTCTTTCTCGTCCAGTTGTTGTTGCAGGGCGTTCTGTTGCAGTTCTTTCTGCTGCTTGTAGAATTCGTAATTGCCTCCGTAACACACAAGTGCGTTCCGGCTCAGTTCGCAGGTTTCGGGAAGCCTGTTGAGCAGAGTACGGTCGTGACTGACAACGATCAGGGTGGAACGGCATTTCTTTACCCATTCGTACAGTCGGTTGCGTCCTTGGTTATCAAGGTGATTGGTCGGTTCGTCCATCAATACGGCGGAAGGCTCTTGCAGTTCCAGGCCAGCCAGGAAGACCCGCGTCTTTTCTCCACCGCTCAGTGTGTGCATGGATTCGGAAAGGGATCTGTTTCCGAGTCCCCAGCCGTTGAGGGCGGCTAAGGCTTTTTCTTCGATATTCCAGTCGTCATCGAGGATGTTGAAATGATCGATGGAGGCATTTCCGTTCAGAATTTCATGAAGTGCTTTCTGCTTCCGGTCTATCCCGAGGGCTTGGGCAATGCTCATTTCATCATATTGCCCGAAGTGTTGAGGCACATAATAGAGGTCGTCGGGGCGGAGCACGTTCCCCGAAGACGGTTGTAATTTTCCGGCCATGATTTGCAGCAATGTCGATTTGCCGCACCCATTGTTGCCGATCAGGGCCAATTGCCGGCCTTTGCCGACGGTGAAACTGAGATTCCGGAAGAGAACTTCTTTGTCTGGATGGATATAGGTGATTTGTTGTACTTGAATACACATAACGGTCTATTGTTTTGAAAGTAAATACTTGCTGTTGATTTTGTGGGAAGCAGGAAGGGGACAGACAAACACAATAGAGGCTGAACAACACGGATTCGTGATGCTTAACAGTGAATGAAAAGAAGCATATTGAGAAAAGTGATGTTTACCGGAAGTGTTGTCTTACTTAGATATTCTCATGGGTATAAGTATGAAATTAGGTCGCAAAGATAGAGGATATTCCGGTAACTGCAAAAAAAGAGAGGGAAGAAATCGGATATTTCTCCCCTCTCCAAATGAAAAGGTTGTCCTGAATCGTGTAAAACAGGGGTTTTAAACTAATCTATTGAAAACAAATCGTTCAGTCCCTCGCCCATACTCGGATGGGTAAAGATGAAATCGCGAAGGAAAGTATAATGCTGTCCTGTCTTCATTGCCATGTTTACCACATTGATGACTTCGGAAGATTCGGCACAGAACAGTGTACAACCCATAATACGTCCCGAATGGCTGTCGACGATGGCTTTCAGTATGCCGTCAGTCTGTTGCAGCGTGCGCCTCCTCAAGAAGTAAGCGCATCCCGCCTTCCACGCATGAAGGATTTCTAGCATCACCTTATGTTAGGAATCCTTCATGCGTTTGTGCCAAACAGAAAATGAGCGCAGTACACGGACCAAGCAGCAAGTGTGATGCCGTCGGTGATCTCTCCAGCTGCAATCATCTGGCATACCGTGCTGGCAGGGATATAACGTGAATTTGAAAGCTCCCAATCAGCAGGACTGCAAGCTCCCGAATCTTCTTCCGAAAGCAGGATTCTTGCAACGGCAATGTCATCACGAAGAACGCCAGTGTCAGCATGAATGTGCTGCAAAATCTTAACCTGATCCTGTGAGACAGTAATTCCTGTTTCCTCGGATAACTCACGGACAGCAGTATCTCGAGAATCCTCATCATCGGCACCCATGCCCCGTGGAAACTCCCAAGCCCATTGTCTGGTAGACACCCTCCAGTGACGTGCAAGAAGAAAAGCGGATGTTCCATCTGGCAAAATCTGCTCCACAATGCAGACAGCACCAGCCTTGCCATTGCGAACTGAAGCTACATGAAACTGCAGTCGTTCTCCGGTTGAACGCACGATTGCGGTGTTCTTGGTTACGGTGAAGTCCGCTCCGCCATGCTCGCGGAACACTTCAGTTTCAGACTGAATATCAAGTGGAGGAATTCCATCTTCTACAGGAACAACGTGTTGGATTGAATCAGTAGCCATGTATCAATCCCCCATAAACACAACAGTCTTGGCGCTCGAATGCACACCTCTGATCCAGGCGAACAACTCTCCAAAATCAGGAACCACAGAAACAAACCAAGTAACAATAACAACCAGCCAAAGTGGGACTGTGCCATCGTTAAACCAAATTTGATCGCAAAACACCGAAATAAGAGCGAGCACAAATGCAAGTGCTGTCTTGTTCCGCATACTCTTGGCGTCGTCAAGAAGGCTGACTTCCTCGCTTGCCTTCTGAATAAGATAAGCAGTGTTCCTGGTGTGCAGCTTCTGCGTTCTTAGCGGAGTTGTGGGAGAACAGTTCCTCCAATTATCAATGGTCGTGCGCGCCTCGTAGCAGAAGCAAGAGAAAACGTGGTATGGCATACCACCCAAAATCTCCGTTATAGACCCAGACAAAGTGAGAGAAGAGGAGGGATTTGCATTGGTGAGATGCTTGAAAGAACGTATCATCTTGCGGAGCGTGCCAGCTTCCTCTTCGATAGAATCCGCCATACTTTTACCGGCAATCTGCTCATATGCATTTGGCGTGGCGGCGACAGCGATAAGGCATGCACCAAGATGAGTGGCAAGAGTCCGTTGGTAGACGAACTGATACCAAGATTTCAGCAACTGATTCGGCGTACTATCCGTGTGGTTCGTGCTGTTAGGGGCCTTTTCAGCTGGTGTTTTTCTTGTGTGAGCTTCGACTGCGTCGAGCTTGTCTGGATATTTCTTATCGATACAGGCAAAAGCTTCTGAACGTTGTGATATTTCGGCAATCTGATGGAGTGTTTTGATGACCTCTGCGGTCTTCGAGTCAAAAGGTTTCTTGGTTGCCAAGTGCTTTTTCAGGATTAGGTTGTTCTGACGAGAGTATTTTGCAAACAACTCATCGAAGTCCATGTTTTTAATCTGTTCCTCGCGTCCCTTCTTGATGCGGTTGCGCACGTCTTCAGTATTTTGATTTTCGTATAATACCAATCCGCAGTTGACCGCATCCAGCCAATCCTGCCAGCGCTGGGCAAGGTAAGCGTAAGTATCTTCGGTTTTTTTTTGAAAAAAGAAGCAAAAGCCGAGGTGATAATTTCAGGCAAGTTTCCGTTCTGCTGTTGCTTCCAACGGTTGACTTTCTCAGTGAGATTTTGGTAAAACTCTGCGGGTTGCGAGAGTGTATCGGCATAACTGACCGTGCAATCCAAAGTGCAGTATTCCAGCGGGCGGATGGTGTATTGATCTGGAGTTGCGGGGCAGTCTTCAATTAATGTATGCAAATGGCTGTCTTGTTCTGCTGACTTCCGTGCCTTCTCTTGGACAGCACCAACTGTGCTGAGTGTGAAATTAAACAGACATTCCTCAAATGAATCATATCGACCAGAAATGATGATGGACGGGCCATCTTTATAGGATTTCCCAAGTAATGAATTGACGGTATTAGGGCCGAGGGCAAGGAAGAAAAGACCGTCGCAAACCTCTGCGTCAGACAGCATGATCTGAGGGCAATATAAGTACGCGGTACGAATTATGCCCGCGAAATGCGTGGTGAATGAAGTGTGAGCATTAAGCAGGTTTTCACAAGTTCGTGTGCTGCGGTTCTTGAGCCATAGTTCTTCAATGGATGGAAGCGTGGTATTGGAGATGCTTTGGGTTGATGCCAGTTCATCTTCCTGGTTTTGGGCTTCTTGAAGAAGTTGTTCCCAGCTGTGTTTCTGTTCCGTGGAATCGAAGTTTGTCACCATCGTGGCATAAGGGCGCTGGTTCATAGCGGCTGATTCCTCCTGAGATAAAAGGCTCACAGCTTTGATTGTACTGATGCGTCTGGTGGGGGAATGCTTTATGGGTTTGAATCGACAAACGATCATTGAAAAACGTGGAGGAGCAAACATAACGGTGTTCGACTATGCAACTCTGCCGGTACTCTGAAATTGTGAGTAGTGAGATTTTCAAGCCGCGCAACATCATCGTGACCGGCGGATGTGGGTTTATCGGAGCCAATTTCGTGCGCTATGTGGTACGTAACCATCCTGACGTGCACATAACCGTGCTCGACAAGCTGACGTATGCCGGAAATCCGCAAAATATCGCAGGTCTTCCGCAATCGCAAGTCGAACTCGTGCAAGGCGATATCTGCGATGCCGCACTACTGGAACGTATCGTGCCCGGGCATGACGCGATCGTGCATTTCGCAGCCGAATCGCACAACGACAATTCCATCGCCAATCCTGAACCCTTCATCACAACAAACGTGGAAGGCACGTTCCGCCTGCTTGAAGCGGCACGTAAGCATGACGTGCGATTCCACCACATCAGCACCGACGAAGTGTACGGCGATCTCGTGCTCGACGATCCACGCAAATTCACCGAAAGTACGCCATACAAGCCGTCGAGTCCGTACAGTGCGTCGAAAGCGGCGTCCGACCAGCTGGTGCGCGCGTGGGTTCGCACGTACGGGCTTCGCGCCACGATCTCCAACTGTTCCAACAATTACGGGCCGTACCAGCATGTGGAGAAATTCATTCCGAGGCAGGTCACATCCATCATGGAGGGTGTGCGGCCGAAACTGTATGGCACTGGTGAGAACGTGCGCGACTGGATTCATACGGAAGACCACTCTTCTGCGGTGTGGGAGATTCTTACACGCGGGCGGATCGGCGAAACGTACCTGATTGGCGCGGACGGCGAAATGAGCAACATTGCTGTAATGCGTATGATTCTGCGGCTTATGGGGTGTGCGGAGGACGCATTCGACTGGGTGCGTGACCGTCCTGGGCATGATCGACGTTACGCGATCGATTCCAATAAGCTGCGTACCGAACTCGGCTGGCGGCCCGTGCACACCGATTTCGAAGCCGGTTTGCAAGCGACCATCGCTTGGTATGCTGCCAACCGCGCCTGGTGGGAGCCCGCCAAAGCCGCCACCGAAGCCCGCTACCGCGCCCAAGGCCAGTAAAGCACGTCGGACGGGAGCGTTTGTGACGGTGCGTCATGGTGAATGCGGCGCAGCCTGGCAACTGGGTTCGGTAAGTGGCGATTGGGAAATAACGTGTTGCAAGTAGCTGACTTCGTCAGGAAATGCCTCCGGTCGGACTGTCGAATCTGCCATATATAAGCCAGATACGGTGCGAAAGTGTATTTAACGGGGCAAAGTTGTGTTTTTGGATAACTTTTACCCCGTTAAATTGCTGTAAACAGGCAATAGGAGCGTTTGAAGGTGATATAGAGGGTATGAAAATCTGTCGTTGAGCGTGTAAAATAAGCCTTTAACGGGGCAAAGTTGTTCTTTTGGGTACTTTTACCACCGTTAAAACCGTGATGATGGAGTAAAACATGCAAATGTATCGTCGAGAGCATTATCTAGCCAAGCTTCGTCCGTTCTATGACGATGCGGGACTCATCAAGGTGGTCACCGGCATTCGCCGTTGTGGAAAATCGAGTCTGCTGTGCAGCGTCATGGATGAGCTGCGGGAACGTGGCGTCGTGGAAGGCAATATTTGCTACATCAATCTTGACCGTCGAGAATACCAAGACGTGAACACTCCGGAAAAGCTTGATGCAGTCATTGAACATAGCCTTGGCAAGTCAGTTTCAATGCGTTACCTGTTTATCGACGAAATACAGAACGTGAAGGGGTATGAGACCATCGTCAACGGATGGCGTGAAGAAGGCGACTGCTCGATTTTCATCACTGGATCCAATTCATACCTACTATCCGGCGAGCTTGCCACCAAATTGACAGGCCGCTATATTGAGCTGGAAATGTTCACCCTATCGTTCAACGAATATCTCGGCATGCGCGAGTATCTTGGACTTCCCAAAAAGCCGGAATCGCAGGTTTTCCAAGAATATCTCACCTATGGAGGGTTCCCGAAGGCGCTGGAATATGAGGATCTTGATGCGAAAGCCATGTATATCCAAGATGTCATAGGGCAGATTTTCAGCAAAGACATAGCCGCTCGCAAAGTGGTGCGTCACCGCGATACTTTCCAACGCGTGCAGGACTATCTCATCAACAACTATGCCGCTCCCACGAATCTGTCGGGAATCGTCGAATATTTGAAACGCAGCGAAGGCGTGACGGTCAAACGTGAGACTCTCGCGAACTATGTCCGGCTGCTGGAGAACGCGAAGATTCTTTACAAATGCCCGCGATTCGATTTGCGTTCGCGCAGGTCGTTGAGAGGAGGGGAGAAGTACTATCTTGCGGATCCTGGTATACGATTCGCGCGTAACACCGATACGCGGATGAGCTACGGCCCAGCCTTGGAAAATGCGCTGTACGTGCATTTGAGGTCGAAAGGTTACGAGGTGAGCGTGGGCATTATTGGTAAGCTGGAGTGCGACTTCATTGTGCGTAAGCGGGAGCGGTACGCCTATGTGCAGGTGTCGATGAGTGTGCAGGATTCTAATGTTGAGGAGCGTGAATTCCGTCCGTTCACGAAGCTGGCTGACGGGTATCCGAAATACCTGTTTAGTTTGGACCCGCTGCCAATGCAGCGCGACGGCGTAAGACATCTCAACCTGATGGAGTTTCTACGCGCGGACGGAGATCTCGACCTCTCATAGCATTTGGTGGGTGCTATCTCGCTTATGTATGGCAGATTTTGGGGTTCGTCCGGACGTATTTCGCTTATATATGGCAGTTGGTTTTTAAAACAAGCAACTTAGGGGGTAATTTTGTACCCTCTAACTGCGGTCTTTCCGGAATGACCTGCCATATATAAGCGAGATGTCTCCGGTCGGACTGTCGAATCTGCCATATATAAGCCAGATACGGTGCGAAGGCGCTTGTACGGGGGTGAAGTCGTTCAAAATGCAACTTTGACCCCCGTTAATAAGCTCTTTCGTGGTTTTTGTGGAAGGGGGTATCGATTTGCGGTATGGGCGGTTATCGGGTTGTGAAAACGTTGCGAAAGTCATCTTTAACGAGGTCAAAGTTGTTTGAAAACGCAACTTGGCCCCGTTGAACGCAGGGGTGTCGGAGCTAGGGACGGCGCCCTGGCGGCTCGTCTGGGTCGGACGGCTTACTTGGCGGACTCGAGTTTGAGTTCTTGGCTGGCGACCACCGACTTGGCGGCCACGTCGAGTTCGTTGGTGATGTTGCGCAGGTTGTCGGCGTATTTGCGAATGTCGTCCGTCGCTTTGGTGAAGTCGCTGGCGTTGCCGCTTGCGGGGCATGCTGGCGTGCTTTCCACGGCTTTGGCCAGTGTGATCGCATCCTTCAGGGTTTCGAGCGTGGTACCGTCCGCCACGTCATTCACGGTGAGTTTCGCTGCTTCTTCAGCTTCTTGTTGCGCTTCTTCAAAGCTCTCCTGATGCGTGGCGAGCGCCTTCGCATTCAACGCGCAGGTGTCGCTGGCGGCTTGTGTCATTTCGCGCTTGTTGGAGACTGCGATGATGGCGACGGCTGCGAGCGCGATGGCAGCTACTGCGATCATGGCGATGATGGCGATGGTCTTGCGCTGTTTCACATTGTTTTTCTGCATGGTTGGCTGCATGGTGGTTCCTCTCTTCTTGTGTGGCTCTCATTTCAGACAAAACGTTGTGAGTATACAAAAAAACACTTCCGAGAAACGATTTACCGCTGGAAATAGTGCGGATTATTTTGCTGTGAAAGGAATTTGTTTGTGATTGCGATGCTGGGCGCGTCAGGATCGCGTGGCATTTATGCTGGAGGGAGAAACGTTTTAAGGGGGTTTGGATGGCGTATCGTGCGACACTGAAGGATGTGGCCGCTGCCGCGGGGGTGTCTGTGACGACGGTTTCGCTGGTGTTGAATAATCGACCGGCTCGCGTGTCCGAGGAGAAGCGCAAGGCCATTGCCGACGCGGCGAAGAAGCTGAATTACGTGCCGAATCAGAGCGCGCGAAGCTTGGTGACCAAGCAGTCCCAGCTGGTTGCGCTGATCGTGCCTGATATTGAGAACTTGTTTTTCGCGGCGCTTGCCAAGTGCGTGGAGGATGAGTGCGCCGCGCAGGGGTATTCGCTGATTGTGGCCAATTCCGATGATTCGCGTGCTGCGGAGCATGAGTTGTTGCAGCGCCTTCCGGCTCGTGGGGTGGACGGTGTGATGCTGATTCCGGCGCGCGAGTCCTGCGCTGGCGATGCTGCTGAGCGGTTGCGTGAGGATGTGGCGCTTGTGTCGTGCCCTGTGGTGTTGATTGATCGTTTGACGCAGTGCGGTTGGTGCGATGCCGTTGGTTTTGACAATTATCTTGGCGGTCGTTTGGCTGCCCGTTATCTGTTGGAGGGTGGTCATACTCGTATTGGCATTGTGACTGGCGATACTGCGGAGTCGAGTGCTGCGGAGCGTCGTCGTGGGTTCGTGGATGCCGTCGAGCAGGCGGGGGAGTGTTTCGATTCGTCGCTGTGCGTTGAGGGGGATTACCGTTTCGGTAGTGGCTATCATGCTGCGGATCAGATTATTGATGGCGGTGCGACGGCCGTGTTCTGCTGCAACGATGTGATGGCGCTTGGTTTCCGTCAGCGTATGGCGGAACGTGGGTTGCGCGTTACTGAGGATATGCAGGTGATTGGTTACGACAATATTCTCAAACGATTCGGTC
>OGXR01001268.1_pt1 | contig 18972 bp, 21 predicted proteins | sample 1576331 | NCBI WGS metagenome assembly OGXR01 (sample SAMEA3541473, study PRJEB24748) | human gut metagenome | biome: human gut; feature: human-associated habitat; material: faeces | place: China | collected 2012 | reverse complement strand
CTGGCGGTCTATCTCTTGTTTTCGGTTGCTTGCTTCCTTACCGTACATGAGCATTGGCACCGGGGTTGTCATTACCATACCCTTCCAGCAGATTGACCGCGCCCCAGATGCCGAGACCCGCGCCGAGGGCGATGACCAGCGTCTGGAGCACTTGAATAGCCGAATTGAAAAACTCCATTCAAAAACCCGGGGCCTCGCCACGCAAAAGCGCAGACTGCCGGCCCAGCCCCGGCCTCCTTTCAATATGTTATTGAAAGCAGCCGTTTTCTCTTGGGTTTCATCAGGTCTCGTCGTCGGTCTCGTTAGATTAGTTGCAACACCTCCTTACAACGTAACCGCTCAATTTAATATGGCATTGATGAAAATAGTAAAAGCTGATATAATTAACAAAATTATACCTATGAAGTGGGGTGTTAGTCGTATGCAGATAACGAAAATTAGAGTGAAGAATTTTAAAAGCTTTAAAGATGAAACCATTACTCTAAATCGCTTAAATATACTTATTGGTTCAAATGCGGCAGGAAAATCAAATACAGTCAGCATAATTGCATTTTTGAACGATATAATTGAGTTCGGTTTGGATAACGCGATATCCCTTTCGGGTGGCTTGGAGTATGTCTTAAACACATCACTTCCTAAATCTATTCCTCTGGAAATATCCATCAGTTGCTTTTGTGAGGATGACAATTGGATATCCACAAAGCCGCAAGACAAAAGCAATAGGTTAATCATGTCGAAATTTGATTGCACATTTGAAATTACTCCTCACAAACGAGGTTCGGGGTATAGTGTAACAAAGGATACACTGACACTGTATTTTTACCAATTTGTTAAATCAACACTTCCAAACGAACCTAACCATAGGGACGTCGACTATTCGCATGAATATATATTGGAATACCGTAAAAGCAAGAAAAAAGTGATGCTCGATTGGAAGATCAATGGGCCTGATTTCAACAAGCAGGATTTAGACGATGCCACGGGAAGTTCATTTATTGCGAAGCTAATAAGCGGGCTGCCCAACAAAAACGAGGTACTATTCAGGTACATATCATTTTTTTCTCCTTTTATAGCATCTACTGTCCCGCTTGCTAGAATCTATGATTTCGACCCCAAAATGATGAAAAAGGCGGCTACTATGACTTCAGTAACTCATCTTGAGGAGAATGGGGAAAACCTTGCGAACATTCTTAACGCTCTTCTCAAGTCTAAGGCAAACCGAGAACGCCTAAAAGATTTGCTAAATGATTTTCTGCCGTTTATAGACAATATAAGCACCGAAAGCAATTTTGACAAATCCGTTTCGTATAAAATTAAGGAGAACTATTCATCTAAGCCGTTATATGCTAATTTTCTTTCTGATGGCACTGTGAGCATTTTGGCGATAATAATTGCACTAAACTTTGAAAGCGGCTCTGATATCATCATTCTAGAGGAACCAGAACGGAATTTGCATCCATACTTGATGGATCGCTTAATGGAAATGGCGAGAGAGACGTCAAAGCAAAAACAAATCCTAATTACGACACATACTCCTGAATTGATTAAGCATGCCAGCATTGAAGATGTTCTATTTGCAAACCGTGATGTAAATGGGTTTTCACGAATAATGCGTTTGAGTGATAGCGAGACAGTAAAACAATTTCTACAAGATGAAATTGGAATTGATTGCTTGTATGTCAACAATTTGCTAGGTGATTAAAATGAGCAATTTACATCGTATCTTATATGTGTTTGTTGAGGGGTTGGATGATGAGAGGTTTTTTGCACATTATTTTAGTGTCAAGAATATTAATACTAAAATAATTAAATATTCGAGGTTGAAGAGAAGAGAATTATCCAGTCTGCTTAGAAGCTGTACGCGTAACGGCAAGGATAAATATGTTTTCGTCGTTGATGGAGATCATGTAAGTATTGAAGAAAGAATTAAAAAGGCACTTCAAAAGTATCCGGATTGTTCGCGAGAATGTTTAGTTGTTTCCCAAGAAGAAATAGAAAGCTGGTATTTGGCTGGGTTAAACCGAGAACAATCAAATAAACTAAAGATTAAGTATATTACGAATACAGACGATCTAACAAAGGAAAAGTTTGAAACTATGATTCCTTCAAGCTTGAATTGTATACGGTTCAAAATTGAGATTCTAAAAGTTTTTGATATTGATGAAGCGAAGAGTAGGAACCATTCGTTCTGCGCTTTCGCTGAAAAGTACTAAAAATATAGCGGACCACAATGACTGTTTTTTTGAGTATATAGGTTACAGTCAACTATATGCTCAAAGTTAAGGTGGCCCGCTATATCTATAGTATTTTACAACAATGATAATACCATTACTGTCGAACCATATCCGGAACTATCTCGTACACGTCGTATTCCTCGTCGGCCTTGAGCTTGAGGCGGCGGGAAATGTACTTTTCCACGTCAAAGGTGTTGCGCTTATCTGCGTCAGAGAGGTGCTTGTAGTTGGGATGCTTCGTTATGTCGTACTTGTCGCTCAGGAACGGGCGCAGGCCGCGGACTTGGAGGATGCACTTGCCGCCGTCGAGGGTGGCAAGGTCGTCCACGCTCATGAGCTCGCGCCCAAGCTTTTGGTAGTTCAGGCTGTGCGAAGTTTCCCGGCCGCGGCTCTCGCCGGTGTTGTAGGTGTCTATGGTCTCGCGGCCCAGCGACTGGCTCAGCTCCTTGAGCGTGCTCGGCTCCGAGCCGCCGAGGAACAGGCGGGAATCGCAGTTGCCGATGATGGTGTCGGCGTTGTCCTTGTAGAGCGCCTTGAGCTGGCTCTGCGCTTGCAGCACGAGGCAGGCGGAAATTTCACGGCTTCGTATAGTCGCCATGAGCTTTTCGAGATTCGGAATCTGCCCGATGTTCGCGCACTCGTCTATGAGGCAACGCACATGGACGGGCAGCCTGCCGCCGTAGACATCGTCGGCTTTCTCGCAGAGCAAGTTGAATAGCTGCGTGTAGACCATGCTTATTAGAAAGTTGAAGGTGCTGTCCGTGTCGGACATGATGAGAAACAGCGCGGTCTTTCGGTCTCCCAGCGTGTCCAGCGCCAGCTCGTCGCGGCTCGTGACCTCGCGCAGCTCGGCGATGTCGAAAGGGGCGAGGCGAGCGCCGCAGCTCACGAGTATGCTCTTGGCGGTCTTGCCCGCCGCGAGCTTGTACTTGGCGTACTGACGCACGGCGAAGTGTTCCGGGTCCTTGGCCTTGAGCTCATCGAACAGGCAGTCCACGGGGTTCTTGAACTCCTCGTCGTCCTCGCGCACTTCCATCGAGTTGAGCATTTCAAGCATCGTGCCGAAGTTCTGCTCCTCCTCTGGTGCCTCGTAATGGATGTAGCCGATAAGCGCCATGTAGAGCAGCTTCTCGGCGTTGGTCCAGAACTCGTCGCCCTTCTGCCCGCTGCCCGTGGTGTTGGTTATGAGGCAGGTCACGAGCTTCAATATGTCCTTCTCCGAGTGGATGTACGCGAAGGGGTTATAGTGCATGGACTTTTTGAAGTTGATGGTGTTCAGTACGCTTATCTTGTACCCGGCGCGCTCCAAAAGGCGGCCGGTCTCCAACACCAGCTGCCCCTTCGGGTCGGTGACGACGTAGGAGCTGTGCAGCTGCATGAGGTTCGGCTTGATGAAAAACCTCGTCTTGCCCGAGCCGGAGCCGCCGACGATGAGGACGTTTTTATTTCTCGCGGTCTTTGCATTTTTCGGCCTCGAATCCATCGTCAGGCGCTCGGTCTGAGTGAGGATTACGTTGTTCTGGAACTTCGGGTTGATGTATGGCCGGATGTCCTCTGCGGTGCCGAAGCGGGCCGCGCCGTACTCGATGTTGTGCCGGTACTTCTTCGCGTTCTTGCCCTTCATGTACACGGCAAAGCGCAGCAGCAAACCGCAGACAAGACCGACGCAGAGGTCGAGGGTGTTGAAGCTCGGAAGCGGGTTCCCAAATGCAGAGGGAATAGCACTGAACAGCCCGAGTATCTTCTCCGAGGCATCGCCGCCCTCGGCCATGCGCCAGGCCTCGCCGAGATTGGTGCAGGCGAGGCCTATGAGCACATAGGGCAGGTTCGTGAGTATGAGCTTTTTTGCTTTCATCGCTCAAGCTCCTTTTTGCGCTCCTTGGCAGGCTCGGCTTTCGATGCCTGAGCCGTGAGGTCACGGAGCTTCTTGAGCACCGAGGGGCGTCGCTCCTTTTTGCCCGCGTACTCCTTGAGCGCGGCGGTGAGGGCGTCCGCGTCCCGCGCCTTGAAGAACACGAGGTATCTCGGCTTGTCTGCGGACTTGTCCTTCTTGATAGCAAAGTCCACGCCGTATTTGCGGGCGACGTGCTCGAAGTCCCGGATGCTGCCGTCGGCAAGCTCAATGCTGCTGACGCCCTGGTTTTGCCCGATGAGCTTCTTCACGCTCTGCTTGCCCTGCGGGTGGACGTAGGCTTTCGCAGCCTTCTTGTTTTTGCGGTAGGCCAGCAGTTTAGATATTGCGTTCTTGAGCGTCCGTCCGGTCAGCTTAGCCGTGTTGATCGCCAGTGTCAGTGACCGGCTCTCGACCTCCTCCTGCATTCAGTCACCTCCTGTTCATCGCTCAGCCTCCTGTCTCGCGGGGGCGGCGCGGGGTTTGTCCTGCGTGATGACCAGCTTGCCGCCTATGGCCGTGAACTTCTCGGGATACTTGAACATAACCAGGTACTTGGTTTGCAGCTCCTTCGGGAGCGAGCAGAAGTCGTCCTCGCCGAGCCCGCAGACGAAGAACGGCCCGGCGATGATGTCCTGGACTTTGCCCGCCTCATCCCGGACGGCTCGGTTGTAAGGCATGCCGTAGACTTTGCCTTCCTCGTTGCAGATGAGCGCCACAGGGTCGTCGAAGAAATATGCGGCCTCTATGTAGCCGCCGACAGCGGCCTGCAACGACTTCAAGTCTGAGCCTATCTCGGCAAGTCTGGCCTCCTTGCCCGGTTCGACCAGCACCACCTCCATCAGGTCACTTCCTCCACAACGAAAACGACCGAGAGCACCTGCTCGTCGATGCCGACGGAGGTCGCGGAGACCTTGGCGTCGTAGTCCAGCGGCATCGTGCTTCCAGCGCCGATGCTCCAATCGCCGGTAAGAGTAAGTGCATCACTGTCACCGCTGTTTGCGGACTGTGCGCCGCCGATGGCGAAGCCTATGAGCTTGCTGTCAACCTTGGCCGCGGCCATGTTGTAGGTGAAAGGCACGAGCGTCCAGCCGTTCTCGGTCCTCAGCGTGACGCCGGTGACGCGCACATCGCAGGTGGAGTTGTTGGCGATGGCGGCGTCGGTGCTTGCCGTGACCTCGCCGTTTTCGGTCACAGCCAGAGGCAGACCGGCAGGGACGGTGACGGAGAATATCTTTATCTGCGTCCAGTGCGCATAGAGCGTATGCGCCGTCTTGCTGCCGACCTCCGTGTTCTTCTGCACAAGCTCGCCTCCGTCGGCTTCGGTGAACCAGCCGTCGAAGATGTAGCCCTCCCGCGTCGGTTCAGGCAGCTCACCGTAGGTATCGCCGAACACGACGGTAACGCTGTCATCCTCAAGCACGCCGCCGCAGGTGTCGAGCGTTACGTCGACGTAGACCGTCAGCTCCTTGGAGCAGCCGTCGCAAAGCCCGTCGCCGTTCGTGTCGGCATGGTTTGCGTACTCGTAGACGGAATAGCCGCAGTCCGAACAGGTCTTGGTACGCCGGTGCTGGGTCTCGCTGTAGTCCTGCCAGTCGCCGTAAGTAAAGCTGTGGCTCTCATAGGTCGCGGAGCCTATATAGCTGGAACAGGTGGAGCAATACTTCTGTACCTTGTGCTGCGTGGAGGTGTAGGTGTTGTACCTCGTAGTCGTGGTGTGGCTGCCATAAGATGTCGTCCTGCTGCCGCATCTGGTACAGGTGCCCGTGCGGCTGTGCTGGCTGCTGTTGTAGTACGTCCAGCTGCCGTAGCTATAGCTGTGGATCGCGCCGCTGTCCACCAGAGCGCCGCAGTCGTCGCAGTATTCGTACCAGTTGCAGCCGTTCCACTCCGTGTAGGTGGAGTAATGGTAACACGGTTCCACATAGACATAGCCGCAGACCGTGCAGACCCCGTCCGAGTCAAAAGAGTGCGGGGCCTGAGAACTCCAGTTGAATTCTATCTGGCCGCAGCCGGAGCAGCGTGCGACGTACCAGTGCAGGTCGCTGCCATACGCCTGCCATTCCCATACTGCACTACACGGATTTCCCGGAAGGCAGACGCAGTTGCTTATGCCGCAGTTGTGATTCGCGGCGAAAGCAGAGGGAACGAGCGTAAAGGCCAGCACGAGGATAAGAAGCAGGGATACGATTCGCTTTTTCATCATTTCTTCCTCCTTACACGATGGAGATCGTGAACACGACGTTCAGCGCGTTCACATTCTCACTGTTCGGTGCATCTGCGCTTATCTTGGCGAAGTATTCGAGCGCGAGGCTCTCCTCGGCCTTGATGACCGGGAAGGCCGTGGTGTTGATACTGAGCTTGCCGGGGCCTTCCGTGGGACAGCCGTTTATCTTGAGCGCCACGCGGTGTGCGCCGGAAAAGCTGTTGTAGCTGCCGACCTTGTATGCGCCGTCCGTGACCTCGACGCCGGAGACCCGCACGGAGCCGCTTTTGGAGTTGTTCGTTATCCTGGCGTTTTCCGCCGTGAGCACGGTGCCGTTAATGACCTCGATGGGCAGCGACGCGGGGACGGTGACGTTAACTGCGCGGTACTCGTTGTCCACGGTGAGCGTGACCGGCACCGTCGCCGCCGTCGAACCGGCCGCGTGTGCGCCGAGCGAGAGGCAGAGCGCGAGGGCGAGGATGAGTGCGCCTGTGCGTTTGGCTTTCAAGTGTTTACCCCCTTTCAAAGAGTTGGGGCGGCTTGCGCCGCCCCTCGGTCAATTACGCCACGGTATCCCACTCGATGACGAAGACGACGCTGGCAACGGTGGCGGCGGTGACGGCGCTGGAGAGCGGGGTCACGATGGCGTCATAGTCCACGCCGACGCTGTTGCGGGAGCTGTCGCCCACGCCGGTCATGTAGCAGCCCTCGATGGGCGCGGTGATGAGGCTCTGGGTGGCCTCGTCGGTGCTGGTGGCGACCTGAGCGCCGCCGCCTATGCTCATGGCGAAGCCGAGCTTGTTGGAATCGACCTTCTCACCGGCGAGGGACGCTTTGTCCCCAAAAGCGGTGAGGTTCCAGCCCTCAGCGGCGCTGATGCTGACGGAGGCCACGCGGACAGCGCCGTAGGAGTTGTTGGTGATGCGGCAGTTGTCCGCGGTGAGGACATCGCCGTCCTGGCTCATGGTCATGGGCAGGGAGGTGGGGACGGTGACATTCATGGCGGTGCCGGCGGGGTCTCCGCCGGAGCTGCCGTCGGTGGTGGAGCTGAGGCTTACAGGCGTGGTACCGGAGCCGCCGCTGGCCGTGATGTTGTTGTCCGCGCAGGCGCTGACGGCGAGGGCAAAGACGAGGCAGAGGGCGAGGATGAGGGATGCGGGCTTTTTGAACTTTTTCATGTGGGCATTTCTCCTTTTGAATAAAATATTTGACCGCCTTGCGGCGAGGTCACAAAAGAAAAGACCGTCACTCAAGGACGGTGACGGTCACGACAGCCCCGGCGCAGCCGAGGTAGTCCCCGGTGTCGGGGTCAACGTTGTAGAACAGCGCTGTGCATTTGTATGTACCGGGGTCGAGGTCAACGCTGAGTTTCGCGGACTCTATCTTGCTGCCGACGGGTATGGCCCCGGATTTGTAGATGAGTTCGCCCGTGTCGTCGCGGCTTATCTCGACTACCTGCGGGTAGTTGTTGACTTCCTCGTTGACGATCATGAGGCTGCCCTTGGACGTGCCGTCCGCGAAAACGGGCGAGGTGTTCATGCTGATGTTGATCATGCCTTCCTCGACCTTCTCGTTGAGACCGGCGATGATCTCGTCGGTGTCGGCCTCATCCCAGCCGCCCTCGGTGGCAGACGGGTCAAACTCGATGCCGCCGTGGTCGTCCGCGGGCGCGCCGCAGCTGCGCAGGAGCAGCAGAATGACGATAACGATGACAACCGCCACGGCTGATGCAATGGCAATAGCCTTGCCGGGGCTTGCGTCCTTTTTGGTTTTCTTGTTCATGATTTGCCTCCTTGTAATTTGTTCAGGGCCTGCGCGTTAAGGGCTTATATGGCCTCACCTCCCTTGCCGTAGAGGTCGTGCTGTACTTGCGCCGCCATGCCGCTGCTCTCGGAAAAGTAGGAGTTGTAGAGCGCTGTCAGCAGGTAGGCGCGTATGTTGCGCACCTCCGTTGTGTTCTTGCCCATGCACCAGAGGACGTATTCGAGGTGCCTGCGCTCCAGCTTCAGCAGCCGGGATTTCACAGCGGCGGCGGGTTTGTCCTCCTTGCCGACCCGGATATACCGGCGCGTCGAGCAGACGGCCTCGACCATCAGCTCAACGATGTCGTCCACTATGCCGGGGTCACAGCCGCTTTCTTCGCGGACTATGTCCGACTCAAGATTCTCAGTTATGATCTCGCGCCAAATCCCTTCATCTTCGCTTCCTTCGCGCGAAGCGCCGGAAGGAACAGAATCGATACTTGCTTGAGTCAGTTCTTGATTATTTCTTTTCTTATTTATTTCTTTATTTATTACTGGCGGGTTTCCCGAAGGCGGGTCATCCAGCGACGGGTTTTCCGACTCTGGATAAGCCGAATGCGGTGGGCGCGAAATTGGCTCCTCATAGATGATGTATTCAATATCCGTGTACCGCCCGCGGCTGTCTCGCACCTTGCGGCGCTCAAGGTAGCCGAATTTCTCAAGCTCCTTAAGCGCCGAGCGGATCGCATCCCGCCCTTCTGCACAGAAGGTTCTCATGCCGTTGATCGTGTAGTCCCAGTTGTCCGGCTTGCCGAGCATTTTCATGAGCAGACAGGTGGCCTTCATGGACATGAAGTTGTTCATGAGGATGTCGTTGGACACGACGGTGAAGTTGCTTTTCTTCTCGATGCGGAATTTCTCAGACATTAACTCCGTCTCCTTCTTCACGCGCAAAGCGCTCGTCGAGCTCTGCAACGCTCCAGTTTTTCTTAAATCGTCCCAGCGGCGAGCTGCCGAACTGGGACCGTGCGCGGCTGTCCATGTCCAGCAATTGCGCCCAAAGCTCCGGGTGATGGCGTCGCAGTTTGCGAAGCTCGCCAATGCGCTGAAAGGGGCAGCACCAGCAAGATGCCCGGTTGTATACCTCATAAAGCCCACCGAAGCGAAAGCCCCGTTCATAGCAGATTTGCAGGGCCTCAGATTCGGTGATGCCCCAGTCAACAAGCGGGTAGCTATCTGTTTTGCAGCGCTTTGCCTCGTCAGCGGCAATGCCTATGTATTGCACACACGGCCTGTCACGGCGAAGGCGGTTCACTTCACGGGATATGAGGTGCGTTTTGAGCTGCCCGGTGCACCAGCGGACGTGGATGCCGGGCCAGCCGTTACCCTTGCACGGGACGCCCAGCAGCTGGCGGTTTGCAATGCAGGACGCCTTCTGCTTCGGCTCGTCGAACATCATGTACTCAAAGCTCTTGGGGCTTTTCAGGCGCGTTATGTGTATTCCGCGTTCGCGGTAAAGGTGCTCGTCCACCTGCTTGAGATGCTCGTACATCTCGGGATACTCCATGCCCGTATCTGCGTTCAGCACGAGGTCGATGGGCATATCTCGCTCAAGCATGAGCAGGAGCATGGCCGTGGAATCCTTGCCTCCTGAGAGGCTGACTGCGTGATAGGTGTCAGCCAGTGGAGCCACCACCTGTTTTCAGTACGGCTGGGCCATAGTTGGCTATGAGCAGCGCGTTGACGATGAGCCGGAAGGCTTCGTCGTCAATGACCTCGGTGTCGGCAAGAAGCTCGACGGGCATTGCCTCGCCAGAGTCTGCGACGCCCAATATGGTCTTTGCAGCAGTAACAAGCGCGTAGTCATGGGGGCTGATGCCGTGCAGCCATATGTACTCAGGTATGAACCTTTTCGGTAGGCAGGCGTTCCATGCCCGTTTGAGCAGCGTGCGGTTGGAGCCGAACAGATAAAGGGCAGAAAAATAGCGTGGGTCTCTCCACGCTCCGAAGCCAACGCTTTGCAGCAGCTGGCGGGTATTGAATTCATGTTCCGCGCTCAGCCAGAGCGAGCCACGGAAGTTCAGCACCATCTGCCCGAGCCGCCTGACAACATCTGCGTCTTTGACGTTCCTGAACAGCTTGAGGATAACAGTGGCATAGCTCACTTTCCCGGCCTCTATGCGCTCCGCCAGCCAAGGGCAGCCCGCCGCCTGGCATCGCCTGTGACGCCACTCGGCGCAGTATTTGCAGTCAACATCTTCAGGTTTGTACTGGTACATACGATTAACCTCCAAATAAAAAAGCCGGGCAGTTCACGCACTGTCCGGCTTAGGATATGTATTAAATCAGCGCTCCGCCTCGCGCTTTCGGCGTTTCTGCCACTGTTCCAGCAGCTTGATGATGGTCTCCTCCATCTGCTTCGGCGTGTAGGAGCGCGGGAAGTATTTGCGCAGCCTGTCGCCGGTGATGGTGATGCGGTCTATCTCCGGCTTCTTCTCCTCGGACATGATGGCCCGCATGACAGCGGCAGTCAGCTCTCCGCGCTGGGAGAATTGCTTTAGCCTCTGCGCCTGCGACAGTGACGGCGTAGCCTGCTCGCTGTCCATGGCGTCGAGAAGGAGCCGCTGCTCGTCCTGCTTCAAAAACGAAAGCTCATAGGCCGGATTGAACGCGATTTTGCGCTCGTCCACCATGTCCAGCAGCGGCGAGATCAGCTCGGTGAGGCGGATGTATCGCTGGACTTGCCTTGCACTTTCCCCTACATCCTCTCCAACTCTATCCGCGGCTTTTAACTTGTCGACAACTTGGCGCGAAGTTAAATCCGTTCTCTCGCCCTGATGCCGCAGCGCATCCAGCTTTAGCTTGTACGCAAACGCCCTCTCACTCGGAAGCAGTCCTTCGCGCTGCAAATTGCTGTCCACGACAAGGATCGCCGCTGCGTCGTCGTCCAGCTCGCGTACGATGACCGGCATGGTCTCCAGCCCAGCCAGCTCGCAAGCCCGCTTGCGCCTGTGGCCGGATACAAGCTCGTACCCACCATCCGGCATAGGCCGGGCGATGGCTGGGGACAGGACGCCGTACTGCTTTATACTTTCTACAGTTTCTTGCATCTTTGCATCATCATTCACTTTGAATGGATGTTGTTTATACGGGAACAACTGACTTAACCGCACCTGTTTGATGTTTTCGGTCTTCCCTGCCGGCATACTCCCTCCTTGATCATAAAAACAGCCTCTCAAGTTCATTGAGAGGCTGTTTTAGCTAAATAGCTGTATGTACGGACGGTAATTTGTATGTTTTTAATAAGTGTTTTGTGGTGAATGCACGTCAAGGTCACCGGCCGCCTCCATCTTGAAGCGGTTCATGGCCTCGCGGGCGTTCGGGTTTACGAGGTTGTTGCTCCTGGTGGACATCGAATTGCATCTCCTTTTCTCTCTTTTGAGCCTTGGCTCGCTTATATTCTTGCCGCTCTGCCCGCTTATATGCGGGCTTCTTTTATGCAAATTTTAGCGCTCGCGACGTACTTTTCCGGGCCGATTAAATTTTTAATTCTCTTTTCAACTATTTTCGTCCGCAGACTGTCTAATATACAGAGCAGCTGCTCTTCACAACTGCGAAAAGGATGTTCCCTCTCATGGACAAATTTGAATTTGCCCAGCGCTTTCAGGCTGACAAGGCAAAATACTACCGAATTGCCTACTCCTATGTCAAAAACGAGCACGATGCCCTCGACGTCATGGGAGAGGCCTCCTACAAGGCACTGCGCAGCCTCAAAGCACTCAAAACGCCGGAGTACTTCTCCTCCTGGATGACGCGCATTGTCATCAACTGCGCGCTCGACCTGCTGCGGCAAAATTCACGGGTCACTTTCCTCGACGACGCGCTGCCGCCGGAGTCGGAGCCGCCTGACGAGGCCGCCCTGGCGCCGGAGGACTCGCTCGACCTCTATACCGCGCTCGACGCGCTCGGGTAACGGGATCGCGCCTGCGTCATCCTGCACTTCTTTGAGGGTTACACCTACGAAAACGTCTCCCGGATACTCGGGGAGCCGGAATCGACTGTAAAATCGCGCGTTTACAGGTCGCTTGGAAAAATGCGGACGTTCTTGCAGAAGGGAGAGCATTGAGCAATGAACATTGGAAAGGAAAAATACGACGCCATCCCCATCCCCGCCGAGCTCGACGCTGTAATCACAGCGTCTATGCGCCGCGCTGAAAGAGCCGGGCGCCTGCGGAGCCTGAGACGCTTCGCGGCCAGCGCGGCGGCGGTCGTCTGCGTGCTGTTTGCCTGCGCAAACATCATGCCCATCTACACCTATGCAGCGCAGATACCCATACTAGGGAGCATCGTGCAGGTGCTCCAGATAGGCAGCGGCGGCGAGCTTACAGACGGCGCGCAGGGCAAAGTCGAGGACCGGGGCGAGGGCGTACTGCTCAGCTTCGAGGGCGCCTCCGGCGAGCTGAGCGCCGCGCCTCACTACAGCGTTACCCGCTTTTCCGCTCCGAACAGGCTGGAGCTCACGCTCAGTGGCGTGCGGAAAATCGACTTTGACGCGCTCTTTAAGAGCCTGCTCGGCACTGAGGCTGTCCGCGACGCCTACCGCATGATGGTACTCGACGACTCGTCCTACGGCATAGTCATAGTCCTCAACGAGGGCTGGAGCTGTGAGATCACCGAATACTCCGACCCGGGAGCGCTGATGCTGAACTTTATTGAAAGCGCCCCCTCCGGTGAGGATGAAGTATACTACCTCCGCTCCGAGGCCATGACCTATACTGACGAGCTGGGCCTGCTCTGCGAGGAGTACCACGCCGAGGCGGCGACGCAGCTGCGGACGCTCAGCGGCGAATACATCGTGACCATAGGCCAGTACGCCACGCGCGCTGAGGCCGAGGAAGCGCTGGCCGCGCTGAACGAGACGCACGGCGAAAGCGGCTTCTTCGTCGCATCCGGCGCACCGGGTGATACGCCCGAAAACTGAAGCCGGTGATCCCGGCGATACGACAAACAAGCAAGGAGAACAAAAAATGAAAAGAAAACTTACCGCCCTTTCCGTCGCATTTCTATGCCTCTGCCTGCTCACTGCCTGCGGCTCTGAGCCTCCCAAAGAGAGCGAGCCCGCCGGGCTGCCGGAAGTGAGCGTGCCGGATGAGGGGCAGTCCGCCGAGCCCACAGGCGAGGACATCAGCATCCCCAGCCCCGACTCAGGCGAGGACGACGGCACGGGTGAGGTTCTCGATGAGTGCTTCGCCCTGCTGGGTCTGGACAATGAGGCCGCTAAAGACGCGCTGGGAGGAGGCACGGAGAACATCGCCGCCGACGGTGAGACGCTCATCGGCTGCATCTACAGCGCCGAGCTTTTCGGTGAGGAGACTGAGCCCAGCACGGTATACGACGCGGAGGGCAAGGTCAGTTCCGTCTCCATCTACCTCGCCGGCGCCGAAGCCGGCCCCTACGCCGAACGGCTCACCGAACTCTACGGCGAACCCGATGCGGACAGCGCGGGGGAATCCACAGAGTCCGGCAGCTCCTGGGAGGTCTGGAAGACTGAGCACGGGCAGATAAAGCTGCTGCAAAGCTACGGCCTGTGCACGCTCGAAATAACGGCGCCCAGCGTGGGGCTGGGCTAAAAAACAAGGCGCCCCGAGTACATCGGGGCGCCTTATTACGCGCGGGCGCTCACTTTTTTCGCCTGAATATATAGCTCCTGAAAAGTATGACGTTCATCACAATGAAAAACAGGATGAGTATCAGCAGCGTCAGCAGGGGCTTCACCGGGGCGAGGGTCGCCAGCAGCATCATCGGGAAGCCGAAAACTATTGCCGGGAAGTTCTGATACACCAGATTGTCCAGCGCCGGGGTCTTGAACTCGCCGTCTATCTCGCGCAGGAGGATGACGCCGGTGCTGGCCGTGCCGGTCAGCATGCCGTACATGGTGAGGAACTGTTCCTCCACGTACTCAGGAAAGAGCTTCTTCGCCACAAAGTAGTTGTATACATACGTTATCACGAGGCCCACGGCGCCCATGATGAGGATGATGCCCCAGTAATCCTCGAGGACGCTGAAACGTATGGCCGCGATACCCGCGACGACCATGATGTCGAAGAAAAAGTTGCTCGCGCGGGTCATCAGGAAGGCATTGGTGTATTCCTTCTTTATAATGCGCTTTTTCTTCAGCCAGCCCATAAGGAGCTTCACCAGCGTCGCCGTCAGGACGCCCAGCAGGAAGTTGAAGCCGTAGATGACGGATTTCATGCTCGGCAGCAGCAGGCCAAGAACGTCCATGAGCAGGTAGGCCAACAGATATGCCAGCGCGATGAGGGCTATCTGGATGGTCAGCTTGTCGATGCTCTCCTGCATGGGTATCTCGTCGTCGGACTGTATCTGCTCGGAGCGCAGGGCCTTTTCCTCGACCTTCATGAGCTTTATCTTTCCCCGGCGCTTCTGGATATTTAGATGTATAACGCCGCCTATGCTCGCGCTCAAAAAGCCCAGGGCCGCGATGGTAAGGCCGAAGCTCTTGCCGCCGACAAAGCCGAAGTCGTTTTCAAAAATGCCGCCATAGTTGAGCGCCTGGCCGGTGCCCTGGCCGTAGCCAAAGGGCAGCAGGATGCCCGCCGCCGGGAAAAAGCCCGAGACCACCAGAGCCGCGACTATCGAGATGCCAAGGCCGAACACCGCCTGGAGCAGATATGTCGAGACGGTGGTCACGCCTGTATTGAATATCTCCACGGTGCGCTTCTTGGTCATCTTTGTGGCCGAGGGCTTGAACGCAGAGGCTATGAAACCCAGCGCAAGGGTGTGATATGTAATGATCTCAAGCGCCTCTGTGCCGTTTCCTCCGAAAAACGCGGTGTCGTACATCACGTCACCCGTGAAATACTTGTACAGTCCCGCGACGACGATGAGGATGCCGCCGCCCAGGACAGAGGCCGGTATCAGCGAGGCCTGAAGGAATTTTATCGTCTTTTTGAGTACATTCGCCGCCAGCAAGCTCATGAGCAGCACCGCCGCCAGATTCAACCCGCTCCATACACTATAATCCCAGAAATTCTCCACTCTTGTCACCTCTGCCCATATTTTTGCTGCGGTAATATATGTTCACATATTTGAGCGCGTTGAAACGCTTGCCGCCCTTTAGCTGATACAGCCTCTCACCGTGATAGATATTGAGTTTGTTCCTCCCCAGGACCGATACCGCGCTCACCTCCCTGAAGGGGAAAACCAGCTCCTCCCCGCTGCCTTCATCTATGACTATCCTGTCGCCATATAGGCTTACGGAGGCATCGCGGCGCAGCAGCGCCTTGCGCTCGTACACTACGACTTCGGAAAGCCGGACACTGTCACGGTACAAAGGTTCTTCCGTCCACTTCGTCAGGTCCAGCGAGCGCACGAACTGTTCCTGATAGTCGTACCAGTCCGTGACGAACTCGAAGGGGAAGGTGAAGCCCACACCACTCAGGCGTTTGTCCTCTCCGTAACTTATCTTCCGGCGGCAGCGCCTGCATTCTATCTCGTTGCCGTGGCTCTCAAACTCCGAGAGCCCGCACCAGGGACAGACGTACATCGCCCGCTCCAGGTATTCCGCCCGCCGCCCCGACTTGTAGAGCCCGTCGGCCACGCCCTCGTCCACTGCGAGGCCCTCCTCGATGATGGCGAGCAGCTCAGACTTTGAGAGTCCGGCGTATTCCTCCGGCTCTATGACCCGCGACACGTAGGCCCGCATCTTTCCGCGGCGGACGACGTCGCTCCAGCGGGGGTGAACGCCATAACCGCCCTCTATTCTCAAGAGGGCGACGGGCAGCTTTATCAGCTTTGCCAGGGAGGCTATGGCAGGGTTCATATACCCTGTCCGGCCGCTGTAGGTGCGGTTCCCCTCCGGCGCGATGGCGATAGTGCCCCCTTCCTTTGCCACGCGGACGCAGTTTTTGACCGCCGCTACGTCCGAGGTCTGTTTCTTGATGGGTATCGGCGCGACAAGCCAGCGCAGCAGCGACGATATCCAGCCGTTTGAGAAAAGGTCCTCGCTCGCTACATAGTACACCGGTCCCCGGAAGGTCATGCCTACGAAAAACTGGTCGAAAGCCGTCTGGTGGTTCATGAGGATGAGATACGCCCTGTCCCCCTGCTCTCTGAATGGCTCTATCTTTATATTGTATTTGAGCTTTGTATAAGGATACAAAACCGCATACGCTATGTTCCTCACGACCCGATGCCGCGGTCTGAGCCACGGCACCCGCTCTTTCTTCTGTCTATCCTGCTCCATCCTGCATACACAGCTCCCCTTGCAGTCCCGGCTCCCCCCCAGGGCTGCGGATCTCGGATTTAGTTTAATACCTAATTATATATAATAACACAGCATGGTGTTCAATTACAAGAAGCTGGAGGACGTGGCGGCGCGCAAATCTTTGTACTTCTCAAATATCAATTTTGTGCCAATCGCCGATTAGAGGCAAAAAAATCGCCCCAAACTGAAATCTGGGGCGATTCTTTTCAGCTTGTTTTCAGTTTTGGCCGCCGCGCTGCTCCACGAGGCTCTTGGCAAGATATTCTATCATGCTCCTACGGGTAAGGATGCCGCAGAGGGCTCCGCGGCCGTCCACAATGGGAACGAAGTTCTGGTTCAGCGTCGCCTGCACCGCTTCGCGGAAGTCGGCGTCGATGGGCAGGGCCGGGCAGAAGTCGCGCCGGACTATGCCGCTTATGCGGAACTGCTCCTGCGCCCTGGGGTCCGTCGTGCCCGTGGCCAGGATATGGCGTAGGAAGTCGCCCTCCGTCACGCTGCCTATATACTGCTCGTGCTCGTTGAGCACCGGTATTGCCGTGTATCCGTGTACCGTGAAGCGCTCCAGCCCCTGGCGCACCGTGTCGTTCTCGTGCAGGAACACCGTCGAGACCTTAGGTATCATGACCATTGCAATATTCATGCGCAAACCTCCGATTTTTCTTGCTTTCCGTCACCATTATACCAGACCCGCCGGGAAGGGCAAGCAAATGCTATTGTACAGGCTGCAAATTTTGCGCTATAATGTGGGCAGATCGCTCGTCGGGAAGGATAGGAACGGATGAAGAGGCTGGTTATCGGTATACTTGCGCACGTGGACTCGGGCAAGACCACACTCAGCGAGGCGCTGCTCTACCGCGCAGGCGCGCTGCGGAAGCTCGGGCGCGTGGACCACCGGGACGCCTTTCTCGACACGGACGAGCTTGAACGCGCCCGGGGCATCACCATCTTCTCCAAGCAGGCGGTCCTGAGCCTGCCCGGGGCCGGGCTCACGCTGCTCGACACGCCCGGACACGTCGATTTCTCCGCCGAGGCGGAACGCACGCTCCAGGTGCTCGACTGCGCCGTGCTTGTGGTCAGCGGCACTGACGGCGTGCAGAGCCACACGGAGACGCTCTGGCGGCTGCTGGAACGCTACGGCGTCCCGGTCTTTATCTTCGTCAACAAAATGGACCTTGCCGGCGCCGACCGGGACCTGCGCCTGGCCGAGCTGCAAAGCCGTTTCGGCTCCGGCTGCATAGACGTCTCCGACCCGGCCTCGGCAGAGGAGCTTGCCCTGTGCAGCGAGGAGCTGCTTGAGACGGTAACTGAGGGCCGGGAGCCGACGGACGAACAGCTCTCGCGGGCCGTGGCACGACGTGAGCTCTTCCCCTGCTTCTTCGGCTCGGCGCTGAAGCTCGATGGCGTGGACGAGCTGCTCGACGCCCTGCCCCGGCTCTCCCCTGCCCTGCCTGAGCGGGAAGACTTCGGAGCGAGGATATTCAAAATAACCCGCTCTGAGGACGGGCAGCGCCTCAGCTGGCTCAAAGTAACCGGCGGAGTGCTGCGCGTCAAGGCCGAGCTCGCCTCCCGGCCCGACGCCCACCGTCCCTGGCGCGCCAAGGCCGATCAGCTCCGGCTCTACTCCGGCGCGAAATACAAACTGCTGGACTCCGCGCCGGCAGGCACGGTCTGCGCCGTCACGGGCCTGGCCGAGAGCCGCCCCGGCGAGGGCCTGGGCTTTGAGCCCGATGCCGAGGCCCCCGCGCTGGAGCCTGTGCTGAGCTATCGGGTGCTGCTGCCCGAGGGCTGCGACGCGCAGACGGCGCTCCGCCAGCTCCGGGAGCTGGAACAGGAGGACCCGGCCCTCCACGTCGTCTGGGACTCGCGCCTGGGCGAGGCGCACTTGCAGCTCATGGGCGAGGTGCAGCTCGAAATCATGCAGAGCCTCATAGAGCGGCGCTTCGGGCTCAAGGTCGGCTTCGACGAGGGCGGCATCCTCTACCGCGAGACGATCAGCGCCCGCGTCGAGGGCGTTGGCCACTTTGAACCGCTCAGGCACTACGCCGAGGTCCACCTGCTGCTTGAGCCCGGGCCGCGGGGCAGCGGCGTGCAGCTTTCAGCCGACTGCCGGGAGGATGAGCTGGCCGCGAACTGGCAGAGGCTCATACTGCCGCACTTACATGGCCTCCACCATCGCGCTTTACTACCTCGCTAGCTACATGGCAAAGTCCGACGGCAAAGAAAACGCTGTTTCTGAAATGCGCGCGCTGATTGAAAAGAACACCAACGACTGGGAAGCTGCTTTCCCTGCCATTGACGAGCGCCTGTACGCTGCCGCCGACGCTTGGAAGAACGCACCGTACTACGAGTTCCTCAGCGCCGGCCCCGAGTTCGCCTCCGCATGGTTCGGCCAGGCCAAGATCTACGAGGCCGCCGGCATCTTCTCCCGCTATGAGAACCTCGAAGACTGGGCACATGTAGACTACATCCTGCACGGTATGGACGCTTCTATGTTCATCTTTGCATCCCCTGAAAACGCTTCCTACAGCCGCGCACAGGAAGGTGAGAGCGGAGTCGTAGAAGGTGCGGATCATCCAGGCGGCACCGCCCAGGAAAACGCCGGCGGCAAACAC
>OGXR01001260.1_pt1 | contig 19083 bp, 18 predicted proteins | sample 1576331 | NCBI WGS metagenome assembly OGXR01 (sample SAMEA3541473, study PRJEB24748) | human gut metagenome | biome: human gut; feature: human-associated habitat; material: faeces | place: China | collected 2012 | reverse complement strand
CCTTGCCTCTCCCTTTGGGAGAGGTGGCTGAGCGAAGCGAAGACGGAGAGGGGAAACTAGGCAAAGCCCTCTCAGTCACCTTCGGTGACAGCTCTCCCAGAGAGAGAGCCAAGGGGCTGTACCGATACGCTCCATTTACTGTTTTACGACCACCAAAGAACCAGTCTGTGCCGGTTTTTGCACATAATCAAAATATAATGCCATTGAATCGGCAAAAAATCCGTGTTATAATATAAAAAAAGCAGAAAGAAGGCTATCTCTTGACCAGTTCGGAGGCGCATTACCAAAAAATGACGGAAACCCCGGTTTCCCGGCTGATTCTGAATCTCGGTATCCCCACCATTATTTCCATGCTCATCACCAGCATCTATAACATGGCGGACACCTACTTTGTCGGCACTCTGGGAGAAAGTGCTCAGGCCGCGACGGGCATTCTCTTCACCGTTCAGGCTATCATGCAGGGTCTGGCCTTCATGCTCGGCCATGGCGCCGGCACCTACGTTTCCCGGGCGCTGGCGGACAAGAATACCGACGAGGCCACCATGTACGTCTCCACTTCCTTTTTCACCGGCATTGGTCTGGGGGTGATAATCAGCGTGTCTGGCCTTTCGTTTCTCAGGCCGCTGGTACATTTTCTCGGCAGCACCGACACCATCGCCCCCTATGCCATGGACTATGGCTTCTGGGTATTTCTGGCCGCGCCAATGATCATCTGCTCCCTGATTCTCAATAACTGTCTGCGCTATGAGGGCAAGGCCTTTTATGCCATGTTCGGCCTGACCGCTGGTGGTCTTCTGAACATTCTGGGGGATTACATTCTGGTCATGAAGCTGGGCATGGGCGTCTACGGCGCGGGACTTGCCACCGCCGCTTCCCAGCTGGTGAGCTTTACAATTCTTCTGACCATGTACCTGAAAATGGCGCAAAGCACCATCCGCTTCCGCGCCGTCAGCCGGAAATTCAAGACCTATCTTTCCATTTGCCGGGTGGGTCTTCCCTCCCTCATCCGTCAGGGGCTGACCTCCGTGACCATGGGGCTGCTGAACAACATGACAAAGCCCTTTGGCGACGCGGCCATTGCCGCCATGAGCGTGGTCAACCGGTATTCCAATTTCCTGATCAGCGTCGGTCTCGGCATCGGCCAGGGCTTCCAGCCGGTGGCGGCCTTCAATTATCAGGCCAGAAAATATGACCGGGTGAAAAAGGGTCTGGTGTTCACCATGTGCTTCGGACTGGTCTTCATCGGCAGCTTTTCCGTTCTCAGCATGATCTGTGCCGAAGGCATCATCGGGATTTTCCAGAAAAGCGAGGCGGTCATTGCCATCGGCTCCACCGCGCTGCGGTATACGGTGATCGGAATGCTGTTTGTCCCCTTCTCCGTGCCGGTGAACATGCTTTATCAGAGCATCCAGCAGCCCACGATTTCCTCGGTTCTGTCCCTGATTCGTTCCGGCGCGGTCACCATTCCCATGCTGCTGATCGGGGTTCCCTTGCTGGGGCTGCCCGGAGTTCAGATCGCCCAGCCTACGGCGGACGTGCTGGCCGGAATCATCAGCATCCCGTTCATCGTCCGTTTCCTCAAGAAAACCCCCACAGAATAGCAAAACGCAGGAGCGTCCACGATTGGTCGCTCCTGCGTCTTTTATTTTTTTACAGCGGCAAGAATGTACTTCACCAGCTCGTCCCGGCCGTTCCCCTTCTCCGCAGAGAACGGGATCACCGGGCAGCCCTCCGGAAGCGCCAAATCCTCCCGGATAATCTTCAGGTTCGGTTCCAGCTCACTTTTTTTCAGCTTGTCCATCTTGTTGGCAACGACCACAAAGGGGCACCCGGAATCTAAGAACCACCGCGCCATGGTGATATCGTTGTTGGTGGGCGGATGGCGGTAGTCCACAATCAGCACGCCCAGATCAATGCGGTTTGCCGCGAAATAGTCCTCCATCAGCCGCCCCCAGCGTTCCTTCTCGCCGGCGGAAACCTTTGCAAAGCCGTATCCGGGCAGGTCAACCAGATAACACGTACCGTCCAGCGTGAAGTAATTCACATGGACGGTTTTTCCCGGCTTATCCCCTACCCGCGCAAAGTTTTTCCGCTGCAAAAGGCGGTTGATCACCGAGGATTTTCCCACGTTGGACTTCCCGGCAAAGGCAATTTCCGGAAGCCGTTTTGTGGGAAAATTCTCCTTGGATGCGGCGGAAATCAGAAATTCCACATTCTGAAAGTTCACAATTCTTCCTCCGTTACTGGCGCAGACCGGGCTTTTGCACCCTGGTGCGCACATCCCCGGGAAGCTCCGTCAGAATGGTGGGGCTGACCTCAGTAGGCCGGTTCAGCGCGGCGGAAAGCACTGTGTCCATGGTCTGTGCGCTGATGAAATTCAGCTGACGCCGGACGGTCTGGTCGATTTCCTCCAAATCCCGCTCGTTGTCCTTGGGGATAATGACGGTGCGCACGCCGTGGCGCAGAGCCGCCATGGTCTTTTCCCGCAGTCCGCCGATGCGCATAACCCGTCCCCGAAGGGAAATTTCGCCGGTCATAGCGATATCCCGCCGCACGCTGACCCCCGTCAGGGCGGAGACAATGGCCGTGCAGACGGTGACGCCCGCCGAGGGGCCGTCCTTGGGAACCGCTCCCTCCGGGAAATGAACGTGAATGTCCTTGGTCTTGTAGAAGTCCGGGGCGACGCCCAGCTTCTGGGCGTTGGCGCGGATGTAGCTCAGCGCCGCATGGGCGGATTCCTTCATCACATCGCCTAAGTTTCCGGTCAGCTCCAGCTTGCCGGAGCCGTCCATGACGTTGACCTCTACTTCCAGTGTCTCACCGCCGACGCTTGTCCAGGCAAGCCCCGTGACCAGACCCACCTGATCGGTGCAGGGCAGCCGGTCGGGCAGGAATTTGCGGACACCCAGATAGTTTTCCAGATTGCTGCCGGTGACGGTGATCTTCTTCGGGGCTTCCTGAGAAAGAATCTCCATATCCGCCTTTCGGCAGATCTCGCCGAAGCAGCGCTCCAGATTCCGCACGCCGGATTCCCGGGTGTAGCAGGAAATCGTCTCCCGAATGGCGTCGTCGGTGATGCGAAGCTGAGCCTTTTTCAGGCCGTGCTTTTTCAGCTGCTTGGGAATCAGGTGATTCTTGGCGATCATGAACTTTTCTTCATCCGTGTAGGAGCCAAGCTCGATGATCTCCATACGGTCCAGAAGCGGCCGGGGCACGGTGTCCAGGGTGTTTGCCGTGGTGATAAACAGCACGTCGGACAGGTCAAAGGGGATTTCCAGATAATGGTCACGGTAGTCGTGGTTCTGCTCCGCGTCCAGCACTTCCAGCAGGGCGGCACTGGGGTCGCCGCGGTAATCGGAACCCAATTTGTCGATCTCGTCCAGCAGCAGCACGGGATTGCAGCTGCCTGCCTGGGTCATGGCGGTCATGATACGACCGGGCATCGCGCCGACGTAGGTCTTCCGGTGTCCCCGAATGTCCGCCTCATCGTGAATGCCGCCCAGAGAAATTCGCGCCATTTTCCGGTTCAGACTCCGGGCGATGGAATAGGAAATGGAAGTCTTACCCACGCCGGGAGGCCCCACCAGGCACAGAATCTGGGGCGGCATCTGGGGCGCCATTTCCCGGACGGCGATGGTTTCTAAGATTCGCTCCTTCACCTTTTCCAGCCCGAAATGGTCATGCTCCAGAATTTTCCGGGCAGCGGCCACGTCCACCCGCTCCCTGGTCTTGACGTTCCAGGGCAGCTCCAGCACGGTGTCCAGATAATTCCGCAGCACCGCTCCTTCAGAAGAACCGAAGGGCTGCTTTTTCAGCCGCTCCACGTCCTTCAGGAGCTTCTTCTCCGTATCCTCTTCCAGGTGGAGATTCCGAATGCTCTGGGCATAGGTGTCAAATTCGTCGTCGTCCTCCTCCCCCAGCTCCTCCCGGATGGCCTTCATCTGCTCGCGCAGGAAGTAATCCTTCTGGTTCTGGTCGATGGCGGCGCGGGTCTTCTCCTGGATATCCCCTTCCAGCCGGAGCATCTCCACCTCCCGGCGCAGAAGCTGGACGGCGGTCTCCAGCCGGCGGACGCTGTTCAGCTGGCAGAGCATTTTCGCCTTGTCCGGGAAGTCGATGCCGGAATTCTGGGCGATGGAGTCGGCAATGAAGCCGCTGCTCTCGCTGGCCAGCATCCGCAGCTGAACGGTCTGAGCGGGATGCTCACACAGCTCCAGATACACGCCGTACAGGGAATTGGCCTCCCGGCGCAAAGCGCGGGCGCGAATGGTGTCCGCCGGTTCCTCCACGCTCGCCGACTCCACAATGCCGGAAAGGTACGGCTCATTCTGGGAAAGCTCGGTGATCTTGCCCCGGCTGATGCCGGTGACCAGAATCCGCAGATTCTCCCCCTGGGTTTTCAGCACCTGCTTGACCTTGGCAATGCAGCCGACGGCATACAGGTCTTTCAGTGTCGGGTCGTCCACCAGCAAATCCTTCTGGGGAATCAGCAGCAAATTCTGGTCGCCCTGCATGGCCGCTTCCAGCGCCTTAATGGACTTACCGCGGCCGACTTCAAAATGAACGGTCTGTTCGGGGAAAACGCACAGTCCCCGCAAAGCAAGGATGGGCATTTTCCCTGCAAAAATGGTTTCAGTCAAGGTTCTTCCCTCCTTTTTGAAAAAAGGGGGTAGAAAAACTACCCCCTTGGAAGAATAGAGATATTATTTGCGCCCGGAGATTTTTTCTCTGGGATGGGCGGTGTCCCGTATGATGCCGGGGTCGGCGCCCTCGACGGCTTCGGGGGTGATGATGATCTTCTGAATGGACAGATCGGAGGGGATCAGGAACATGATCTTTGTCATGATCTTCTCCATGATCGCCCGGAGTCCTCTCGCGCCGATCTGACGGTCAAGCGCCTTCTGGGCAATGGCCTGAAGGGCTTCCGGCTGAATTTCCAGCGCCACGCCGTCCATTTCCAGCAGTTTCTGGTACTGCTTCGTCAGGGCGTTCTTCGGCTCCACAAGAATCCGAACCAGATCGTCCCGGGACAGACTGCGCAGAGTGGTGATCACCGGCATACGTCCCACAAGCTCGGGGATAATTCCGAATTTCAACAGATCATGGGGTTCCACCTGGGTGAACAATGTACCCACATCCCGCTTGCTCTTGCTCTGTACGGGGGAATCAAAGCCGATGGCGCTCTTGTCGGTGCGCTTTTCGATGATCTTGTCCAGACCGTCAAACGCGCCGCCGCAGATAAAGAGGATGTTGGTGGTGTCCACCTGAATCATTTCCTGCTGGGGATGCTTCCGGCCTCCCTGGGGCGGAACGTTGGCAACGGTGCCTTCCAGAATTTTCAGGAGCGCCTGCTGCACGCCCTCGCCGGAAACGTCCCGGGTGATGGAAGTGTTTTCGCTCTTGCGGGCAATTTTGTCCATTTCGTCGATGTAGATAATGCCCCGTTCCGCCAGCTCCACGTCAAAATCGGCGGCCTGGAGCAGACGAAGCAGAATATTTTCCACATCGTCGCCCACATATCCGGCCTCGGTCAGGGTGGTGGCGTCCGCGATGGCAAAGGGAACGTTCAGAATTTTCGCCAGCGTCTGGGCAAAGAGGGTCTTGCCGCTGCCCGTTGGCCCGATGAGCAGAATGTTGCTCTTCTGAAGCTCCACATCGGAATCCGCGCCGAAATAAATGCGCTTATAGTGGTTGTACACCGCGACGGACAGGGCAACCTTCGCCTCGTCCTGCCCCACGATGTAATTGTCCATGAAGGACTTGATCTCTACGGGTGTGGGCAGCTTGTCGGGGGCGTTCAGGCCGCTGCCCGTATCCAATTCCTGCCGCAGAAGATCGCTGCAGGCAGCCACACAGTCGCTGCAGATATACACCCCAGGACCGGCAATCAGCCGTGACACCTGATTCTCCCGCTTTCCGCAGAAGCTGCATCGAATCGGCGGCTGCTCAGTGTTCTTTGCCATGACACCGGTACCTCGTTTCTAGATAATTTTAATGGTGGTCAAGCACCCGGTCGATCAGGCCGAAGGCCTTGGCTTCCTCTGCGGTCATGAAATTGTCACGCTCGCAGGCGGCGGTGACCTCCTCGATGGAGCGGCCGGTATTCTCGGAGAGAATGCGGTTCATCCGTGCCTTGACGGTTTCCAGACGCTTCAGGTGGATGGCCATGTCCGTGATCTGACCCTGGGTACCCGCGGAGGGCTGGTGGATCATGATCTCGGAATTGGGCAGCGCCATACGCTTGCCCTTGGTGCCGGCACTGAGAAGGAATGCGCCCATGGAGGCCGCCAGGCCGACGCAGATGGTCGCGACATCGCACTTAATGTACTGCATGGTGTCGTAGATGGCCATACCTGCGGTGACGCTGCCGCCGGGGCTGTTGATATAGAACTGAATGTCCTTATCCGGATCCTGGGCTTCCAGGTACAGCAGCTGGGCAACCACCAGGCTTGCGGTGGTGTCGTTCACTTCTTCGGACAGGAACACGATGCGGTCGTTCAGCAGACGGGAGAAAATGTCATAGCTGCGCTCGCCGCGGCTGGTCTGCTCAACAACATAGGGAACTAAACTCATGGTAATGTCTCCTTTCAGGGGTTTGAAACATTCTAACCATCGCGGGGAAAGGTTATTCCTTCCAGAGGAACAGATTTACGCCTCGGTCTTCTCCTCGGCCTTGGGGGCTACGGGGACGGCGCTGTCCACGATGACCTTGATCGCCTTGCGGGTCTTGATGCTGCCGGTCAGCTCGTCCATGGGAACCATTTCCTTGACCTTGTCCACTTCCAGCTCGTACTGCTCGGCCAGGGACTTGAACTCCGCCTCGATGTCCTCGTCGGAAGCGGTGATGCCCTCCACCTCGGCGATCTTCTCCAGGGTGACGGAAATCTTCGCCTGCTTCTCGGCGGCGGGACGGAAGGCGTTGCGCATGGTGCTGACGTCGCCGCCCATCATCTTGGCGTACTGCTCCATGGAGTAGCCGCTCATTTGCAGCTGATAGCCGAAGCGCTCCATCTGAATGTCCAGCTCGTTCTCCACCAGCGCCTTGGGCATGTCCACGGTGGTATTCTCAGCGGCCTTGTCCACAGCGGCCTGCTCAAAGGCGCTGTCGGCCTGCTTCTGGGCCTTTTCCAGAGCCTTGGCGCGGATGTCGGCCTTCAGCTCGTCCAGGGTGTCGAACTCGGAAACGTCCTTGGCAAACTCGTCGTCCTGCTCGGGAACCATGGTCTCGGTGACCTTGTTTAGCTTGACGTGGAACACGACGGCCTTACCGGCCAGTTCCTTGTGGTAGTCCTCGGGGAAGGTGATGTCGATGTCCTTCTCCTCACCGGCGCTCATGCCGACGATCTGCTCCTCAAAGCCGGGAACGAACTGACCGGAGCCCAGCTTCAGGTCAAAGTTGTCGCCCTTGCCGCCCTCGAAGGGTACGCCATTATCGAAGCCCTCGAAGTCGATGTTGGCGGTGTCGCCCATCTTGGCGGGACGCTCCACGGTCTCGGTGGAGGCGACGTTCTGCGCCATCCGATCCAGCTCGGCCTGCACCTGCTCGTCGGTGACGTTAACCTCCTCCTTCTCCACTTCCAGACCCTTGTACTGGCCCAGAGTGACCTCGGGGTAGACCTCGGTGGTCAGGGTCAGGGTAACGATATTGTCGTCGCCGATCTGCATGTCGGTCAGGTTGGGACGGCCGATGGCCTTGAAATCCTGCTTGGCAATGGCGAAATCATAAATCTCGGGGAAAATCTCATCCAGACCTTCTTCGTAGAAAACGTGGGCGCCATACATGGCCTCAATCATCTTTCTGGGAGCCTTGCCCTTACGGAAACCGGGAAGCTGAATGCTCTTGCGAGCCTTCATGTAAGCCTTGTTGACGCCGGACTCCATCAGTTCCTTGTCGATTTCGACAACGACGGTAGCCTCGTTGCCTTTTCTTTCGATGCTCTTAACGTTCATTGTAAGTAATCCTCCTAATTGGTTCCCGTGACCGAGACCATTTATTTATAATTGTACAGCCGATATATTCTATCAGAAAAAGACGGAAATGTCCACACTTTTATGAAAAAAGTTTTGAATAATTGCGCTACGGAATGACCTTGTAAGGCCGGAAACCGGTATAATCCGCCGCGACCAGCCGAAAATCCACCCCGTCCCACAGCCCTTCCATGGCAAGGGCGTGACTTCCTCCGTGCAGATGGCCGTAAAAACAGCGGCTGACGCCGTATTGCGCCAGAAGCCGCAAAATTTCCGGGCATTCATATCCCCGATATCGGGGCGGATAGTGGAGAAACACCATCTTCCGCATGTCCCCCGCCGCCTTCAGCGAGGCTTCCAGCCGCAGCAGCTCCCGCTTGAACACCTTTTCGTCATGTTCGCCGGAGCGTTCTTCCTCGTAAAACCACCCCCGGGTACCGCAGATGGCGACGCCCTCATATTCATAGCAGTTGTTGTTCAGAAGATTCAGATTTTCAAAGCCGTTTTCCTCACAGAACTTCCGAAATTTCGCCGCCGTGCTCCACCAGTAGTCGTGGTTCCCCTTGAGAATGATCTTCCGTCCGGGGATGGCGTTGATCCAGGCAAAATCCGCTTTTGCGCCGGACAAATCCAGCGCCCAGCTCAAATCTCCCAGCAAAACCGTGGTATCCTCCGGCCGGATGACGGATAAACCTTCTTTGAGCTTGTCCATGTAACCAACCCAAGCGCCGCCGAAAATGTCCATTGGCTTCGGCGCGCCCAGGCACAGATGCAGGTCGCCGATGGCATAAAGAGCCATGGAACACCTCCTTAGTAGCTGTAGCAAAAGATGTGAGAGCCGATTGTCCCCCAAATCTTCTTGTTCACGGCAAATTTCGCGTAAAAAACCACGTCCTCAGGCAGCACATAGGGCCCGTTCAGCGCCCGCTCCACGGCCTTGTACTGGGTGTCCGTGGGCTGCGCAAGATACAGATTCTTCACCGCCGCAAACTGATCCTTCGCGTATATGATGCTGTTGATGGAGGACTGGAAATTCCCGGATTTCAGGCGGTTGAGAATCACCTCTGCCACCGCCTGCTGTCCCTCAAAGGGTTCGCTCTGGGCTTCCATGAAAATCAGATCGGCCATCAGTTTCACTTCCGCGTCCGTCAATTCCAGGCCGGGATAGCGGGACTCCTCAGGAGCCGGCTCCGGTTCATAGATAAACGGTTCCTCCGGCATCTGCGTCTTGTCGTAGATCCACGCGCCCTCGTAGCCCGCGATCAGCTTGCCGTCGGGGAAGCCGTTTTCCAGCAGTTCCCCCACGCCCCAGGCGCTGTAATCCCTGTCATCCGGGTCAAGCACCCGAATTTTCCCGTCTTCGGTCACACCGGTCAGGACAATAAAGTGGTTTCCTCCCGGAAACACCGACCTCGACCCCATCAGCGCGATGGCGATCTTCCCTTCCCGGACGGCTTTCAGCGCTTCGTTCACATTCAGCGCCCGTTTCCAGGGAATCTGCATCAGATCGGATACCTTTTCCAGCCGCCCGTAATGGCTTCCGCCGTACTGCACCGCGTAATCGGCAATATCGGCGGGGGTGCAGACATGGTCGGTCATATAGGTCGCAACCATGGCCAGTGCGGCGACGCTGCTCCCGCTGGTGGCAACGGTGCCGTTGCCGTACCGGATGTCGGGATATTCCGACTGATGGTAGTGTGGAACCGCGTCGATCGTAATCTTCGGCGCTTCCGTTTCCACGGGAACGGTTTCCTCCGGCGCAGTCGTTTCCGCCGCCGTCTCCTCCGGAACGGTTTCCTCCGTGGGAACCGTCGTGGCTTCGGTTTCCGGGGTTGTGGCTTCGGTCGCCGCCGTGGTTTCCTCCGGAGCGGCGTCCATAGTCGCTTGCCGTATACATTTGTACGAGAAAAACGCCGCCGATACCAGCGCAATGGCAACGATCACGGTCAGGCAGGCTATCTTTATATATCGGATCATTGGTATCCTCCTTCAGGGGGACAAAAGGTTCTTTCTACTCCATATACTGTTCCAGCGCGTCCTCGGAAACGCCCAGAGCATTTGCAACGGTTCCGGCATCGCAGATGGGGCTTTTCTCCGCCAGCACCAGGGCGTGGCAGCTCTCCCCTGTCCTGCCCCGGAAATCCAGCAGTCCCGCATAGGCAAGGGCGGCGTAGGGCGACAACAGATACCCGGCAGAGCCGCAGATGCCGGAAATGGTGGAGATCATCCGGCGGCTGCTGACGACGCTGACGTCCAGCCCCTCCCTCAGCCGGGAAAACGTGCTGTCTTTTGGGCAGTACATCCCGCCCCGGCGGCAGGCATCCAGATAAGCGTCCACCTCCGGCAGTCCGCCGCAGGCGTAAATCAGCCGTTCCAGCCCCCCGGGCAGGGTCACATCCGCCTCCGGAGTGCCGGTGGGGGTGCTGACAGTGTCCGTGCGGAACTGGCCGTGGTGAATCAGATTCCACAAGTTCCCGTTTTCGTTGCAGCAGCAGATGATATTCCCGATGGGCAGTCCCCACGCCCGGGCGTACCATGCACTCATGGGCAGGTCAAAATTGCCGCACACCACGGAAATATCCACGCGCTTTTCATGTTCCGTAATTCCCGCCCGGGCAAGCTCACCGAAAATGCCGAACAGCACGGCGATCCCAACGGCAGTTTTCACCCAGCCGCCGTCCGCTCCCGGGCAACCGCCCCGCAGCTGCTCCCCAAGAATATGCACCAGATGGTCAAACGTCCATTCCGGGTTGTACCAGCACTCCCCGGCAATAATCCGTTGGGGCAGGTTCACCAACCGGACGGGATAGCGCCCGACGCAGAATTCCACATCCCACCGGGTCAGCTTCGTGTTGAACAGCCGGTTCAGCACCTCGGCGACGCACTGATGAAAGGATTTTTCTTTCAGAGCGTCGATCTCCTCCCGGGAGAAAACAGGCTCCCGGAACGGCACATACAGTCCGCCGTCCGGCCCCCGGTTTTCCCGCAGGACACGCTGGGCGGTGTAGGCGTCCCGGTTATTTCGCGTGGTCACATACAGCACATTCCATCACTCCAATGGCATTGTTCCAGAAAATGTTGCCCACCGTTTCTTCCTCCAGCCCGCGCTCCAGCAGACGCTGGGCAAGGGCAGGCCAGCTCTGAACGCCCTCAAACCCGGCGGGCATTTCGGAAATCCCGTCCAGATCGCCGCCCAGGGCAATGTGCTTTCCGCCGGGGTCAAGCTCCATGAAATGGAGAATATGGTCGCACATGGTGTCCAAGGTGGGTTTCTCCCCGGTAAACTCCGCACAGACATTGTACCCGGCCACGCCGCCGGTCTGGACGATGGCGCGGAACATGTCGTCCGTCAGGTTGCGGCTGTTGTTCCAGACAGCGCGGCTGTTGGAATGAGTGGCGACAATGGGCGCCTGGGTGATATCCATAATATCCCAGAAGCCCTCGTCGCTGATATGGCTGACGTCGATCAGCATTCCCAGTCGCTGGGCTTCTTTGACATATTCTCGTCCCTGATCGGTCAGTCCGCCACCGGTCTCGTGGGAGCCGGTGAGGGGATTCTTTTCGTTCCAGCCGAGGCTGGAAATCCGGAAGCCGATGAGCCAAAGGCTGCTCAGCAGCTCCGGGTCGTATCCGATTCCGGCAGTTCCTTCCAGCGTCAGGATGGCGGACATCTTTCCGTTCTTCCGGTTTTCTTCAATTTCCTTCGGGGAATAGGCAATGGAAATCAAATCCTTATTCTTATCCATTTCCCGTTGAAGCGTGGCGATCTCCCGCTCAAAAGCGACGACGGGCGACACATGATGACGTTTTTCCATAAAGGGTGTGGTGAAACAGGCAAAGCACTGGGCATAACCCCCCAGCCGGGACGCCCGCTCCAGGTCGATATGGAAGTCGTTCTTCCGCAGGCTGCCCGCCTGGTTCATGTCGTCGCCCAAAAGTGCCAGAACCGTGTCACAGTGCAGATCAATCACAGGAAAATTCATTGAAAGGCATCCTCCAAATGGTGAATTTCCGGGTGAAGCGTCTGGGTTCCATCCGGTGCGTAGATTTCAATAACGTCAAACCGGGGCTGCAAATCCGTGGGGTTTTCGGATAAATACAGCGCGGCGGTGGTGCGGATTCTGTCCTGCTTTCTCCCGTCAACGTACTCCATCGCCTGAGCAAAATCCGCTGATTTCCGGAGTTTTACCTCCACAAATACCAAAAACGCTTTGTTTTTGACAATCAGGTCAACTTCCCCGAACCGGCAGCGGTATCCGCTGGCCACGACGGCATACCGCTTTTTCCGCAGATATTCCGCCGCCAGCGCTTCGCCCCAGGCGCCTGTCAGCTTACTTTTCCCCATAGAACTTTTTGAGGAAGCTCATCCGGTGAATGGGGCAGGCGCCATAGGCGCGGAGGGCGTCGTAATGCGCCCGGGTGGGATAGCCCTTGTGGATGTCAAAGCCGTACTCGGGGTACTGCTTCGCCATTTCCAGCATAAAGTCGTCCCGGGAAACCTTGGCAAGCACCGACGCCGCGGCAATATTGGCACTGAGGCTGTCCCCCTTGACCACAGTCTTCACCGGGATGCCGAAATCCTTTTCCCGGTTTCCGTCGATTAGAACGAGGTCGGGCTTTACGGAAAGCTGCCCAAGCGCCCGCTCCATGGCAAGAAACGTGGCCTGCAAAATGTTGATCTCGTCAATTTCCTTCTCCGTGGCGAAACCGATCCCGTAGGCAACAGCCTGCTCCTGAATGATCGGGAACAGCTCCCGGCGTTTTTTGTCCGTCAGCTTTTTGCTGTCCGTCAGACCGGGGATATCCAGATGGGGCGGCAGGATCACCGCCGCCGCGTACACGGGGCCGGCCAGCGGCCCGCGCCCCGCTTCGTCCGCGCCGCAGATCGTCCCCGCGCCGCCTGATAAGAATCCATCTTCAATTTCCCACATTTTTCCGTCGCTCATACCATATCCTCCGGCATTTCCAGAGTAAAATTACCCAATTTTCCGCTTCTGAATTCATCCAGCAGGACTTTTGCCATCCGTTCGGTGTTCACTTCCCCGCCGGAGACCAGATACCCCCGCTTTCTTCCGGCCATTTCCAGCAGCTGCCAGCCGGGCGTCCCCTCCGGCGCTTCCACCTTGTATCGCTCCAGCAGGGTCTGAGGATAAAATTTGTGCAGCAGCTCCATCAGGCGGTACGCCAGCTCCTCAAGGTCGATGACGCCTTCCTTGACCGCGCCGGTGTAGGCCAGCATCATGCCCACCTCCGGGTCTTCAAATTTCGGCCACAGGATGCCGGGGGTGTCCAGCAGCTGAAGCCCGCTGTCCACCGTCACCCACTGCTTGCCCCGGGTCACGCCGGGACGGTTCTCCGCCTTCGCGCTCTTGCGGCCGGAAATCTGGTTAATTAAGGTAGACTTGCCCACATTGGGAATCCCCACCACCATCACCCGGAGGGGACGGCTCATCCCCCGCTTGGCGTCCCGTTCCAGCTTTTCGGCGCAGGCCAGACGTGCGGCAGGGGTAAAGGCGGAAATCCCCTTTTTCGTTTTGCAGTCCGTGGCGATGACCGCCATACCTTTTTTCTTAAAATACTCCGCCCACCTTTTCGTGGCGGCGGGGTCTGCCAAATCCATACGGTTCAGAACGATCATCCGGGGCTTTTCCCCGCAGATGGCGTCAATATCCGGATTCCGGCTGGAAACGGGAATCCGGGCATCCACGATCTCGCACACCGCGTCCACCAGCTTCAGGTCCGCTTCGATCTGCCGCCGGGTCTTGGTCATGTGGCCGGGATACCACTGAATGTTCATGTTATCTGTCATTATACCGCTCCGACTCTCTCAAATTCTCTGGGATACGTCCCCTCGTCCGTGCCGGGATACATCAGGAAAATGGCCTTTCCCAGCACTTCCCGCTTGTCGATCTGCCCCACGTCAGGATAACGGCTGTCCTTGGAAATGCCCCGGTTGTCCCCCAGAACGAAAATGCAGCCCTCAGCCACCGTCAGCGGGAAATGAACGCCGCCGTCTACGGTGGTCAGCGCATTGATATAGTCCTCCCGGAGCACCTCGCCGTCCACGGAAACATCCCCCGTCTCAAAATCGATGTCCACGGTCTGCCCTTCCGTCGCGATGACCCGCTTGACGATGGGCTTGCCGTCATCAAAGGATTCCTTGCTGATGACAACAATGTCCCCCCGCTGAGGGTTATGATAAAACGTATTGTTCAGCAGGAGCAGATAATCTCCGTCCAGCAGCGTCATCCGCATACTTCCGCCGGAGACCACGATAATGCGGAACACCAGCAGAAACAGCAGCATCACGATCAAAAGCAGATACAGCATATCATGGGCGTACAGCAGCACACTTTTCTGCCAGCCCGGCTTTTCCTCTTCCTTTTTCTTCCTCTTCTCCGCCATTATAGCGTCCCTCCCATAAAAAACGGCCTGTGCCGTTGGGATATTCTCCCTTTAGTATATCACAGCAAGCGTCTGTTTTCTATAATAAAATGTAAATATTTCCCACATACCGCCCAATCATACGATTTCTCGATATAATAGTATGATTAAAAACCAGTATCAGCGGAAAATCCCCACGGCGTAATAAAAAAAGAGGGCAAAGCCCTCTTTTTTTATTGAGTTGCAGCTTAGACCTTCTCCTTGACCTTTGCAGCCTTGCCGGCGCGGTCGCGCAGGTAGTACAGCTTTGCCCGACGGACCTTGCCCTTGCGGACGGTCTCGATCATGGCAACGTTGGGAGAATGCAGGGGGAAAACCTTCTCGCAGCCCACGCCGTAGGAGACACGGCGAACGGTGACGGTCTCACCGATGCCGCCGTGCTTACGGGCGATAACGGTGCCTTCAAACACCTGGATACGCTCACGAGCGCCTTCCTTGATGCGCACATGCACACGAACGGTGTCGCCGACCTTCACTTCGGGCAGCTCCTCCTTCATGTACTGGCTGTTCAGAGCCTTAACCAAATCCATCTTATTGTCCTCCTTAAATATTAGGCGTTCATGCCGCGCACAAGCCGGCAGAGGACTCACCTTGATTTCAGACCGATTTATTCTAGCACGGATTCCTCTGAAAATCAAGCCTTATTTTACAAAACATTCGGAAAATATGAAGGAAAAACATCTTCCACAGCTGAAATCAGCCGCATTTACCGGTTTGCGCGGCGTTTTTTCTGTTCATGGGATTCCACTTCCCGCTGATGTAATACCCGGCAAAGAGGACAAACAGCAGCAGGTTATGGGCAATCATGCACGTCCAGGCGGACACCAGCCCCATTCCCAGCAGCTGGGTGCAGATAAACGTACCCACAATGCGCACGCCCCACATGCCCGCGATGTTGCAAACAAAGGGCATCAGCGTGTTTCCCATGCCCTGCATCATGCCCTCCACAATGATGGACACGCCGTAAAACGGCTCGGACACCGCCACCATCCGCAGAACCGTAACGCCCAGAGCAATCACCTGCGCATCCTTAGAGAACAGGCGCATCATGTTGGGCGCGAACAGGAAAAGCAGCGACCCAGAAACAATCATCAGACTGACTTCAATGAACAGAATCATCCGCGCCAGCTCCTTGACCCGGCGATTGTCCCCCGCCCCCAGAGCGTTGCCCGCCAGCGTTGCCGCCGCTGTCTGCATCCCGTAGCCGGGAATGTAAAAGGCGGATTCCACCGTGTTGGCGATCGTGTGGGCAGCGGTGGTGATCTCCCCCAGAGAGTTAATCATCGACGCAAAGGCCACATAGCCCAGGGATGTCCCGAAGCGCTGCAAGGCATTGGGGAGCGCCACCCGCAGACAAGGCTTCAGCACGTCCCAATCCGGCCGCAGCTTCTGCCCCCTGGGAGACAGCAGCGGATGCCGCCAAAGCACCACGGTAATGCACACGCCGCCGATTACGAAGGAAATGGCGCTGGCCACGGCCGCGCCGATGACGCCCCATCCGGCGCCGAAAACGGTCACGCCCCAAACCGCCCGCGTGGGGTAGATCAGCAGAAAATTAAGGATCACATTGATACCGTTCACCAGAAACCCAACCCGCATAGGGGTCTTGGTATCCCCTGCCGAACGAAGCAGCGTGCCGAAAATCGTAATGGCCGTCCGCGCCAGCATGGGCGTATACAGAATAAAGAAGTACCGGGCAGCCAAATCCTGAATGGCGGGATCGACCTGCATCCACACCGGCACCTTGCCGCTCAGCGCCAGCATCAGCGCAGTAAAAAACGTGCCGCAGACCAACACCACCAGCACCGCCTGAGACGAGGCCTTCCCCGCCCGTTTCGTATCCCCCGCTCCGCAGGCCTGGGATACAAAGGACAAAAAGCCTACGCCAATGGCAGAAATGGTGCTGCTGATCAGCCAGTTGACCGTGCTGGTAGCGCCCACCGCCGCGGTCGCCTGGGTGCCGATCGCACCGACCATGGCAGTGTCAATATACTGCACCGCCGTCTGCATCAGCTCCTCCAGCATGGTCGGCCACGCCAGCGTCAGAATGGTCGGCACCATCCCCCAGGGGAGAAAAGAACGCTTCGTTTTTTCCATGAAATCCTCACATCATTTTTCTGTATGATCCGGCAAAATAATCAAACTCATAGACAGAAAGAAGGACACCCACACGGATGTCCTTCTTCTTTGGTGGGCGAGGCGGGACTTGAACCCGCACGTCCGCAGTGAACACTAGAACCTGAATCTAGCGAGTCTACCAATTCCACCACTCGCCCATATCTGCCTGCCGTTTCCTCAGCACCTGCATATCTTATCACAGCAGGCAAAATTTGTCAACAATTTTTTGTCAATCCTTGTAGTAAAGCATACAGTGGCAATAGCCCTTGAAATTCGGGTCGGCAATCTGCTCCCGGAATTCCTTGCACATGCACTTATTGTCCTCCGTCCGCTCCAACCGGCAAGGGCAGTAGCCGCCCGTGCGCTTCAACCCTTCCCGGATGGCCTTTACCAGTTCCTTGTCGTCATTGAGCCGAACCGCCATCATTCAACACTTCCTTTCAGGAAACATTATAAACCGGCAAAATCCGCTTGTCAACAGAATTCAAACATCCTTTGCAGATAGCTGTGCGGAACAAATTTCCCGGAACGCGCAAGGCCAGAATCGTTTCCCTGTCCGCGTGCATTTTGTCCACGGTATCGCCCTCCTGCAAGCACCAAGTCAAAAAATACAGCCCACTGCACACGCAATGAGCTGTATTGTGGCGGAGAGAGTGGGATTCGAACCCACGGTGGGTTGCCCCATCACCAGTTTTCAAGACTGGCTCCTTAAACCGCTCGGACATCTCTCCGAATACGGATAAAATATACCATCCGGAGGGAAAAATGTCAAGGGCTTTGGCAGCGGGGCGAGATTTGTGCTTGACAAACATTGTGGCGTATGCTAGAATACTTTGGCAATCAAGTGAATATTTTTCTTTCTATTCGGAGTGATACCCAAGAGGCCGAAGGGGCTCCCCTGCTAAGGGAGTAGGCGTCTAAAAAGCGCGCGAGGGTTCAAATCCCTCTCACTCCGCCATTTTATCCACCGCAGTTCCGTGGGAATTGCGGTGGTTTTTCTGCGTCGGCGGCAACCTGTCGGTCAGGCGTTGACAAACGCCCTCCAAACGATTACAATAGACGAAAAATTACATTATGAGGTGATTTCTCATGGATTCCAAGCTGCGTCCCGAAACATTGTGCATTCAGGCCGGTTATACGCCAAAAAACGGCGAGCCCCGCCAAATTCCCATCGTCCAGAGTACCACGTTCAAATATGACACCTCCGAGGATATGGGAAAGCTTTTTGATCTGGAAGCCGAGGGCTATTTCTATTCCCGTCTGGCAAACCCCACCTGTGACGCCGTCGCTGCCAAAATCTGTGCTCTGGAGGGCGGCACCGCCGCCATGCTCACTGGCTCCGGACAGGCGGCAAATTTTATGGCGGTGTTTAACATTGCCGGCTGCGGCGACCACATCGTTGCCAGTTCCGCCATCTACGGCGGCAGCTTCAACCTGTTCTCCGTCACCATGAAGAAAATGGGTCTGGAAACCACCTTTATCGACCCGGACTGCACCGAGGAGGAGCTGAACGCCGCCTTCCGCCCCAACACCAAGGCCGTGTTCGGCGAGACCATTGCCAACCCCCTGATGAGCGTACCGGACATCCAGCATCTGGCGGACGTGGCTCACGCCAACGGCGCCAAGCTGTTTATCGACAACACCTTTGCCACTTCGATCATTGCCAAGCCCATCAAGTACGGCGCGGATCTGGTGATTTACAGCGCCACCAAGTATCTGGGCGGTCACGATGATCTGGTAGGCGGCGCGGTGGTCGGCTCCGAGGAGATCATCAAGTCTCTGAGCTTCTACCTGGGTCTCTACGGTGCGAATCTGGGCGCCACGGAATCCTGGCTGCTGGCCCGGAGCCTGCGGACGCTGCCCCTGCGGGTAAAGAAGATGGCTGAAAACGGTCTGGCACTGGCCAAGTTCTTCGAGAGCCATCCCAAGGTGGAAAAGGTCTACTACCCCGGTCTGGAATCCTCCCCCAGCAAGGCGCTGGCCGATAAGCAGTTCGAGGGCAACGGCTACGGCGGTATGCTCTGCGTAAACTTCAAGGGCGGTCAGAAGGAGATCGACAAGCTCGTGGCCATGGGCGTCAACATCGTGTGCGACGCGACCATCGGCAAGTGCATGAGCATCGACGAGCTGCTCGGCAAGGACGCCGACCACCTCCTCGGCGACGACAAGTACGAGGCCGTGTTCATCGGCTCGGGCGCCGGCCTGCCGAAGTTCCAGAACATCCCCGGTCTGAGCTACTGCGGCGTGTTCTCCGCCAACGAGTTCCTCACCCGTATCAACCTCATGCACGCGTATGACGAGCGCTACGACACCCCGCTCATGCCCATCCACGTGACGGCCGTCGTCGGCGCGGGCAACGTCGCCATGGACGCCGCGCGCTGCGCCAAGCGTCTGGGCGCGGACGTGACGGTCGTGTACCGCCGCGGCGAGGAGGAGATCCCCGCCCGCAAGGAAGAGTACGAGCACGCGAAGGAAGAGGGCATCAACTTCCACCTGCTGTGCAACCCCGTCGAGATCCTGGCCGACGACAAGGGCTGGGTCCGCGGACTCAAG
>OGXR01001254.1_pt1 | contig 19112 bp, 20 predicted proteins | sample 1576331 | NCBI WGS metagenome assembly OGXR01 (sample SAMEA3541473, study PRJEB24748) | human gut metagenome | biome: human gut; feature: human-associated habitat; material: faeces | place: China | collected 2012 | reverse complement strand
AGAAACTTTCTTGAATATCCTCTCGCTTATTTGCTACAACGGCTGCCGCGGCTGCTATACCGTAGAGCATCTCAAGCGGCAGCGAAAGCTTAGTTTAACGGCGAAGCAGATCGATTCAACCTGTGAACGTTGTTGTCAGGCAATCGATCGCGCCTGTTTCTTCTTCCAGGCCCGCTGCGGAATCCGGACATTGAAAGAAGTCAATTACACATTGATGGTTCCTATTGTAGGCTATATTTTGGACCGGGACGCATGCTATACCGGTGAAAACAGCAGCGCGGTCTTTGATTTGCTGGAAGCCTGGTATTGGTCAAGCATTTTTTCCGGTGCATACGATAAAGACCAGAACCAGGTGATGATCAATGATCTGAACCGATTGATTGCAAACACAGACGCGATTGTCGCCGGAGACGCACCGGATACGACGTGGATTGCAACGCGCAAAGATGATATTATGGGCGTAAAAGGGTTTTCTGACGTTGATTTCTTAATGCTGTCCGGTGCAGCGAATGATGAGTATCCCAAGACTGTATTGGGCAATACGATCTGCCAATATTTCCTTGCCGAGGGCTATGAAGATCTGAGTCTTGATGCAGCCGGACACACCGTACAGCTCACCGTCTTTTCCGAGTATGCGGCAACGCTGCAGGTCCATCATGTGATCCCGTTAGGTTCCACAGGGAGCATCCTGAGTTCAACAAAATCGATCCGCAATGATAAGAAACACTATCTGAATTCTCCCCTGAATTTCATGTATATCACAGATCACGCAAATCACAGTATCTCTAATAAATCTCTTGCAGAATACACGCAAATGATCCCAACAAGTGCAGGTTTGAACGCTGTAGGTTTTGTCGGGGCAAATATTGACGCCGCAGCAACTGACGATATGCGAAAGGCCATTCTTATAAACAGGCATGCTGCGATCGCGCAGAAAATCAAGCACCATATCAATATTCTTCTCCCCTAAGGACAGTTTGAGCGCGGCTGAAACCATGTGTTTCAGCCGCGCTTTTGCTTATAGAGTTGTCGGGTCAGCTTGCCTTCCGATGAGGAAGCAGTTCCCTGATCCCGCTCTTGAACTGGCAGTAGGGACAAGAGAGCATCATACCGGCTGGCGAGTCCGGGTGGATGATATTCAGGAGGTGCACTCCGTTGTTCTTACAATCATGCCACCATTTTGATTCCAGCTCAAAGGCATCCTTTGCCGTGTCTGTGTACGAGAAAATAAAATATGGGCAGTGGTAAAGAAGTCCGTGCGTCAGCAGCCGGGTCTGCAGGCAATGATCCGAGCGGCCCACATATCGGAAGGTAAATCGTCCGTCATCATCATCTCCAAGAATATAGACGCCCGGCCGGTGTTTCTGCACGACAGAACGGATCACATCCGGCGTCATGCGATAAGGTGTCACCTCCATTTACGAACGCGCCTCACGATCATATTCGCTCAGCGCCGTGGCCAACACAGTTCCCCACTGATTACGAAGATTCTCGAAAAAAAGATCATCATGGCCATCACATTTGGATCTGGATTCCGCCTCCGCGTATGCAAACAGCAAAAGCAGGATGGCATTTTTGATATCCTGGCGTTCCTGGCTCCCTTCCATATCTTCTAAATCTCCACAAAGCGGCTGCAGAATCGTCTTGTAAAACGGATGATTGACATTGAGCTTGATGATCGTATTGTTCAGCAGATGGACCGTATCGAACAGGATCGTCTTTGGATAGCTGACAGGTTCGATAGAATACGGCTTCTTCCGGATCTCCTCTTTTTTCTCCTTTCTTTTCTCCGGGTCGTCTCTTTCCTTGCCAAGAGCAGCAGCAGCCAGAGCATCGACCTGCTGCTCGTCTTCAGCCGCAGTCAGGTTCTTTCCTTTCCTGCTCTTAGGAAGAATCGCCCCGGTTTTTGCCATTGTTTCCTCAGCTTTTCCAAAGTTACCCGCACGCTTGCTTGCCTCGGATTTATTTACGTTCCATGTCTCCTGAACCATTTTGCGTGCTGTTTGAACAACGTCTCCGATCACCTCTCTGATCTGGTCTCGCAGATCCGCTGTAGGCTCCGCTCCGCGCTTAATGTACCTGACCTGAAAGTCATGGTCAAGCTCCGGAGGAAATGAAATCTCGCAGCCCCACCAGCGGTCGATCTCCAGCGCCCGTGCCTCGCCTTTTTTACCAGTGATGTAGGGAACATGCCCGTAGAAGACCTCCCGGTCAGCTCTTAGGATCGAGATCCCTTCGTTTCTGTCGATTTTGCGTTTTTTGGCTTCAACGCTTCCGCCGGCGCCCATGGAAGAGCGCCATTCTTCCGGCAGCAGAGACATCCGGATCACCACGTCCGCAGTTTTTCCATCCGATCCCGGGATCTCACGGGCAAGGTGGAATTCACCAAGAGAGGTTGCCTTCGGCTCGATAGCGCCTTCTGTACGGAGCCGCTGCTCATCGAAGATTGTAGGACTCGCCATATACATTGGGTCGTGCAGATAAACGCGCTCTCCATTGAGCCTGATCTCCAGTCCCCGTTCGATGAATTTTCGGTAGGTCTGCCCCAGATAGTTGGAGAAATCAACATTGCCCTCGATCCGGTCGCAATCCTTCAGGATAACGATCGTACCGCTGCTGTTCTCCAGAATGCCGGCAAGGTTCTCAGGCGGTGTCTGCACCACAGGCTCCGGGATGCGGATCAGATTCCCCTTCTGGATATCATCTAAGTCGATGAAGGTGTAGAGGAACGCTTCGTTTGCATTGGTTCTGGAATAGACCTCAATTCGTCTTGCAAGGGAGATGCCGCCCAGAGTCATGCCGACGCCGAAGCGGCCAATTCCGAGTTTGCCGCCATGCGCACGGATCGATTCCCCCAGCGCCAGACATCTGTGCAGCGTGCCCTTATTCATTCCACAGCCATCGTCGACTACCGCGATCTCTGTGATCTTGTCTGTAGCCTTCTTCTTTCCGGTCTTCCGTGCCTTCCCAACAGTTACCATCACGTCGATATGTGCAGCTTTCGCTTCGACGGAATTGTCCACAATCTCACCCAGCCCATTTTGAGCGGAGTAATCATTGTAGCGTAGGGATTCATACATACGGTCGACACGGATCAATGCAACGGGTTCTTCTTGCTGGGTTCTGGTGGAATTCACTTCAAATTTGTTCTCAGTCATCAATATGACCTCCGATAAAAATATTTCGAGTCCTGAAAAAGAAAAAGGCCTTACACGAATGTAAGGTCTCTGGACAACATCATTATCGGATATATGACGACAGACACGCCACCCTTGAAACAGGAGCAGCGCCATTCTATTCTTCAAGTATATCATCGACAATTCTGCGCTTCTGTTCCCACGGAACTATGCCATGAGACTCTTACAAAACTCGATAATCCATGTATATCACATTTCCTCAAGGATGTCAATGCCGTTTTTGTTTTTTTCGTCCATTTTTTCAAAATTCACACTGCCGTCGGCAGCATTAGCGCTGCCGCACATCACGCACAGGACGATTGACTTTCTTCCCGCTCCCCCGCTATACTATTTGCAGAAAGTGATGAACGGCATCGGAGATAGCGGCTGCTATGCGGTCGAGATCGTGTAAGTGTCAACTTTTGAGCGAGGAGAGATCCGGATGAATAAAAAGGTGATCCAGATGGTTCGTTATCTGCAGCGCGATGGAGCTTGGGTTCGCGGAGAACGTCTTTCAGCGCAATTCGGCGTCTCAACCCGTCAGATTCGAAATTACGTTTCTGCGGCGAATACCTCCGGTTGCCTGATCAGTTCTTCCGAAAAGGGATACCGGCTGCTTGACATGAATCCAAGTTTCCGGATGCTGCTCGATGCTGAGGACAACCCGGAATCCCGTCTGAAGCGCCTCTTACTTGTACTTCTGTTCTCCTCAGAACCCGAAGACATCTTTACATTCAGCGAGCAATTCTATGTTTCCGTCCCCACTATGGAAGCAGATCTTCAGAAGCTTCGCCGCGTTCTCCGAGAATACGCATTGGAAATCGTCAGAGAACGTGACCTGGTATGGATATCTGGTGCCGAAAAAAACAAGCGGAGGCTTCTATGCAATTACTGCTATGCAGAGCAGCGGAATGAATACCTCGCAAACCGGACCAGCTTCTTTCCACAGGATACCGCAAAGGAGATCTCCTTGCGACAGGCTGTACGGGAAAAATTGCTGGAACAAGGGATCTTTGCCAACGACTATTCATTGGGCAATATCGCGCTGTACCTGGCTGTTTCCGCAGAACGCATTTGCGCTGGTTTTCAAGTTGAAGCCAGCGGCCAGCTGATGCCGGATGCCTTTAACCGAATCGACCTGGCTGTGACTGCGCTCGCTGCTTATATGTCGCTTCATTTTTCTCTGTCCCTTTCTGAGGCAGAAACACAGGCCCTGCGAGAGGTTTTGATCCAGCAGGTCAGCCTTCTCGATTACACCAAGATCTCACCTGACAATCTAAATGAATTTGTCGAGGAGAAATACTGCGCCATTACAAGAGAGATCATGGACCAGGTCAAGCAGTTCTATCACATCGAGTGCTTTGACGGAGATTTTTATGTGCGTTTCACGCTGCACATCCGAAATATTTTCACTCGCCAGCAGGGTGGTTTCTTTACCCGCCGGTTTCTGGACGATAGTCTAAAGGTCGCCTATCCGATCGCACATGATATCTCCGTGTTCATTGCCCAGATCCTAAGCAAAAACTACGGTGCAAAGATCTCAGACGATGAGGTGACCTGTATCGCGTTCCACATCTGCAGCTGTGTTTATGACTATAGTAAAAACAGGATCTCTGCCGTTTTTATCTATGAGAGCTATTATGACTTTTTCCGAAAAACGGCGGAGGTCGTGGCTCAGCGCTTTAGTGAAGATCTTTTCATTAAGCATACCGTATCCATCAGTGATTACCTGCCAAGCGTTTATCACGCCGATCTGCTGATCTCAACTGTTGACGCTCCCCTGCCGGAGCCTTGCGTACTGATCCATCCATTTCCACAGAAGCAGGACTTCGCTGCGATTCAAACACAAATCAAAAAAATCCGCCAGAAAAAGGAACGCGATCTGGTCTCAAAAACATTTCTTTCTTACTTTAACCGTGACTTTTTCCTGCGCAGCACGCAGTCTGACAGCCACGCGCTGATTCGTCAAATGTGCGCACAGGTCATTGACCAGCAATATGCAACAGAAGATTTTACGCAGCGCGTCCTGCTCCGAGAAACCATGGCTGACACAGCCTTTGGTGCCGTTGCAATGCCGCATGCACTTTCTTTTTCAACCTTAAAGAGCTTTTTATCCGTTGCAATCTGCGATCCGCCCATTTTATGGGGGCACAGTGCAAAGAAGGTCCAGCTTGTGATTTTAATCGGCACAAATTCAAAAGAGCGCAGGACCTTCAGCCGGATCATGGATCTGCTGATCGAAGTCGTATCTGACGCAGCAAACGTTGCCGAACTAGAGCGCTGCGAGAATTACGACGCATTTATTGATTGCTTCTTTTCCATGCTTTTAGAGGACTGACACGATTTATGGCGTACAGGCAGAAGCCGCTTCCAGCTCATGAACGAGCCGGAAGCGGTTTTTTCCGCACTGGCGGAAATTTATTTATTTGCGGGCAGCCCCCGCATTCCTATATACTCAGCACAGGGAACAAAGAAAGGAGGATGTCCAATGGTAGCATTCACAGCGAAGATCATTGAACCGGTCGGTCTTCACGCTCGTCCTGCAGCGGTCGCAGTGACAGAAGCATCAAAATTCCAGTCAGATATCACCGTCCATTGCAATGGGAAAAGCGCGGATCTAAAGTCCATTATCCAGGTCATGAAGCTGGGTGTACAGTTCAGCGCACAAATTGAAATCACATGTGATGGCCCGGATGAGCAGACTGCGGCGGACACGCTTCAGACGATCCTGCGTGAAAAGAGAATCATTCAATAATATTGTAAAGAGAGGTGGAGAAAGCATGAAAAAAATTCTGATTGTCTGCGGAGCCGGCGCGTCCAGTGGCTTCATGGCCAAGAACATCCGTCTGGAGCTTAAAAAGCGTGGCATGACAGCGGACTTTGAATTTATCGCACGCAGCGATACCGAGCTGGATGAATATATCGACTCCATCGATATGCTGCTGATCGGGCCGCATCTGAGATATATGCTGCAGGGCATGACCGAATACTGCAAGCCCTACCATATTCCAGTCTATGTGATCGATCAGAACGCGTATGGAGCACTCGATGGCGGAGCGATCATCGATTTTGTGATCCAGAAATTCAAAGAAAAAGAGAACTGTATTTGAAAAGGAGGAGAACCAATGAAAAAATTCATGCAGTGGATGTCTGATGTCTTTGCCCCGAAAATGAACCGGGCCGCCAGAAATCCGTACGTAGCTGCCGTGCAGGATGCGATCCTCACGACAATGCCGATGATCTTCATCGGAACCATCGGCACCATTCTCGATACCATCAAAGAGGCATTTCCCAGTTTCCCATCTTGCAGCGGCTTTGCAAATTTCTCATTCAGCCTGATTTCGCTTTTCCTAGCTTTTTTGATCCCGTATTCCATTATGGAAAAGAAGCATCTTCGCCAGACGCGCAGACAGGCTGGCTTGGCTGGGCTGGCCCTCTTCATCATGATCATCGATCCGCAGATCGTCGACGGCATTTTCAGCGTCAGCTTTAAGGCGCTCGGCTCCGGCGGCATGATCGTAGCGATTGTCAGCGGTATTTTTGTCGGTTTTGTCATGAGCTCCTTTGCAAAGCTGCACCTGTTTAAAGAAGATTCCGGTATTCCCGATTTTGTTGCCGTCTGGTTTGATACATTGATCCCAATCCTTCTGATCATGCTTATCGGTTGGCTGCTGACGAGCATCTTCCACCTGAACCTGCTTGAGCTGATCACGAATCTTTTCATGCCGCTCGTAAACCTTGGTGAGACGTTCATTGGTTTCGTGTTGATCAACTTCCTGGCGATGGCATTCCTGTACTCGTTCGGCATCTCGACCTGGGTCCTCTACCCCGTGATGTCCGTCATCGCACTGACCGGCATTGCCGCGAATGAAGCTGCTGCAGCTGCTGGTCTGGCTGCGACGAACATTCATGTTTATGAGGTCACCTGGATCATGTCGATCGGTGGTGGCGGTGCGACGCTCTCGCTTGCGATCATGCTCTGCTTCTTTGCGAAGTCCAAACGCCTTCGTCTGATGGGCAAAACCTGTATTGTCCCCAGCATATTCAACATCAACGAACCGCTGGTATATGGTACTCCGATCACGTTCAACCCCATGCTGATGGTCCCGATGTGGATCTGCGGTTTTATTATCCCCTGCATCACGTGGATCACCTTCAAGATTGGTCTTGTTCCGATCCCGACAAAAGTTTTTGAGCTCTGGTATCTGCCGAAGCCGATTTTCGCGTGGTTCTCGACCGGTTCCTGGAAGGGCGCCGTGCTCTGCCTGATTCTCTTTGCACTGTCCTGGATCATCTATTGGCCCTTCTTCCGAGCATATGATAAGCAGGCCTGTGCAGAGGAAGCCGCACATGACCATAGCCATGACGAAGTCTGAACACAGGAGGTCTCATGAGTAACAATATCGCTGATAATCGAAATGCACAGTCTATGCAGATCATTCTGCATGCCGGAAATGCGCGTGAAGCTTACACAAAAGCGCTTGATCTAGCGGAAAGCGGAAATTTTTGTGACGCAGATTCTCTTTTGAAAGAGGCTGAGACGGAACTGACACAGGCACATCGTCTCCAGACACGTATTTTGCAGGATGCGATCGAAGAAGACGATCCCTGTATTCCCATCCTCCTGATCCATGCGCAGGATACGATGATGAGCATTGACAGCGAATACAGAATGGCCTGCAGATTTATCTCGCTTTATCGAAAGCTGAATACTACGGAGGAAAATTCATGAATTTGGAGATGACAAAAGGATTCCCGGAGAATTTTCTCTGGGGTGGCGCAATCGCTGCCAATCAGGCAGAGGGGGCCTGGCTGGAAGGTGGAAAGGGGCCAAGCGTTGCAGACATTGAGGAGCTTCCCTCTGTCTATAACCGACTGAGTGTCTTTAATTTCCGCCACACGATCCCGGAGCTGAAAGCACATCTGGAAGATCACGAGGGTAATTATCCACGCCGTCGTGGGATCGATTTCTATCACACTTACCCAGAGGATCTGCAACTGATGAAGGAAATGGGCTTCAAGTGCTTCCGAACCTCGATTGCCTGGTCAAGGATCTTCCCGCGCGGCGATGAAACGGAGCCAAATGAAGAAGGCCTGCACTACTATGACTCGTTGATCGATACGATCATCAGCTGTGGCATGGAACCGATCATCACCATGAACCATTATGAGATGCCCTTGTATCTCGTGACAGAATACGGTGGCTGGAATAACCGTACACTTATCACGTTCTTTGTCCGCTACGCCAAGGTTCTTCTGGATCGGTATAAAGGGAAAGTCAAGTATTGGATCCTGATCAACCAAATCAACAGCTTCTTCTGGGGTGCAGAATTCCCGGGGCTTGGGATCACTCTTGACTTCCCGGGTGACCCGGAGCAAGGAAAATACCAGGCGCTTCATCATGAGTTTGTCGCCTGCGCACAGATCAAGCAGTATGCAAAGCAGCTCGATTGCGGGCTGCAGATCGGATTCTCAAACGGAAGCAAGGTTTGCTACAGCGCAACCTGCAATCCCGAGGATGCCATGGCTGCCGTCCAGCGTAACCAGATGGACCAGTTCTTCTTCGGCGACATTCTTTTCCGCGGGCGGTATCCCGGCTATTCCAAGCGCTTCTTTGCAGAGCGTGGGATCAGCATCCAAGCGGAGGCAGCCGATTTTACGCTGCTCGAGGAAAACACGCTTGATTTCTTTGCATTTAGCTATTACTGCACCGCCATTACCAGCGCAAAAGGCGGCACCTGTGACAATCCGCTTCTGGAACGGACCGCTTACAACTGGACTGTCGACGCGATCGGCCTGCGGCACAATCTGAACGTATTCTGGGACCGGTGGCAGAAACCGCTGTTTATTGCAGAAAACGGCCTCGGTACATTTGATAAGCTGGAAGACGGACAGATCCATGACGAATACCGAATCGAATTCCATCGCCGGCACCTGAAGCAGTTGAAGGAAGCGATCCTGGACGGCGTAGATTGCTTTGGGTATGCAGCCTGGGGCCCCATCGATATCATCAGCTGCTCTCAGGGTGAAATGGATAAACGCTATGGGTTTATCTATGTCGATCTTGACAATCTCGGACATGGAAGCGCGAAGCGTTTCCGTAAAGACAGCTTCTATTGGTATCAGCATCTGATCCAGACAAACGGCTCTGAGCTTTAAGTATTTTTTCAAAGCGGCAGGCGCATGGACAGCTTCGTGCGCCTGCCCTATTTATCGATCAGCCTGTGGAGGAACAAATATGGATTTATTTGGAATTTGTATTTCAGAAGGATATGCCGCGGGCAATGCCTGCATGTATCAGAAACCTACATCCGTCGGCAGTGGCATATTCGCCGGTGTGCAGGAAGAATTGCAGCGGTTTGACACTGCAAAGCGACTTGCGAAACAGCAGCTGCTGGAGGCGCTTCGACGTCTTTCCGACAATCAGGCGGCCTCAGAGCTGATTCAGGTCCAAGAAATGCTTTTGGACGACACCGAGTTCTCACAGGCCGTAAGGGACCAAATCGATTCCGGTCATTGCGCTGGACAAGCGGTCACGCAGGCTGCGGCATCTCTAGCTGACTTTTTTCGTGCGATGGACGATAGCTATATGGCTGCACGTGCCTCTGATTTTCTGGATATTGCAAATCGTTTGCTCGACTGTATGCATGAAAACGCTGGCCCGGCGTTTTCCATGGAGCGCCCCTGCATTCTGGTTGCGGAAGAACTCCTGCCGAGTCAAACGCTTTCTCTTGATCGTTCAAAGCTGTTGGGGATCGTAACAGCAACGGGCAGTTTTCAGTCGCATGCAGCCATTCTAGCCCGGAGCATGGGGATCCCCGCGATCACCGGGTTGGACATTGCCACTATCGATGATGGTCAAATGCTTTTGCTGGACGGCTGTCACGGGACGCTTACAATAGATCCGGATCCAGAGCGATATACAAAGTTTTGTTCTGAACAGAAAAACCATCAGTCACATCAGGCTGAGCTGCGCCGCAGTGCATTCGACCCTGCAGTCAGCGCTGATGGCGTCCGAGTCGAAGTTTGTGCAAATATTGGCGTTCTGGATGATATTACAGACGACACAGTACGCTGTGCCGACGGCGTCGGCCTTTTCCGTAGTGAGTTTCTCTATCTGGCCCATCAGGATTATCCGGATGAACAGACACAGTTTGAAGCATACAAATATGCGCTGCAGCGGTTTGCGCCGAAATGTGTCGTCATTCGCACCATGGACATTGGCGCGGATAAAAAAGTACCGTATTTCTCTTTGCCACAGGAGGACAATCCGGCGCTTGGCTATCGTGCGCTTCGGATCTGCCTGGACCGCCGGGATATTTTCCGCACACAGCTGCGGGCGCTGCTGCGCGCCAGCAACTACGGAAATCTTGCAATCATGATCCCGATGGTCTCTAAAGTAGAAGAGGTCTTTCAAGTAAAGACTCTTCTTTCTGAACTTAGGCAGGAGCTTTTCCAGCAGGCAGAGCCATGCGGAAGCTATGAATTCGGTATTATGATCGAAACGCCAGCAGCGGCGATTATGAGTGCGGAGCTTGCCGGTCTCGTTGATTTCTTCTCGATCGGCACAAACGATCTGACCCAATACACACTTGCAGCTGATCGGATGAACCCCATGCTGCAGACGTTATATGATCAGGAGGACGAAGCCGTCCTGCATTTGCTCGCTTTTGCAGCGGAAAATGCACGGAAGCATGGGATCTGGTGCGGCATTTGCGGAGATCTCGCCACACATACGCAGCTTCTGCCGCGGCTGCTTCGCTGTGGGATCCGGGAGCTGTCCGTCCCGCCAGCGTCTGTCGGTTTGGTAAAAGCCGCGATCAGGACGATCACAGTCTGTGATCATGCGTGATACAGAAATCCTTCCAGAAGCACCGGAAAAGGGATTCGTAGAGCCGCTTTCCGGTGCTTTTCATGCCAGCCGATCAATCGGCGCGTTATACGTTTTTTGACATCCGAAGGCTTAACTTATATTTTTCTGTTTCCTGCAGCGCGGTTTTTGCATATGGCAACACAACTGCAAAGCAGCTCTGAAGCGTATCCTGCGTACTTCAGAGCTGCTTTTATTATTTACTTTTCAGGGCTTCTAACGGATCAGCTGTTTCTCCATTGATGAGAACGCCTAGGTGCAGGTGCGGGCCGGTCGTCCAGCCGGAGTCGCCGGTTTTTGCAATGATCTGCCCCTGCCGGACTACATCTCCGAATTCCACAAGAAATTCTGACAAATGCGCATATTGCGTCTGAACGCCATTCTCATGTTCCAGCGTCAGGATATAGCCATACGCGGCGTCATAGCTGCAATCCAGAACGATGCCGTCGGCAACAGCAAGAACATTCGTGCCATAGTCTGCCGCAAGATCAACGCCGGGATGAAGAGATTCCTTTCCTGTCAGTGCACTTGTGCGATAGCCAAAGGCGTCTGTCACAGCTGCTTCTACATTTTCCAATGGCCAGATATACATCGGCGCTTCTGGCTGCTCCGAAACGACTTGCTCGGTCTGTAGTGATTCTTCCGGTTCAACTTCCTGCAATTCTGCCTGATCAGACGGTACGATTTGAACCGGTTCCGTTTTCGGCGCAGTCACAGTTTCTTCCGACAATTCTTCCTGCATGACGGATTCCTGCCCCGGAATGGTGTTTGGGCTTGCTGCCTGCGTTGTAAAGACACTTGCTGTCAGTACGAACAGAACAGATACGCAGATTCCAACCCATGCCGGAATCCTTTTGAAACTTAAAATCGCGCGAATCCGTTCTTCGACGCTGCTTTTTGCAAAACCACTGCACAGCGGCGCTGATTTTGGATTTCGCTGCGCCATGTCAAGCAGCGTCAGCGCGTAAGCTTTCCTGCAATCCGGCCCCAGCGCGCGCAGAACCGCTTCATCACACGCAAGCTCCATATCGCGGTTTGCAAGCCATACCATCAGCCAGACCAGCGGATTCCACCAATACAGGCACAAGCATACCGTCAAAAGCAGCTTGCGCAGGCAGTCTTTCCGCCGGATGTGCGCCAGCTCGTGTGCCAGAACCAGCTGAAATTGTGCGTCTCCAACCGGCAGATCTTCCGGCAAAAGGACGGTCGGACGAAAAACGCCGAAGGTGAGCGGCGCGCGACGGCTGCTGCTCACGCAGATGCGCGGATCGCGCGAAAAGCGGAATCGGTCAAGCAGCGCGTCAATGGACGGCTGCGGAGCAAGCCGTGTTCCGCGAAACCGACGTACCATGCAGGCATATCCGATCACAAAATATGCCGCAAGAAGTATCGCGCAAACGAGCCAGACAAGAAGCATCGGGCTGATTCCCGCGATATCCGCTGCTGGTTTTGCGGTGCTGTTGGTCGCCAAAGACGGAAACGGCGTTAGCGCATCTGATATGACACCGTTTGCCTGCGCTGCGGCAGAAGTATGCAGCAGATTCCAGACACTCAGATGTGTTGGTATCGTGATCGGAAGCAGCAGCCGCACAGCGGCTGCGCACCAGAGCACGGGAAATATTCCACGCGGCAGATGTTTTTTCAGAAGCAGCCGCAGCGCAAGCACCAGCAGGATCATTGCGCTGCCGCTGAAAATCGCAGCCTGTACGCCATTCATCCCTCGTATTCCTCCACAAGCGCTTTTAGCCGCGCAAGCTCTTCTTTTGACAGTGACCGATCACTCAGGATCGATGCAAACAGCAGTTCCGCAGAACCACCAAACACCTTTTCGACCAGCGTATCGGCTTCCTCCTTCTGCGCCTGCTGCTTTGTGATCGTCGCATGGCAGATGAAGTTTGGCTCCCGGCGCTCGATCGCACCCTTATCGATGCACTTTTTGATGACCGTATAGGTCGTGTTTTTATTCCAGCCAATGCTGTCTGCCAGCCGCAGCGAGATTTCCTTCGCCGTCCGGTCGTTTTCCTGCCAGAGAACCTCCATGACCTTCCATTCTGAATCAAACAGTTTCATATTCCGTCTCCTGTTTTTAGGATATATCCAGACTATCGCATTCGTCTATTCCTGTCAAGATGGCTTGACATCTTTAGACTATTGCGATAGTTTTAAAGCAGACTACCGCGATAGTTTGCCGCAGAAAGGAGGTTCACAGGCACACCTTTACACAAACAGCCACGCATTACACGAACGACTTTTTGAATGGGGAGCGCTGAAAGCATCACAGCGCTCCTTATTTCAAATCATGTTCTAAGGGAGGATTTCCAAATGAAAAAAAGTCAAAAGCTTTTGAGCTTGATTTTGAGTATTCTGATTATTTTCTGCGGATGTTCGGCGCAGAAAGAGGTAACGTCGCTTGAACTTCCTGGCGGGCCAGCGGCACCGCAGGAATCTCTTGACTTGAACGCTGTGCCGTCAGCACCAACTGTGGAGATCGACACGACGCAAAAAGAGACAGACAATGAAACTTACTACTTGGAGCGGCAAAGGCTTTCGCTTCCAGAACCGCTTCTGTCGGTGACGGCACAGACCGTATTGGACGATACGATCCTCGTCGGCGGTTTTTCCACCGATGGTGTTGCGCTTGCCTGGATGACGCTGGAGGGAGACAGCGGCACTTTGCAGCTTCCTGATAGCACGGAATACCTCTATGCGCTTTCTCCGGATGACAATGGCGGCTTCTGGCTTCTTTGCGGAAGCGTACCCGCCGCCTATCGGGACGCTTTTGGAAACGTCGTGATTCAGGACAACGAGCCGGAAGGAAAACTTGTTCTAACGCACTATGACAGCGAGTATTCCATGCAGGAAACCATTTTGCTCCAAACGCAATATACAGGAAATAACGAGCGTTTCACGCAATCAGCAAAAACCGAAAAGGGCTTTATTCTTTTGAGCGCAGAACTCCTTGTTCAACTCGATAAATTAGGTGCAGAAACAGCGCGACAGAATGCTGAGTTTGAGGATGGATGGAGATTTATTTCCATGCAAAAAATCGGAAGCGAACTCTTCGTACTAACGCAGAATCGCTATGATGCTGCTGGGGCAGAACTGCGGCTTTTCAGCGCGGACACATTCGCGCAGCAAGAATTTACAACAGACCAGGCGGGCATGACTGGCCTTGGTCTTTGCGCGGATGGGCGGCTGCTCCTTGGCGACAGTCAAACCATTTTTGCCTTTACGCCTGAAACGTCAGAAGAAGAGACGCTTCTGGTATGGCAGGAGCTCGGCGTTGCAGACACGTCGGAGCAGATCTGGCAAACGGACTCCGGTTTCTTCTTCTATACGCCAAATCTCTCAGCGCTTACCGTCCTTCGCTGGATGTCTGGCGAGGCGCTTTCCAAGCGTATTTTATCTCTGGCGATTGCGGGAAACACGCCCGTTGCTGGCTCCTTTGCGCAGATGATCCAGAACTTTAACCTGAGTCAAGATCAGTATCAGATCGAATATACCATTTACAGCGATACCGGTTTGACGGATACGCAGCCGACTGACCTCCTGCGCACACAGATCATGGCTGGTCAATCTCCTGACCTCTATCGCACAGATTGGCGCGGGGAGATTAAACAGGTAAGTGAAGCGGACGCAGAACAGTTTTATACGCTGCTGGACTCCATTGCGATTCTGGAAGGGTTGGACGCACCGTTGTCTGAGATTCTCAGTGAGGAAGCAGACGCCTACTTTGCGGGTGGCTGCACCGCTGAACAAGCAGCAAAGAATATTCAGTCCAGAGCGAGTTTGTACCTGCAAGAGAAGTATCAATGAGTGTCCCTCTTTCAGCAGCTGATTATCTGTCTGATTCTATCTGGATATCGGGTGCAGGAATGTGCGGATTCTATAGATGGCGGCCTGCTGGCTCTTTTGCCTGCGGGCTGCTTTCTGCTGGTTGCGGAGGACGGAGGTAAGTGGTATTGTGGAGTGGGTTTTTTTAATTTGTGCTGATCTGGCTTGCTGGATTGTTATATGGATGAGGCCTCAAGGAAATGGAGAGACGGTATGGAACAAGAACGCGTGCTGGCGCTTTATGATGCGTATGCGGACGGGGTATATCGGGTGGCGCTCGGGTATTTGCGGTCGGCGCACGACGCGGAGGACGCGGTGCAGGCGGTATTCTGCCGGCTGCTGGAGAAGGAGCTGACCATCTGGCCCGGGCGGGAGCGCGCGTTTTTGACGAAACTGACGATCAATCACTGCAAAAATCAGCTTGCGGCAGCCAAGCGCTTCGCGCCGGAGGCGCTGGACGAGCTGTGTTTGCCGGCGGAGCCGGAGGACCGCGCGGTGCTTCGCACGGTGATGGAGCTGCCGGAAAAATACCGGCTCGTCGTGGTGCTGCACTGTCTGGAGGGATACTCGTTTTCCGAGATCGCCGGGCTGCTGCAGCTGACGCCGTCCGCCGTCTCCATGCGCCTGCATCGGGCGCGAAAGATGTTGCGTGAACAGCTTGGGAGGGATCAATGATGGAAGAAAATTTCAAGCGCATTGCAGATGCTGTCCGCCTGCCGGAGGGCAGCCGGGCGCGGATCCGGGCGCAGATCGCCTCCCGGGCGGAAGAACAGGAGGCTTCTATGCAGAACAAACCCAAAAAACACCTGCCGCGGCTGGCCGTGGCGGCAATTATCATCGCGGCGGCGCTGACGTTGACGGCAGCGGCTGCGGCGGTCGTTCATCGATTCCGGAATGATATCATTGTCTCCAGCGTCAGCGAGCTTCCGGCACCGACGGAGGATACGCCGACGGCCGTGGCTGTTGTGACCGACAGTCAGAGTGCGGCACAGACGCTGGATGAGATTTTGGCGGAAGGCCCGTATATCACTGCTGAGGAGTGGGAAACCGGAGAAAAAATCGGTGGTACGACATCCGCTCAGTATGGTGGCTGGGATACCGCGGAGCTCATCAGCAGTGACCCGGTGCTTTCCGTCCGCCGGATCACACGCGAGACAGACGGCGCAGAGAAAATGCAGTACATGGCGGAGGATCCTGCCGATCTTCTGCCCGTGCTGACCGGGAAGATCCGCTTTGATCTGACGTGGCTGGCGGAGCACTACAGCGTCGTCATTCCGGACGATCAGGCCTATATCATCCGGGATGAGGACGGCGCGTTCGTCAGCGAATACTTCTGGGCGTCCTATGGCGCAAATGACGGGAAGGGCTGGTTCAGACTTGAGATCATGCATGACACGACCTGGAACCTGTCTCCGGACTATATCGTGGACGGCACATTTGAGGAGGCATATTATTACACGACGGCAAGCGGCTATGAATTTCTCATCACCGCAGACGGCGATACCGTCTGGGCGGACTGCACGACCGCAAAGACGAGCGTCAGCCTGTACGGCGCATACCTGACCACCAGAGATCTGGAACAGATCGTCGAGCACCTGGCGCTTTCCATCTCGGAATGAAGCAAGGCAGCGCCGGAGGAAACCAAAACGATTTCCTCCGGCGCTTTTTTTGCTCCAACTGTATTGCATTTTTTATGGAGATCCTGTAAACTTAGGATAGAATTACAAAAGGAGGCGGCTGCATTGGCGGAACTGAATTTGACATCGGCGGTCCCCCATACGGACTGCGGCACCGGGCGGCAAAGGGGCCGGATCGGCTGGCTGATCGCGGCGGGGATCCTCGCGGCGGCGCTGCTGGGGCTGCTCGTGCTGACGCTCGCAGATCTGCGGCGGGCGGCCTCCCCTATCGTCTTTCCCGTGGAGGACGGCGTGTATAATCTGACCGCAGAAGCGCTGGTGACGACGCCGGAGGACGCGGGCAGCTTTGCGCTCTACACGAACAGCACGAAGCTCGGCGTTACGATCGTCTCAGATGCGGAGCAAAGCGGGACCGTCACGCTGGTGGACGCCGCGACCGGGGACGGTATCCGATATGCCGCGGTCAGCGGGCGCTCCGCAGTGTGCGAGTTCACCGCGCTCACTGCTGCCCAGCGGTACCGTGTCAGCTGCGAGGGGTTTTCCCCGGACACCGTAGTCACGATTTCTGACGCGCGGACCGTCAGCTTCTGGCACAGCCTGCGCGCCGTGCTGGGTGAGCTCCTGTCGCTGCTCGCGGGCGGCTGACAATGAACTGAAACAGGAAAACCGCCTGCCGGGGCTTCGGCAGGCGGTTTTTATCTAGGTGCAGCCATCCCGAAATGTTTACATCTTTTTCAGGGTCATTTCAGATTCCGGCGATAGAGTACAGCCACAGAACCAAAACAAGGAGGCTGTTTTCCATGAAAAAGCTAATCCCGATCCTACTGGCGACAGCAATGCTGCTCTCGCTTGCAGCCTGCACCAGCACCGCGGCGGCCGATGATACAGAATCAGTGCCCGCATCTTCCGACACTTCCACCGAAACGCCGCCTGAAAAACCCGACGGCACGCCGCCGGACGGCGCAAACGGTCAGCTGGGTACGCCCCCGGACGGCAACCCGCCCGACGGTGCGCCGAATGGTCAGCTCGGCAGCTTCGGTGGAGGACGGCGACTTCTACGGCATGAACGCCGCGCTGCTGGCGACGAACGGCGCGACCGTCACGATCAAAAACGCGACTGTCAATTCCTCCGCGCAGAACGGCAACGGCGTATTCAGCTACGGCAGCGGCACGACCGTCAACATCTCCGATTCCACGATCATGACAAGCGCTGATAACTCCGGCGGCATCCAGACCACCGGCGGCGGCACAACAAACGCCGAAAACCTGACCGTCACCACCTCCGGCAACTCGTCGGCGGCTATCCGCTCCGACCGCGGCGGCGGAACCGTGAACGTCACGGGCGGCAGCTATACCTCGAACGGGTACAACTCCCCTGCCGTTTACTCCACGGCAGCCATTACCGTCAAAAACGCGAAGCTCGCCGCGAACAATTCCGAATCGCTCGTCATTGAGGGCAAGAATTCCATTGCGCTCGAAAACTGCACCGTTTCGGGCAATATGAGCAGCACGAAGGGCTCAAGTTCTTCGGAAAACGTCCACACCGTCATGATCTACCAGTCCATGTCCGGCGACGCGGACATCGGCACGTTGGAATTTTCGATGACCGGCGGCTCGCCGATCGGCAAAACGGCGATCTGTTCTACATCACGAACACGCACTGCATCCTGACGCTCTCTGGCGTGACGCTCAAAAATGAGGATCCCGACGGGTATCTGCTGCGCGTGGTCGGCAATTCCGCGTCGCACGGCTGGGGCACGGCCGGCAGCAACGGCGCGCAGGTCGAGTTCACCGCCGACGCGCAGACGCTGGAAGGCAATATCCTCGTCGACACGATCTCGACGCTGGACCTGACGCTCGAAAACGGCAGCAGCTTCACCGGCACGATCAACATCGTCGATAACGCCGAAGGGGGCGCGGCGGTCTCTGACAACGCGGTCGTGACCATCGGGTCCGGCTGCACCTGGACGCTCACCGGCAACTGCACGATCACGAGCCTCACAAATAACGGCAAGATCAGTTTTAGCGGCCACACCATCACCCTCGCGGATGGGACCGTGCTGCGCAGATAAGGCATGAAAACGCCCGGCATCCAGGTTGGATGCCGGGTGTTTGGTATCATCTCAGACCTTGCAGGTCCAGGCGAAGGGGTCGGGTTTGGTGCCCCACTGGATGCCGGTGAGTTCGTCGTAGAGCTTCTGGGAAAGGGCGCCGATCTGGTTGTGATTGACCTCATATTTCTCGTCGCCCCAGGCCAGTTCGCCGATGGGCGAGATGACGGCGCCGTGCCGACGCACCAGGCTTCCTCCAGCGCGCCGCTTTTCGCCGCCTCGAACAGCTCATCGACGCTCAGCAGCCGCTCTTCGACCGGGACGCCCCAGCTCTTCAGCAGCTCGATGCAGGATTTGCGGGTCACGCCGCGCAGGATCGAGCCGGTCAGCATGGGGGTAACGACGGTCCCGTTGATCTTGAACATGACGTTCATGCCGCCGCCCTCTTCGACGTATTTGCGCTCGACGCCGTCGAGCCAGAGGACCTGCGAGTAGCCTTTTTCGATGGCCTTATCGCCCGCGCGGTTGCAACTTCTTATCTGCA
>OGXR01001244.1_pt1 | contig 19192 bp, 18 predicted proteins | sample 1576331 | NCBI WGS metagenome assembly OGXR01 (sample SAMEA3541473, study PRJEB24748) | human gut metagenome | biome: human gut; feature: human-associated habitat; material: faeces | place: China | collected 2012 | reverse complement strand
TGCGAGCCTCAGCCGTCTTTTTGCCCCACTTCTTCAGTTTGAAAAATGGGAAATATTGCGCAGCCGTTGCCAGCACAAGCTGGCTTACGGACGCGGCATACCCCTTGCGGGTACATACAGTATTCCTCCATTTTCCGTCCATTTTCCGAACTTTGAATTGGAGCAAAAATCCTGGCTGAGTCTTCTTGCCAAATTATGTGGTGTTGCCCTAATTAAGAGCCGAACTGCCAGACACCACGCAAGGAAATGACTGCGGATGGAGTGGCAATTGGCAGAATGGATAAAAATCGACTTGCTTTTTTGGAGGCTTTGTTTCTTGACAATTCTATAAGGGAGTGATAAAGTAATTGCATGAGTTGTATAGATATCTAGATATCTATACAACATAACTTGTGCCATTTCTGTAGCTGCGAAGAAATGCAGAGAATATTTGACAATTCTGGGAGGGCGGAGGTATACTTTTCTATAGAATCAGCACAATGCAAGGAAAGGAAGACTCCCAATGATCAAGATTAATGCAGAAAGTGATGTTCCCATTTATTCTCAGCTTGCTGAGCAGATCCGCAATGACATTCGTTCTAGAAATCTCCCGACAGGCACCCTCCTTCCGCCGGATCGTGTGTACTGCGAAAAGCTGAACATCAGCCACATGACAGTCAAAAAGGCCATTGATTTGCTGGTCAGCGAAGGACTTCTGACGCGAAAAAAGGGCGTCGGTACCTTTGTGGCATCGCCTAAGATTCGCCAGGAGCTGTTTTCACTCGCTGGTTTCACAGGCGACAATGCCCGCCACGGACGCAAGATTGACAGCCGGGTTCTGAGGTTTGGCGTTCAAAAGGCGCCGGATAAAGTTGCCGCTCGGATGCATCTGCGGGAAAATGCGAATGTGATCGTTCTGGCGCGTCTGCGTATGGTCAACGATGAGCCGGTTGCACTGGAGACGGCGTATCTGAACCATGATGACCCCCGCTGCGCACCGATCATGAGCTTCGATTTCTCGAAGGAATCGCTCTATCGCGTGCTGAAAGAGGTATGCGGCATTACGCTGGAATATGCCAAGGAGACCATCGAGGTCGCCTACGGCTCGCGTGAAAGCAACCAGCACCTCTGCTCGGCGTTGGACACGCCGATGTTCAATTTGGAGCGTATCAGTTATGACACCGACGGCTGTGCGGTGGAGTTCGTCGAATCTATTTACCGTGCGGATCGATACACCTTTTCGGCGACCCTGATCGCGCCTTAGCATTTCTGTTCTGTTCAAAACAGACGGCTGTCCAGCTAGCGGGCGGCATCTGAATTTGAAATAAAAATAACCAGGAGGACAAAATGAAAAAGACACTAGCACTGATCATGGCTTTTTGCCTGCTCCTCGGCACGCTGGCTGGCTGCGCCACGAGCAAAAAAGACAACGCACCCGCACAGGGCAATAATGGCTCCGTGCAGAAGGACAATGCGTCCGATACCTCGTCTGATGGCGAAGTCACCGAGCTTCTTCTGTGGCATATGGAGGAAGTCGACACCCGCGTCCAGCGCATCCAGAGCGTGGTCGACCGCTTCAACGCGGCGCATCCCAACATCCACGTTACCGTCGGTGTGCAGTCCTGGGGAGATGCCTATACGGAGATCCCTGCATCCATAATGTCCGGCAACGGCCCTGACCTGCTGGCTGCAATTCCTGACTTTGGTACCGTTATTTACGCACTCGGCGTTGCGCAGGATGTCAGCGATATCGTTGCGAAGCTCGACGAAAAGTATGATTTTTATGACAGCACCATCACTCCCTACACCTACACCGACGGCATCTTTGCCATTCCTACATACGGCATGGGTCAGGTTCTATGGTACCGTGCAGATCTCTTTGAAGCAGCTGGGCTGACCGCTCCGACTACGTTTGATGAACTGCTCGACTGTGCACAGAAGTTGACCGACAAGGCAAACGGCAAGTACGGCATTGCACTTCCTGCCTCGCTGTCGATGGCGACCGATCAGGTAATTTATTCCTTCATGGCTTCCGCCGGTGCGCAAAAGATTGTTGATGGCGAAGACAACATCACTTTCAATAACGAAGGCACCGTTGCCGCATACGATTACTACAATAAGCTCCTTCAGTACGCCCCGACCGACTGCGACACCTATACCTGGGGAGAGCCGCAGGCGCTTCTGAACACAGGTACCGTTGCAATGGCGATCGAAAAGGGTCAGTATCTGTCCGCGTTCGAGGCAGAATCCGGTGTTTCCGCCGACAATCTGGGTTGCGTCCCGATGCCTGTCCTGAACAACTCCTGCGAATCCACCAGCATTTACTATTCCAACGGCTTCATGCTCCTTTCTGACGACGCCAAGAAGAGAGAGGCCACCGAAGTGTTCTTTGACTATCTGTTCAGCGAAGAGGCCTACGGCGACTTCCTGAACGCTGAGCCGGGGCTGTTCGTTCCTGTCACTGCGACTGGCGCGACCTATGCGAGCTGGCTGAACAACGAAGTCCTCGCGAAGTATCCCGAGCAGGTCAAGATGATGCTTGAGGCAACCTCCAAGGGCGCCCTGTTCGGCTTCACCGACGGTGTCTGCATGGACATCGGCAACATCACCGGACCGAACCTGCTTGCGCAGACGCTTCAGAACATGACCATCAACGGAATGACTGCTGAAGAGGCTGTCAAGTGGGGTCAGGAGGCAATGGAAGCTGCCGTAAGCAAATAAATACCATAACTGTATACTTGCAGCGCGTGTGGCGAGGGATGGAACCAAAATCGTGCCATCCCTCGCTTTTACGCAGGAGGAATTACAATGAACAAATTACAACCCAAAATGCGCACAGTGCTGCCGTATCTTCTGGTTGCGCCGCTGCTGATATGGATCGTCGTTACGGTATTCATCCCGGTCGTGAATGTGCTGATTGAAAGCATGTACAACACGACCTATGTTGGAACAAATGGCAAGTTTGTCGGACTGAAGAACTATCTCAGCGTTCTCAAGGATAAAAACTACTGGACTGCGTGGCTCAAGAGCTTGCAATGGCTGGTCGGCTGCACGTTAATCCAGACGGTACTTGGCTTTGGAACGGCACTGGTTCTGAACGGTAACGGGCGTATCAGGAGCATCGCAAGAACGTGGACGGTTATTCCGTGGATCATTCCCACCATCGTGGTTTCTATCATGTGGCAGTGGATATTCAACAGCTCCTATGGCATTCTTAACAATGTGCTGATGAAGATTGGATTAATCTCATCGCCGATTAATTTTTTCAGCGGAAGCCGCGCCATGTGGACGTTGATTTGCATCAATGTCTGGCACTGGTTCCCTTTTACGACAATCATTATTCTGGCGGGTCTTTCGACGATTCCCGAGTCCCTGTATGAAAGCGCCGATGTCGATGGCGCCTCCAAATTTAATAAATTCCGCTACATTACGCTTCCGGGTCTCTCACACATCACCTTTGCACTGGGCGTGATCGGCACACTCTGGTGCTTCAACATTTTTGACATCATTTATATTACGACTGAGGGCGGTCCGCTTAATCTGACGACGACGGTTCCGGTATTTATTTACCGCGAGGCGTTCAAGAACTATAAGATTGGGCGATCCTCCGCTGCGTCGATCATCACGGCTGCCTTCCTGCTCATCATTGCGATCCTGCTCGCGAAGGCAACTAAGCCGAGCGATGATACCTGAGAAAGGGGCAAACGGCATGAAAAAGAATAAAATGTCCGTTTTCGGGAAGATATGGTTTGCGTTGCTCGGGTTGCTGGTTCTGTTCCCATTCTACTGGATTGCAATCTCCTCGCTGAAGACGAGCGACACCATCATTAAGCCGGATCTCTGGCCGGTAAGTTGGACGCTCAAGCATTATCAGCAGCTTTTGGGTACATCAACCTTCGTTTCCGGTCTTCGCGCGAGTTTGATTGTCGCCCTCGGCACAATCGCAATCCTACTCGTCATCGTTATCCTCGCGAGCTATGGCCTGTACCGGTTCGATTTCAGGGGACGCGAGCTTCTGAATAAGGTTATCCTGCTTGCCTACGTGTTTCCTGGCATTCTGCTGATTGTTCCGGTCTACAATCTGATGTCGAGCCTGAACCTGATTGATTCGTTCTGGGCATTGATTATCATGAACGTTACGTTTGCCGCTCCGTTCTGTACCTGGCTGATGCGCGGATTCTTTGCCTCCATTCCCAAATCGCTGGACGAGGCGGCGTCTCTGGACGGACTCGGAAAGATGCAGATTCTGACGCGCATCCTGCTGCCTCTGCTCAAGCCCGGCATTATGACGATCGTTATTTACGCTTTCATCAGCTCCTGGACGGAATTTACCTTCTCATCTATTCTGACAGCCTCTGACCAGTATAAGACGCTCCCGATCGTGCTCAAGTCGATCACCAGCTCCTATACGGTTCAGTGGGGACAGATTACAGCAGCGGCAACGCTGGCAATGCTCCCGGTTATCATCCTGTTTGCGATCGTCGGCAAGTATTTCGTCGGTGGATTGACTGCAGGCGCCGTGAAAGAATGAGCCAGTCGGAAAAGGACATTATATATGAACAAATACATCGAATACTACAACAATATTTCGCAGATTGAACGGCAGATCGTTGAGCAGGAGGCTTCTGGCATTGAAGCCGTTGCGGCTTGTATGGCGCGGACGCTCAAGGCCGGAAAAAACATTTATCTGTTTGGCTGCGGGCACTCCCACATTCTTGTGGAGGAGGCGTTTTACCGCGCGGGCGGATTGGTTCCGGTCAATCCGATTTTTGACTCCGCCATTATGCTGCATGAGGGCGCGGTGAAGAGTTCGCATTTGGAACGGCTGGAAAGCTATGGCGACTGGATCTTTGACCGCCAGTCTATCACGCAGGGAGATATGATCTTCATCTTCTCTAATTCTGGGATCAACGGTTGCCCGGTGCAGGTGGCGCTGCGTGCCAAACAGGCTGGGGCGACGGTCGTCGCGGTCTCTGCAAAGGCCTATGACAAGACAGAAAAAAGTCGGCATTCCTCCGGCAAGCGCCTCGGTAACTATGCGGAATATGTACTTGATACGCACATTCCGCATGGCGATGCATTGCTGCAATACGGAGAGCAGCGCATTGCCCCCGGCTCAACCATAGCCTGCGCGTTAATCTGGAATATGCTGATCGCACAACTGGCGGAGGAAAGCGAGAAAATCGGCTATCAGCCGGAGTATTTTGTCAGTGGCAACGTCGAAGGCGGCTTCCAGATCAACGAACAGTACATCGACAAATACAAATATATCGTTCGGAATCTTTGATGGAGCGTGACAATGAAACCTGCTTATCTGGGAATCGATTGCGGGAGCACAAGCGTAAAGTGTCTTGCGATTGGTACGGACGGCTGTCCGCTTGGGGTGGCGTCCCGTACCTATCCGACTTACAGTCCTCAGGACGGCTGGATGGAACAGGATCCCGGTACATGGCTGGAGGCGGCGACCGCATCCGTCCGGGAGTGTGTTAAATCACTAGGGAACCACGCGATTCAGGCAATTGCTTTTTCCGGGAACATGAGTTCGCCGGTTTTCCTGGATGCTGCCTGCCGCCCGGTTTACCGCTGTATGCTGGTCGGTGATGCACGCTGCGCACAGCAGGCGAAGGCGCTCACGTGCTCGTTTGCAGAGGATTTTCGCAGCGCGAGCGGAAATATTCCCGACGCATGCTTTGCCGCCGCGAAGCTGCTCTGGTTTCGGGATAATTGCCCGGAGCAGTATGCAAAAACAACGCAGTTCGTATTTGCAAAGGATTATCTGCGCTATCAGTTCACGGGCGTACTCAACACAGAGCCGACCGATGCGGGAAACACGCTCTTGTATGACGTACAGACCGCCAACTGGAATTGGACGCTGATTAGAGAGATCGGCCTGCGGGAGGAGATTTTTCCGCAATTGCTTCCATCCACTGCGCAGTCGGGCACGTTGCTGGCTGAAGTCGCGCGGGAGTGCGGACTTCCGGCAGGGATTCCGGTATTCTGCGGCGGTGCAGATATGGCGTGCAGCCAGCTTGGAACGAAATGCTTCCTGCCGGACGCGCTCAGCATCACGCTCAGCACCTCCGGTCAGGTCTGCATGAATGTGGACGGCTGGCGGCGCGAGGGCTATGGAAGGGTGACGTTCCACCCGGGCGTTTTGCCACAGATTCATTACGCAATGGGCTCCGTTTTTTCCGGTGGTCTGGCGCTCAACTGGTGCTATAAGTTGCTGTTTGGACGCGAAACGCTGGGGAAAGAGGATTTTGATAGGATGAATGCGCTTTCGTGCCAAATCAGCGGCTATGCGCCCGGCGAGAGTGGAATGCTTTTCCTACCGTTCCTTTCCGGCAGCGGAACGCCGTATTTCAGCCCTGTCGACCGCGGCAGCTTGCTTGGGCTGACGATTGCAACGGAACCGGCGCGATATTTCTCCGCTGTTATGGAAGGTGTGACGATGCATATTCGTGAGAATGCAGACGTTTTCCGGGATATGGGTTGCGACATCCGGCGTGTGTTTGTCGGAGGCGGCGGCACACATATGCGGCACTGGATGCAGATGCTCGCAACGGTGCTTGACCGCGAGGTGGAGATTCTGCAATGCCCGGATGCGTCCACACTTGGCGCGGCGCTGATTGCGCTGGCCGGCACGGAGCCGCAGCTCGACCTAATGCAGCTTGCGGAGCAAGCGGTGCAGGTCTGTGGCGTTATCCACCCACAGAAGGAATATACACGGCGCTATGAGGAACTGTTTTTGATTTACCAGTCCTGCTATCAGGCGGTACATCAGATTAACGAGCAGCTCAGTGCGTTTCTAGGATCGTGAGGGGCGATATGGATCAGGAACTGTTAGCTCTTGCAGGGCGGTTGATTGCCGTTCCTGGATATACGGAGCTTCCGGAAAAGGAGACAAGGGTTGCCGAGACACTGTGCGCGGCGCTTCAGGAAATGGGGTTGCCGGCGCAGCTGCGGGATTATGATGGCCGATATAACGTGGTCTGCACCGTACAGTCCGGGCGGCCGGGACCGCATGTGGTCTTGTGTACGCACCTGGATACGGTTCCGCCGTATGAAATGGAAGAACCGTTTCACGCGCGGGTGAAGGATGGGCGGCTTTATGGGCGCGGCGCTGTGGATGTGCGAGGCACACTGGCAGCGATGTCCGTCGCGCTGCGGCGCATTGCACAGCAGAAGCATACATTCCTCGGAGCTGTGAGCCTGCTCGCGGTTTCGGACGAGGAAAGCGGCTCATTTGGAATGCGGCAGGAGGTCGCACACGGCTTTGTTGGTGATGTCACGATCGTCGGTGAGCCAACGGAGCTGAAGCTCGGCATCGCGCATAAAGGCGTTTGCTGGCACGCAGTCGAATTCTTTGGCAAAAGTGCACATGGGAGCGTCCCGGAAAACGGACATAGCAGCATATTGGATGCGGTCGATTTTATACAGCTGATTGAGACGCAGCTTCAGCCGAAGCTACGACGCTGCGCCCATCCGCTGCTTTCCCATGCGACAGTCAATATCGGGAAAATCACCGGCGGCACACGCCCAACCATCGTTCCGGAGCACTGCGAGCTTCAGATAGACCGCCGGCTCGTGCCGGGGGAATCGGCAGAGAGCACAGAGGCGGAATTCCGCGCACTTTTGCAGATGCTGCAATCGCAGAAACCAGGCTTCAATGCCGAGCAGAAAATCCTGCTGGGTGGTGCGGATAAGCCTTTTCCGCCGCTCGACAGCTCCGGGGAGACAGAACTGATCGCGCATCTGCGCCGGACGGGCATACCGGTACTCGGCAAAGAGCTGGAGTGCGTCGGCCTCCCGTTCTGGACGGACGCAGCGCTCGCGGCATATGGAACCGGAAAGCCGGCGTTTGTTTGCGGACCGGGCAGTATCGTACAGGCGCACGCAAACGACGAATACGTTGAGCTACGGCAGTTGGAACAAGCAGCTGAGTTGTATTATCATATGGCACTTGCCGTGTGCAGCGCGGAGGGGGGAAAATGATATGAGGATTAGCAACCGGGTAAGTCTGGTGGCAAGCGGCGCGCTTTCTGTGTATCTGACTCATGCGAGCGACTGCAATGCCTACCTAGTACACGGAGAAAAGAGCTGTTTTTTGATCGACACCGGGACGGGTCTCGATCAGGAGACGGTCATCCGCGCAATTGAGGAGGAGCTGACCGCGCCGCTGCGCTACATTCTCATCACGCACCACCATGCCGACCATATCGGCGGGCTCGCCGGGCTTCAGGCTCACTTCGGCGCAAAGGTTTTTGTGCCGGAGGCTGAGTTTGCATCTATCCGGGATGCGGACGAGGAGGTAATGGGGCTTGCCGTTGCGCGACGGAGCGGATATTATCCGGCGGATTACTGCGTTGCTGCCTGCCACCCGAATGCGACGGTTCGACCGGGGCAGACGCTGGAACTGGACGGAGAACGTATTACAGTCTATAGCGCTGCCGGACACAGCCTCGGGGGTGTGTGTTATCTGTTCACGGACGGCGAAATGCTGTTTTCCGGAGATCTTGTCATGCGTGGTGGGCTGATCAATCTTCAGAACATTCCGGGCGCGGATCTCGCGGCATATGCGCAGAGCGTGCTCACGCTGGAACAGGCGCCGATTCGGCAGCTCTATCCGGGGCATGGTTGCTTCTGCCTGAAGGAGGGCAAGTCGCATATTGACGTGGCGGCAGCGCAGTTCCGCAGCCTTGGTGTTCCGAAAAACTTTATTTGAATGGAAATCTGACCCTGCATGGCAGGTTTATAAGGATGGTGAGAACAAATGAGGGTTCAAAAGCTCCGCTGCACCTGCGGCTGGGAGGGAGAAGCATCCTTCCGGTGCAGCTGCCCGGAATGTGGGGATTCTCTGGATGTATGCTATGATTACACACAGGCAGATCGCGAAAAAGTCGACCGTGCATTGTCGGAATTTCACGGTGTCTGGGATTTTGCAGAACTTCTTCCGGTACAGAAGCCGGAAAGCATCGTCTCTTTGCATGAGGGCGGTACGCCGCTGATTCCGTCGGCACAGGATTTTCCGTGCCGGGTTTTCTGGAAGGACGAGACGCGTAACCCTACGCTCTCCTTTAAGGACAGACCCAATACGGTTGGTATTTCCGTCGCAAAGGAGTACGGTTTTCGGGATGTGAGCATTGCTTCCACCGGAAACGGGGCGGCGTCGCTTGCAACCTACGCGGTTCGCGCCGGAATGCGCTGCCATATCTGTGCGCCGCGTTCGACGCCGATGGAAAAAATCGTGCAGCCAATGTATTGTGGCGCAGATATTATCCTCTGCGACGGCGATTACAGCAGCAGCTACCGCAGAAACCGTGAGCTTAGTGAACAAAATGGCTGGGCGAACCTCACCTCGACTTATCTGAATCCCTTTACGTTGGAGGGAGATAAGACGATTGCTTATGAGATATTTGCGCAGTGTGGGCGTAACGTGCCAGATTGGATCGTCGTGCCGCTTGGCGCAGGCCCGATGCTGACCGGTATTTACAAGGGCTTTTCCGAGCTCAGAACACTAGGCTTCTGTGACCGGTTGCCAAGAATGGTCGGCGTTCAGGCGAGCGGCTGTGCACCAATTGTAAACGCATGGATTGCCGGGGAACAGACAGTGCGTGCGTGGGGGCAGTGTACGACTGCTTGCGGTGCGATTGCGGATGCGCTTCAGGGCTATGAGCGCGACGGAACACGCACGCTTCAAACGATCTATCGTTCCGGCGGCGTTGGCGTTGCAGTCACGGATGCGGAAACGGTGTTTGAAATGAAGCGGCTTGCACGCTTTGACACGCTTTTGGCAGAGCCGGCTTCTGCAACGCCGGCTGCGGCAATCCGAAGGCTTTGCGCAGATGGCACAATTGGAAAGAACGATGTTGCCGTCGGCATTGTTACCGCGCACGGGCTGAAGGATGCAGAATATCTCCAAATGTGTATTAAGGAGGAACCATATGAGACTAAAGGATAAAGTAGCAATTGTGACTGGTGGCGGCACGGGAATCGGAAAGGCCAGCGCCATCCGCTTCGCGCAGGAGGGGGCATCGGTCGTCGTTGCCGGACGGCGCATGGAAAAGCTTGAGCAGACCTGCGCCGAGATTGAAGCGTTCGGTGGTACGTCGGTGGCGGTCGTAACCGATATGCGTGAGGAGACACAGGTAAACCGCCTTGCCGCGCGGACACTCGAACATTTTGGCAGAATCGACCTGCTGTTCAACTGCGCGGGCGTCGGTTATTCCGCACCGTATGTCATGGATTCCACTGTCAAGACGCCCGCAAAGGACTGGGATGAGATTTTGAATATCAATCTTCGCAGTGTGTTTTATATGTGCAAGGCGGTTCTGCCGACCATGATCGAAAGAAACGGTGGTGCAATCTTGAACTGTTCGTCCATCAATGGTGTAATTGGCTGCGGCGCAGACGCCTATACCGCGTCCAAGGGCGGAATTCTGGCACTAACGCGTGCACTCGCGGTGGACAATGCGAAATACAACATCCGGGTCAATGCGGTCTCGCCTGCGGCGACGGACACACCGATGATCCAGTCTGCCTATGACGAAATCGACGGCTTTTATCAGTTCTGGTCTACGGTTGCCCCGATTAAGCGAATGGCAACCCCGGAGGATGTGGCGAATGCGGCGCTGTTTTTGCTCAGCGACGAGGCGGGTTATATTACTGGGCAGAACCTAATGGTCGATGGAGGCCTGTCGATTTCCTGATTGTAGGCGTAAACACATCAATAACATTTATAAAACAATTATTTTAAAAGGAGTGCAATTACAATGGCAAATCTGAAATTATCAATGGAAGTATGGCCGAATATGCCCTGGGGCAGACTGGAGATCTGCGGCTGCGCAGTCAACAGCTGGGGTAAAACCCCACTCAACGAGCTGGTATATAAGGTCAAGGAGCACGGCTACACCGGCATGGATATCGTCTACTCCAAGATTGCAGAGATCCCGCCGGAAGAGAAGCCAGAGGTCATGCGCAAGACGAAGGAGGCTCTCGCAGAGACCGGTGTGCATCTGGCATCCATTGGCGCACACTGCACGTTTGTCACGCCTCGCTGGTTTGACGCGGCAGCTGGCGTCCAGACTATGAAAAATGCGATTGACGATGCGGTTTTCCTTGGCGCGGATACGGTCTGCACTCTCATCGCTCAGGGCTTCTACGATCCGGCACTGTATAATATTATGACCCGCAAAGAAGCATGGGACATGATTGTTAAGAACGTCGGCGAGTGCGCCCGTTACGCCAAGGAGCGTGGTATGACCATCAGCATTGAAATCCTTCAGGGTACGCTGATCAACTCCGTCGATCAGTATTTCAAGCTGTATAACGAACTGGGCATGGACAATGTGTTTGTTACGGTCGATACCGGCACGTTCTATACGACGATCAAGCCGAAAATGTCTGTCTATGATGCTATCGTCAAGCTTGGCAAGCACGTCAACTGCGTTCACGTTAAGGACGAGGTCGGCTTCACCAACATTATCCAGTGCCAGCACGTCTGGCTCGGCGCGGGCTACGTGGACTTTAAGGAGGTCGCGCGGGCGCTGAAGGACATCAACTACCAGGGCTACTGTGCGGTCGAATGGGAAGGCTGGCAGGCAGGCGGCCTGGCGGGTGTCGGTGATCCTGGCGGAATTGGTCTGTGCGATTTCGATATGGTTGCCTCCGAGTCCAAGCTGTTCCTAGAAGAAGAGGGCTTTTGCTGAGCCATGGAAAATCACATCCAGGAAAGACTGAAGGAAATGGGCGTGACGCTGCCCATTGCGCCGGCGCGCGGCGGCAATTACACGCCGTGCAAGACCTTTGGAAACGGACGGTTTGTTTATTGCTCTGGCTTTGGCTGTAATACTCCGGAACGTTCCTACGTCGGAAAATTGGGACAGGAGATTTCGGTGCAGGAGGGGTACGAGGCTGCGCGTGACTGCATGCGCAATCTGCTTGCCGCCTATAGACGCGACATTGGACCGCTGGAGACCATTGGCTCCATCGTTAAGATGTTGGCATTGGTGGCGTCAAGTAATGATTTTTATGATCAGCCTACCGTGGCAAACGGTGCGACAGACTTCCTGATGGAACTGTTCGGTGAGGAGGTCGGACTGCCGGCTCGCTCTGCGATTGGCGTCAATGTTCTTCCTGGGAACATCCCAGTTGAAATCGAGCTGATCCTGGAGCGAAAATAAAGCCTGCCCACAGTCCGAAGGCAGGGGCGTAGCTTGCCCAAATCCGCGGAACGTGCTACTGATGCAGCCAAGATTCGTCCCATGGAATATCAGCCTTCGCTGAAAGCCCAATGTCATACTGAGCTCCAATTAAAATCTTTAGAGAAGGTTTTAATTGTCCGAAGGGCATGGAATTCACGCTCTGACAGGAGCGAAGGCAACTCAAATAGTACGAACGGCAGTCTCCAACAGGAGACTGCCGTTTCCTTATACCCGGGTGGTTATTGAGCGCTTACGTCAGGACAGCCTGACGACCAGGGAGTCGCCGATCTTTTGAATGGAGCCGTGGTAGGGATAGACGGGCATCGACGCGAATTGGGGGGAAGACTGAATTGCTGCGGCTTCCTCATCTGATGCGAAAGTCAGGGAAAAGCCCAGATAGTATTCGAGGAACCTTTGCCGGGAATAGCTGTCGGGGCGGATACCGGCGACGCCGGTTAGCTCTTGCAGGAAGGAAAACTTTTCGTAAAATTCCGGGTCGCGGTAAGTGCCGATGACGGCAAGACAGGTATCTTCGTCAAATCCCGGCGTCTGCTGTAGGTCAGCCACCAGGGCGGTGTAAAAGGCGCGGGTATTTTCCTGCCGGAGATACAGGTGCAGACTTGCGGCGTTGGCAACGTAGATGTTGGATACGACTACACATGCCAGACTGACGGCTACAGCATTCAGGCCAAATCTCCGGAGCAGATCCCAAGCCTTGCCGGGAACGGAAAGGGGAAGGCAGATGTCCGCGGCAAGAATCATCAGCACGTAGACGGACACAAAGCCGTACAGCACCAGCGTGTGAATGGACTCGGGGACGGTGAACAGGTACATGCAGTTCACGGCCAGGGGGAGCATTACGACCAGAGCGGCCAGCAGCAGGAGCCGTCCCGGCTGACGATGCGTTGTCCCCCAAAGGACAAGCAGCACCACGGCAGCGACGATGCCGATGCCGTGCATCCACCGGGAGAAGACCGTGGGCATCAGCCCGGCCTTTCCCTGGGTGAAAAAGGCGAAAAATGTACCGTAAGCCTGAGCAATTCCGGCGGGAACGGAGGATAAGCGGAAGCTGACGCGGCTGCCGGCGTAGTCCCCCAGACGGACGTCTTTCAGCCGGAGGACGACCTGCGTGGCAGCGTAGTAGAGGGCAAGGGAGACGATGAGAAACAGCAGAAAATACACGCCCTGTCGGATAACCGGTTTTACATCGTCTTCCTCCAGCAGCCGCCGGATGAGTACCAGCACGAGAAGACCTGCCGCGACGGAGATGTAGGACTGGTAGATGCTCAGCGACGCGACCATGCATACGACCGCCGGAAGCCCCCACAGCGCGGAGGGACGCTGAAGAAGGTACACTGCGGTCACTGCCAGCAGAAAGGAAAACGCGAAGGAATTGGAGGTGAACATGTAAGCGAGGGTGCCGGTCAGAGAGGAAAACACCAGAATGCACCCTGCCAGCAGCGCCTGAAACAGTTTGCTGCGGATTCGGAAAATCCGGACGATGATGCAGACGGAAATTGCCATGAACGCAATGGTGAGAACGCCGTAAATCCACGGCATGGAGAAATTGGGGAAAATCAAATCGATTCCGCCCAGTCCCCACCGCCCGGATTCCACCGTGGCGCCCTTCATGAACAGGGAGTAAGCCTCGTCGTGGTTCAGAAGCTTGTTGGTAAAGGAAAACGTGTACGCCAGAAACCCGGCAATCAGCGACGCGGCCAGGGGGACGGCGTTTTCCCGGATCCGGGACAGGAGCCATGCCGCTGCCCGCTCAACCAGCAGAGATTTGTTTGTCTCCTCCATGGTAAAGACCTCTCTTCCGTAACTCAGTCCAACCATTATATCTTTTTTCTCGCGTTTCGTCAATGAAAAACGGGGATTTACCACGACAATTGCATGAGTTACAAATTCATGAACATCTTGTGAAAATGGTGCCGTTTTGATGCCCTATGGCTGAGAGTATTTGCGGAAATACGAACTAACCACACGCCGCATGGCCAACGGAACGGTACGTAGACCGTTTTCTACGGTTGCTTTTATCTTTCTGTTCACAAATTATTTACTCATGCAATCGTCGTGAAATTCGGTAAGAAAGTGTTGATTTTTGTCACGGATTCTGATAAAATAGATAAGATTTTTGAATATACTCGCTGAAGGGAAGATATACCTATGTCCGGACATTCCAAATGGCATAACATCCAGAAAACCAAGGGCGCGCAGGACGCCAAGCGCGCGGCAGCCTTCACCAAGATCGCCAAAGAGCTGATCGTCGCGGTGAAGGAGGGCGGCAGTGCAGACCCCGCCTATAACTCCCGTCTGGCCACCGTCATCACCAAAGCCAAGGCCGCCAACATGCCCAACGACAACATCAAGCGCTGCCTGGAAAAGGCGGCAGGCGCGGGCGGCGACAACTACGAGACCATTACCTACGAAGGCTACGGCCCCGGCGGCGTAGCGGTGATCGTGGAGACCATGACCGACAACCGCAACCGCACCGCCGGTTCCATGCGCCACCACTTCGACAAGTTCGGCGGCAATCTGGGCGCGACGGGCTGCGTCAGCTGGTCCTTCGACAAGAAGGGCGTGCTGGTGATCGACAACGAGGACGGCGACTATGAGGAAGACCAGGTCATGATGGACGCCATGGACTGCGGCGCGGATGATTTCGAGGCCGAGGACGACGTGTTCACCGTGTACACAGACCCCGACGATTTCAACGCCGTAGCCGACGCCATGACGCAGAAGGGCTACAGCTTCGTATCCGCCCAGATCGAAATGGTACCCCAGAACTACCAGAAGCTCACCGACCCGGAGAAGATTTCCCTGATGGAGAAGCTGCTGGACATCATGGACGACGACGACGACGTCCAAAACGTCTGGCACAACTGGGACGAGGATTGAGGAAGAACGGAAAGAACCGCAGGTTCAGGCGATGGCTTGAACCTGCGGTTCCTTTAATTCAGGGCAGCTTCCAGATAAGCATCTTGGAGTTCCATTGCAAAATCAGCGTAAACATCCATGAGTTTCCCTGCCCATTCTTCATACGCGCTATAGGCATCCCCGTTGGAGAACATTTGCTCCGCCATCTGCCCAACGCCTTTATTACAGATTTTTGCCAAATCTTCAACTTTGCTGTTGCATATTAGTGCCAACTGTTCAATGTCGTTTATTCCAGCAGATTCGGAGCGGAAGGCGGAGATAAGTTCAGGAAGGGCATCCCTCATTTTCTGGGTATAATCATTCAATATTCTTTCATAGGATGTATTTGCCGGGAAAGATTCCGTGGGAGTTGGATTTGTGGATTTGCCCGAGATTTGGACTTTATTCTCACAGATAAAATCACTGTCATGATTTTTTCGCACGAAAAACAGGGGCATGGAATCGACCTTGATATCTCCGGTGATAGGGTCGTAGTCTGCCAGTTGGATGGTATTGTCGTCGATGACTTTTACAATTTCTTTCACTTTTCCGTCATAAGGCTCGGTGATTAATTTCCCATCTTTGAAAGATGTTACTGTTTTCCTTGTCAAAAGAAAACCGCTGTTCTGGTTTCTGCTGCGAGTGTATTCTCCACTAAAAATCCACAGGTTAATGTGAGTATAGGTTCCATCCTCGTTGAAATACAGAAGAACGGTGTCATACATATCAGCAAGCGCGGAAACGTCCTTTATATCGACAATTCTGTTGTTATAATAAACTGCCCCTACCTCCCAAGAGCCTCCCAAAGTTTCAAATCCATCTGCGGCGGGAACTGGATTTTCGGATGTTGTTTCTGAAAATGATATTTCGGTGGGGGACGGTTCAGTGGCTTGTGTCCCACAGGAGGTCAGCAGCACAAGCGGGAGTACGACTGATAGAATCATTCTTTTTTTCATAACTTCTCCTTATTGCAGAAACAGCCGGGCGCAAATTGCCGCCCGGCTGCAAGCTTTAATCGAAAGAGTACCCGTTTTTACCGGGGAGTTTTGTGATGTCAGTGCGGGAACACACGCGGCCAAAGTGAAGCAGTACGGCGTTGCCATCAATCACATTAAAGAACCAGTCGTTGCCGTGCATCATGCTTGTGTCAAAGCCCCCGAAGTTTAACTGGAAGCTAGCGGAATATCCATCACCGCCGTACCAGTAATAACTTCCGGGCGCTGCGTTCAGAGCGGCTGACGCACTCTCGGAAGTGATAGTGTCGCCGATGATGCAAACATAATAGATGGAGTGACCAAAGGTGATGTTGTCGTCCAGAGTCCAAAAGCCCTGTAGACCGGCAATGATGTCATCGGGGGTCAGGTAGCTGCCTCCGTCCAGAATGACGTCATCGCCGGAAAGGATATAGGGAATCGCCAAAGGACTGCCATCTGCCAAGGTAACGGTAATAGCATTGTCGTCCAGAGTATAGGCATAGGTATTTACAGCACCCTCGTGTTTGCGATTTCCGTCATAGGAAATTTGGGCGATGGTTGCTGAAGAATCCGAGAAAGTTATAGAGTTCATCACAGTATCTGCGCCGCCATTGAAGTACCAAGTGTCCTTTGTCAAAGCTGCAACAACCTCGCCGTATTGTTCAAGGTTTGGAGTTGCCATAGCGGAAACCTCTCCATTCATGGCTTTGGGGATGGAGAAGGAGACATCCAGACTTTTGTTCTTATAGGGGTCTCCGTAGTCTATCACTCCGGAAAAACTGCCCTCCAGATTGTATAAATTCTCCAGAGATTTCAGGGCTGTATGTTCGGGAGAGGTATCTTCGGCAACCATAAAGGAATACTTTCCGGATCGGCCAGATTCCAAGGATACGCCGCCATCCATTGAAAGGACGAACATTTTTTCGTTATTCAGATAGAAATTGTCCGGATTTAGTATCAGCTCTTGAGCTGTCTTGTTCGTGAAACGGAAAGTGACCAGCTTCTCCGCCTGATTACTCGAAAACCAGTTAACATGCTCAACATAAAAATTTACCAATTCAATGGTTACATTTATATCGTCAGCGACAGGGATGTCTTCAAATTCAATTATGTCGTTGTTGGGCTGCGATGTGGCTGGGGTAGTATCTTTTTGCTCTGAAGAACCACAGGCGCAAAGGGACAGGCACATAACAAGTGTCAAAAGTAGAGAGATTGTCTTTTTCATTTGCGTTCCTTCTTTCTTTGAACATAATAACCGATATTGGTTAATATGATTATACACCATATTCGGTTATCATGTCAAGTAAGAAAGGGGGCTGCATCCCGTGATTTCTTACGATAATCTATGGAATGTCATGAAAGAGAAGGGTATCACACAATACATGCTCATCAAACGGTATAATATCAGCCCCGGACAGATCACACGATTAAAACGGAATGAAAGCGTCAGCACCCATACCATTGAAATGTTTTGCAGAATCCTGTCCTGTGAGGTTGGAGACATCATGAAGTATATTCCAGATGATTAGAGCGGAGAAATCTGCTCTTTTTCTCTTGGGAAGCACATCCTCATTTTCTTCATCAAAAACACCCCTAAAACAGCAAAAACAGGAAGCACATCTTGCCGAATTTCTTCGGCGGGACGTGCTTCCTTGCTTCATTTTTGCGAAAAGTGGGGTTTAAACTTTTGAGGTTCAAAAGTAGGTGTTTAACCTTACTTCTTCAGCGCTTCCTCAACAGCCACAGCCACAGAAACGGTAGCGCCGACCATGGGGTTGTTGCCCATGCCCAGGAAGCCCATCATTTCCACGTGGGCAGGCACGGAGGAGGAACCGGCGAACTGGGCGTCGGAATGCATACGACCCATGGTGTCGGTCATGCCGTAGGAAGCGGGGCCGGCCGCCATGTTGTCGGGATGCAGGGTACGGCCCGTGCCGCCGCCGGAGGCCACGGAGAAGTACTTCTTGCCCTGCTCGATGCACTCTTTCTTGTAGGTGCCGGCAACGGGATGCTGGAAACGGGTGGGATTGGTGGAGTTGCCGGTGATGGAAACGTCCACGCCCTCGTGGTGCATGATGGCCACGCCCTCGCGGACGTCGTCAGCGCCGAAGCAGCGGACAGCAGCGCGCTCGCCGTCGGAGTACTTGTACTCCTTGACGATCTTCAGCTCGCCGGTGTAGTAGTCAAACTTGGTCTGCACATAGGTAAAGCCGTTGATCCGGGAGATGATCTGCGCAGCGTCCTTGCCCAGACCGTTCAGGATGACCCGCAGAGGCTCCTTACGAGCCTTGTTGGCGGAGCGGGCAATGCCAATAGCGCCTTCGGCAGCGGCGAAGGACTCGTGACCGGCCAGGAAGGCGAAGCACTTGGTCTCGTCCCGCAGCAGCATGGCGCCCAGATTGCCATGGCCCAGACCGACCTTGCGGTCCTCGGCGACGGAACCGTCGATGCAGAAGGCCTGCAGGCCGATACCGATGGCCTCGGCGGCCTCAGCGGCGGTCTTGACGTTCTTCTTCAGAGCGATGGCAGCGCCCACGGTGTAAGCCCAGCAGGCGTTCTCAAAGCAGATGGGCTGAATGCCCTTGACGATCTCGTAGGGGTCGAAGCCCTTCGCCTTGCAGATATCCCGGCACTCTTCCACGGAGGAGATGCCGTACTGAGCGAGGACGCCGTTGATCTTGTCAATTCTTCTTTCGTAACTTTCAAACAAAGCCATTGTTTCGTCCTCCTCTTATTCCTGACGGGGGTCGATGTACTTGGGCGCGTTGTCGAAGCGGCCGTAGTGACCCATAGCCTTCTTGTAGGCGGTGTTGGCGTCGTCGCCCTTCTTCATGAAGTCCATCATCTTGCCCAGGTTTACAAACTCATAGCCGATGATCAGGTTATCGTCGTCCAGAGCAACGCGGGTGACATAGCCCTCGGCCATTTCCAGATAACGGGGACCCTTGGACTTGGTGGCGAACATGGTGCCCACCTGACTGCGCAGGCCCTTGCCCAGATCTTCCAGAGAAGCGCCCACGACCAGACCGCCCTCGGAGAACGCAGACTGGCTGCGGCCGTAAACGATCTGCAGGAACAGCTCCCGCATGGCGGTGTTGATGGCGTCGCACACCAGAT
>OGXR01001235.1_pt1 | contig 19272 bp, 13 predicted proteins | sample 1576331 | NCBI WGS metagenome assembly OGXR01 (sample SAMEA3541473, study PRJEB24748) | human gut metagenome | biome: human gut; feature: human-associated habitat; material: faeces | place: China | collected 2012 | reverse complement strand
GCTGGAGGTGAACTAAGGAAAGGGTCGTCGAGGACGCCGACCCCTACGGCGGGGGGGAAACGGGCCGTGTGCCGCGTGATATACTGCGAGATTATCCCACGCCCGGACGGAAGGAACGTGGTAGGGCTGGCGGTGGACGAAGGAAAGGGTCGTCGAGGACGCCGACCCCTACGGCGGGTGGGAAACGGTCCGTGTGCCACGTGATATACTGCGAGACCATCCGACGCTTGGCGGGGGGGTGGAACCCTGCCCCTACAGGGGCGCGGGAAGCTGCGACACGAACCATCGTCCGAGGCAATAAAACAGTGCCGCCCGGAGGGCGGCACTGTTCATCTCAGGCTCAAATCACTCGTCAAAGTAATACCCCGGGTCGTAGGGGGTCTCCGTGGGATAGGCAGGATCAGTGGGGTAGCCCGGGTCCGTCGGGTAGCCGGGGTCATAGGGGTCGGTCGGGGTCGGCGTCGGCTCCGGGGCGGGGGTCGGGGTCGGCGTCGGATAGACGATGTCCTCCTCGTGGTAGTGGTATTCGCTGTAGGCCTCTATCTCCTTGGACAGGAGGTTGCCGTCCTTGTCATAGATGCAGCGGTAGGTCGCGGCCTTGTAGCCGGTGGCGGTCTCGGGGTACTCGCTGTTGTTGTAGACCAGCCATGTGGCGTAGGTCATCTGCACATAGCTGCCGTCCTCGTCGGTGCCGACGATGTGGACGCTGACGGTGTTGTTGGAGGTGTCAACGGAGGCCTCGATGCGGATGGGCCAGTCGCGGTTGTTCGTGAACTTGAACTCCGGTCCGCCCCAGCTGACCGTGGCGTCCAGGCCCGCAGGCAGGTAGCCGACGGGGAAGTAGTGGCAGGTGCGGGTGTCTATCTGGAGATTGGCCAGCAGCGCGGCGTAGTAGAGCGTGGAGCTCACCTGGCAAATGCCGCCGCCGACCTCCTGCACGACCTGGCCGCCGGAATAGGCGCCCGCGGCCTTGTAGCCGCGCTCAGTTGTGCGCTCGCCCAGCGCGTCGTTATAGGAGAACTGTTCGCCCGGGGCGAGGACGATGCCGTTTATGGCCTCCGCAGCGAGCTTGACGTTAGTGATGCGGTTCTGCGTGCTGCCGGAGAGGGAGGTCGTGACCGTCTCGCCCAAATCGTCCGCGAAGAGGCGGGACTCGACGTACTCCGTAGTTTTCTCAGGCTCAGTGAGGGTGAGGGGGATGTCCACCGTCTCGCCGAGCTCGGCGGCGTTCCAGAGCTCCGTCGCCTGGGCCTTGTCGAAGTCCACGCCGGTGACGGACTCGACGACCTCGCCCGTTTCCTTGTCATAGTAGGCGTCGGAGGCCTCGCAGCAGACGCTGTCGTAGAGCTTGTCGATGTCGAGCTCGACGGAGGCGTTGACCTCGACCTCGTAGTCGAGCGGGCCGTATTTCATGTCCTCGAAGGCGGTCTTTACGAGGCCCAGCAGCTCAGACTCGTCGATCTCAACGGCGCTGGCCCCCTTGACGACCTCAAGGGTGTCGCCATTTATCTCGACGCCGGAAGTCATGAGCCCGGACTTCACCTTCGTGACCTCGTCGCGCACGAGCTCTTCGAGCGCGGCCTCGTCCACGGTGGCCTTGACCTCGATGTCCTCGCCGGAGATTATGCAGCGGACATAGGCCATGACGTTTTCGATGATGGAGCCGCCGTGGCAGTAGTCGAAGGCCTTCTGCGCGGCTTCCGCGGCGGAGACTTCGGCCCCGACCTGTTCGGCGGTGACGCTCAGCGTGTGCTCAAGCGGAAGCTCGACGGTGATGGTCTTGTCGCCCTCGCCCCAGCCGGCGGCGGTGAGCGCGTCGGCCGCTTCCGAGACCGTCATGCCGCCGAGGTCCGTGCCGTTGAGGCTGACCTTGGGGTAGATGGTGTCGGAGCCGGAGACGTATATGCCGAAACCGGCGGCGCCGGCCATGAGCAGCGCGACGACAACGACACATATTATAGTGACTTTTTTTGCGGTGTTCCCGGCGCGCTTTTTCTTGGGCGCCAGGTGCTTGTGTTCAGCTTCTTTTTTCATTTTATCCTCGGCTTTGTCATCATATTTTTTGTCCCTCGCGCTTAAGACGGCGGCCTGTTGCTATTGTTCCCGCCTGTTGTCTTTCATGTACATGTCTCGGAAAAGCTCTTCGTCGTCGGGCGGCAGTTCGGTCTTTTCCTCGGCGTCGAAGGCCTCCTTCATCCAGGGGTTCACGGCCACGCGGCTGCCGGACTGCGCCTCAAGCAGCGCGCCTATGAGCAGGTTCGAGAGCAGGAAGCCCGAGCTGGTGAAGCGCCAGCGCCCGTCGTCCTTCTTGTAGGCCCAGCCTTTTTTTGCAAATTCCTCAAGCGTCTGCCCGAGCGGGCGGAAATCGGAGCGGTAGAGCCGCGTGTACTCCTCTCCGTCGATGCCGTGAGCCGTCCTCATGCCAAGCATGATGTATTCCGAGGCGCGCTCCACGGGGGTGATGCGCTCGTACTCGTCAACTATGTTGAGGTCGCGCAGGACGCCGATGATGTATCTGTCTGCGTCCTTGACGTAGGAGAAGCGCGCCCCGCCCATGCAGGAGTGCGCCCCCGCGCCGAAGCCGAGGTATTCCTCCAGTTTCCAGTAGCGCATGTTGTGGCGGCTCTCGAAGCCCTTTATGGCAAAGTTGGATATCTCATATTGCGAGTAGCCGTAGTGCTCAAGCATGTCCGAGGCGTAGAGGTACATGTCGGCCTGCTCGTCGTCGGAGGGGAGGAAGGGGGAACCCTTGTACTTGTACATGGGCGTGCCTTCCTCCAGCGTGAGCCCATAGCATGAGACGTGCTCGGGCCGCAGGTCGATGGCGCGCATGAGGGTGTCGGCCCAGTCGGACTTGGTCTGGCTGGGCAGGCCGTAGATGAGGTCGATGCTCAGGTTGTCGAAGCCAGCGTCGCGCACGGCCTCGACGGCCATTTCGACCTGCTTCCAGTTGTGCCGGCGGCCTATGAGCTTCAGTATGTCGTTGTTGGCGGACTGCACGCCGAGGGACACGCGGTTGAAGCCCGCCTTGCGGAGTTTTTCGAGTTCCTTGAAGTTGGCGCTGTCCGGGTTTGCCTCCACAGTGACCTCGCTGCTTTTGAGCACGCGCCCGGAGCCGCGCAGCTCGTCCCAGAGCTCGATGAGCCTGTCGGCGCCGTAATAGCTGGGCGTTCCGCCGCCGAAGTAGACGGTGTCGATGTAGAAGCTCTTCATGGCGCCGTAGCTCTCGCGGATGTGCTCGACCAGGGCGTCCTGGTACTTGGGCATCAGCCTGTCGCAGCCCGCCAGCGAGTAGAAGTCGCAGTAGCCGCACTTGGAGGCGCAGAACGGTATGTGGATGTAAATGCCGAGCGTTTTGTCCATGTGTGTGCCTCCTGTGGGTAAAGCAGAATAAGCCTCGCAGAGTTTCATGCCCGCAGGCATGAAATAAATGAAATACTTCTCACGGAGCGGAGTGTCGCAGCCTGCCCTGGCGGGCAAGGCATGCAGCGCAGTGCGATCAGAACAGCGAGCAGACGTCCTCGGCGTAGGCGGAGGGGTCCTCAAGCTCCTCGCCTGCGATGAGCAGGGCCTGGGCGTGCAGGATGCCGACGAGCTTCCTGGCGCGCTCGGCATCGGATTTGACGGCGGCCTCAAGGGCCTTGAAGGCGGGGTGCTCGGCGTTGAGTTCGAGCACGCGGGTGGCCTTCGGCGGCTCCATGCCGGTGTCGGGCATGCGCCTGAAATAGCGCTCCATTTCGAGGGTGATGCTGCCCTCGGTGGTGAGGCAGACGGGCGCGGAGACCAGCTTGCGGCTCAGACGCACGACGGCGACCTTGTCGCCCAGGGTGTCCTTCACGAAGTCGAGGACATCCTTGACGTCGGCCTCGCGCTTTTCCATGTCGGCCTTCTCTTCCTCGGTCTCCAGGCCGAGGTCGCCGGTGACGATGTTGCAGAACTTCTTGTCCGCATGCTGGCCGAGCTGCTCGACGATGTACTCGTCAACTTCCTCGGTCATGCAGAGTATCTCGAAGCCCTTGGAGCGCACCAGCTCGGCCTGCGGCAGGCGCAGGATCTTGCGCACGTTCTCGCCCAGGGCGTAGTAGATGAACTTCTGCTCCGCGGGCATGCGGTCAGTGTACTCCTTGAGCGTTGCGGTCTTGTCCTCGGAGACGTTGTAGATGAGGAGGTCGCGCAAAGACTCGATGTTCTGCCCGTAGTTTGCCACAGCGCCATAGCGGAGCTGGCGGCCGTAGTTCTTGTAGAACTGCTCATACTTCGGCCTGTCGTTCTCAAGCATCTTGATGAGCTCGTTTTTGATGCGCTTGTTGAGGTTCTGGGCAATGATGCGCAGCTGCCTGTCGTGCTGGAGCATCTCGCGGGAGATGTTCAGCGAGAGGTCGGGGGAATCCACGATGCCGCGCACGAAATAGAAGCTCTCGGCCAGCAGGTCGGGGCACTTTTCCATTATCATGACGCCGGAGCTGTAGAGCTGGAGGCCCGGCTCGTAGTCGGAGCTCATGAAGTCGAGCAGCTGGCGGCCCGGGATGAAGAGCAGGGCCTTGTAGCTGACCTGGCCCTCGGCGTTGACGCGGATGACGGCGGCTGGGTCGGTCGTGTCGTGGAATTTCTCCTTGTAGAAGGCCACGCAGTCCTCGTCCGAGACCTCGGACTTGGAGCGCTGCCAGATGGGTACCATACTATTGACGGTCTCGCGCTCGATTTTGTCTAAAGTTTCGTATTTCGGCGTGCCGTCCTCGTTCTTTTCGCCGGTCTCCTTGAACTCGGGGCGCTTCACGTCCATCTGGATGGGCCAGCGGATGTAGTCGGAGTATTTCTTTATGAGCCGCATGAGCTTCCAGAGCTGCAGGAACTCGGAATACTTCTCGTTCTCGTCGTCGGGCTTGATGTGCATGATGACGTCGGTGCCGACGGAATCCTTCTCGCACTCGGTGACGGTGTAGCCGTCCGCGCCCTCGGACTCCCACTTGTAGGCGGTGTCTGAGCCGTAGGCCCGGGTGAGGACGGTGACCTTGTCGGAGACCATGAAGGCGGAGTAGAAGCCGACGCCGAACTGGCCGATGATGTCCACGTCCGCGCCCTCCTTGGTGGTGTCGTCGATGCCGCCCTTGAAGGCCATGGAGCCGCTCTTGGCGATGACGCCGAGGTTCTGCTCCAGCTCGTCCTTCGTCATGCCGATGCCGTTGTCGGAGACGGTGATGGTGCGCGCGTCCTCATCCATGGAGACGAGTATGCGGAAATCCTCCCGGCTCATGCCCACCTTGTCGTCCGTCAGGGAGAGGTAGCAGAGCTTGTCGATGGCGTCCGAGGCGTTGGAGATGATCTCGCGCAGGAAGATCTCCTTGTGGGTGTAGATGGAGTTGATCATGAGGTCAAGCAGGCGCTTGCTCTCGGCTTTAAACTGTTTCTTGGACATGTATTTGTATTCCTCCCGAAAGATATAATATATAAAGTTATTTGCCAGTCTTATTATTATAACACGCTTTCGCGTTTTTTCAATACGCCCGCCGCGGAAGTAGGAAAATCTTGACGCGGGAGGGAGAATGAGTTACTATAATCTAATGGAAAACGGGTGTTTTTCAGAAAAGAAGAGAGGAACGGAGGAATCTCCAATGAGCGAGAAAGGCACATTCTACATCACCACCCCCATCTACTATCCGTCCGACAAACTGCACATCGGCCATACCTACTGCACCGTCGCGACGGATACCATTGCGCGCTACAAGCGAATGTGCGGCTACGACGTCATGTTCCTCACCGGCACGGATGAGCATGGCCAGAAGATAGAGGAAAAGGCCAAGGCCGCGGGCATGACGCCCCAGCAGTTCGTGGACAACATCGTGGAGGGCAAGGGCGGCATCCTGGACCTCTGGAAGCTCATGAACATCTCCAACGACCGCTTCATCCGCACGACGGACGACTACCATGTCGAGGCCGTCCAGCGCATCTTCAAGAAGATGTACGACAACGGCGACATATATAAGGGCAAGTACTCCGGCATGTACTGCACCCCCTGCGAGAGCTTCTGGACCGAGAGCCAGCTCGTGGACGGCAAGTGCCCCGACTGCGGGCGCGAGGTGAAGTATGCGGAGGAGGAGGCCTATTTCTTCCGCCTTTCCAAGTACGCGGATAAGGTCCGCGAGCTGCTGCTGACCGGCACCTTCCTGGAGCCCGCCAGCCGCGTGAACGAGATGATAAAGAACTTCATCGACCCCGGCCTGGAGGACCTCTGCGTCTCCCGCACGAGCTTCACCTGGGGCATCCCCGTGGACTTTGACCCGGGTCACGTCGTTTACGTCTGGGTCGACGCGCTCTTCAACTACTGCACAGCGCTTGGCTTTATGAACGAGAAGTACGACGATTACGACAAGTATTGGCCCGCCGACGTTCACTTCGTCGGCAAGGAGATCGTCCGCTTCCACTCCATCATCTGGCCTGCGATGCTCATGAGTATGGGCATGCCGCTTCCCAAGCACGTCTACGGCCACGGCTGGCTCGTCATGGACGGCGGCAAGATGAGTAAGTCCAAGGGCAACGTCGTTGACCCGTATGTGCTCGCCGAGCGCTTCGGCGTGGACGCGCTGCGCTTCTTCCTGCTGCGCACGTTCCCGTTCGGCTCGGACGGCAACTTCTCGAATGAACTGCTCATCAACACCATCAATGTCGACCTCGCCAACGACCTCGGCAACCTCGTCTCCCGCACGACGGCCATGGTCGAAAAATATTTCGGCGGCACGCTGCCGGAAAGCCGTCAGGCCGATGCGCTCGACGACGAGCTCATCTCTCAGCTCTCGGCTCTTCGCGGCAAGTATGAAGCCGAGATGGAGAAGTTCCAGTTCCAGAACGCGCTTGAGCTCATCTTCAAGTGCATCCAGCGCGCCAACAAGTATATCGACGAGACCGCACCTTGGGCGCTCGCCAAGGACGAGGCCAACAAGCCCCGCCTCGCTTCCGTCATGTATAGCCTCCTCGAGAGCATCCGCATCTGCACGGTGCTGCTCACCCCATTCATCCCCGATTCCTGCGAGAAGATCTTCGCGCAGATCGGCGCGTGCGAGTGCTGCCGCGATTGGGACAGCGCCGCGAAGTGGGGCAGCCTGAGCGCGACCGTCACCGTCCACAAGGGCGAGGCCATCTTCCCGCGCGTGGACGCGCAGAAGGCGCTCGAAGAGCTTGAGGCCATTCAGGAGGCTCAGAAAAAGGCTGCCCTCCCCGCGATGGAGTTTGAGCCGATGGCGGAGGAAAAGGTCGACTTCGACACGTTCTGCAAGTCCGACTTCCGCGCCGTCAAGGTCAAGACCTGCGAGGCCGTGAAGAAGAGCGAAAAGCTCCTGCGCTTCACGCTCGACGACGGCACCGGCACCGACCGCCAGATCCTCTCCGGCATCCACAAGTGGTACAAGCCCGAAGAGCTCGTCGGCAAGACGCTCGTCGCCATCGTCAACCTGCCCCCGCGCAAGATGATGGGGCTTGAGAGCTGCGGCATGCTGCTCTCTGCTGTCCACACCGAGAAGGGTGAGGAGGTCCTCAACCTTATTATGGTGGATGATAAAATTCCTGCTGGCGCAAAACTCTGCTAAACAAAAAGGGAGCCGGTTCCCGGCTCCCTTTTTACTCCGCGCAGGCGCGGAGGGAAAGCAGCGCCGACGGCGCTGCACGAATGCGGCCCCCATTTTCTTTCCCGAGAAAGAAAACGGGCGTCGCCCGTCCAAAAGAAAGGCGTTTCCCATTGCAAGCGAGCAGCTCGAAGAGCTGCAATGCTTGCCGATTGCACTGCCCTGTGCGCGGCGTTGCCGCGGTTGGCGTTGCTATACGATTTGGCTTGCTCCTATCATCCGCTGCCGCTCTGCCCATCTTGTAGAAGTACAGCCTAATTTCTGTCTACTTTGGATTTGTACGATCTTGCTGATGCCTGCCAAGGCGGCGTTGCTGCGCTCGCCACATTTTAATAGAAAAAACGACCGCGTCAGCGGTCGTTTTCGTTCTTTTTATCAGTTCGTTCCAGAAGATAATCGACGCTGACGCCATAAAAATCAGCGAGCGCGCACAAAACGTGCGGCGGCAGCATTCTTTCGCCGCTTTCATAATATGCGTATGTGCGCTGCGGAACGTTGATCGCTTCGCCGACCTGACGTTGTGTCAAATCGGCATCCTCCCGCAAATCGCGGATGCGCCGGTATCTCTTCACGTTTATCACCAAACACAGTATACGTAGAACAAATTATTCTATTGAATTTTTGAATATTCTGTTCTAAACTACAAATGAGGTGATGAAGATGACGACGTATAAGACACTATATCATTTGATGGTCCAAAATATGAGCGAGGCCATCGACCTTTATGATGCGGGCAAAGGCATCCTTGCCCGCGAAGTCCTGAAAAAAGCCTTGTTAGACGCAGAAGAGCAAGTCATTTTACAAGACATCATCCCCGATGAACCTATTGGCAATGGCGATCCAGCAGAAAGCTAAAAAAGCGGCACCCCAAAGCGGCGAGCGCAGCAATGCCGCACCGTCAGAAGCACGGGGTGGATAATCCAAAAAGGAGGGGCTGCGCCCCTCCCTTTTGGTCGTTAGGGGGTGCAGGGGGCGAAGTCGAAACGCCCCCTGCCTTTCTCTTGGGGGATTCAAAGGGGGAGGTTCTCTTTTGAAAGAGAATCTCCCCCTTTGCCCCGTGCAGCGCCATCGGCGCCGCCTTTTCCCTTCGGTTTAGCCGAACAAAACCGGCTTAGTAACCTCCTTGAGCCACTCCAGCTCATCCCCACTCAGATACGGCGAGATCGCCGCAAAGACCTTAGCGTGATAAGCATTCAAAAGCTCCACATCGCGCGACGAGAGCAGCGACGGATCGATCGCATCGCGGTCATACGGCACGAGCGTCAGCGGTTCGAGCGCAAGAAAGCGGCCGTACTCATTGACCTCAGCCTCGCGTACAACGACGAGGTTCTCAATGCGCACGCCGAACTTGCCGGCAAGGTAAATGCCCGGCTCGTTCGAGAAGATCATGCCCTCTTCAATGACGCAGTGGCGCTTCTGGCGCTTCACATCCCAGTGTACGCGCTCAGGGCCCTCATGCACGCCGAGGACGAAGCCCACGCCGTGGCCCGTGCCGTGGTTGAAGTCGAGGCCCGCTTCCCACAGCGGCGTGCGGGCCAGCATGTCAAGGTTTTCGCCCATGCAGCCGTGCAGGAACTTGGCCGCGCCCAGCTGTATGTGTCCGCGCAGGACAAGCGTGTAGATGCGCTTTTCCTCGTCCGTGAGCGGCCCCAGCGCGATGGTGCGGGTGATGTCGGTCGTGCCCTCCAAATACTGCGCGCCCGTGTCGGCGAGGCAGAGGCCGCGCGGCTCCATGGGAATGTCGGTCTCCTCGGTCGGCTCGTAGTGGACGATCGCGCCGTGCGCGCCGTAGGCGAGGATGGGGTCGAAGCTCTGCTCAAGATAGTGCTCACCCTCGGCGCGAAGAGATTCGAGCTTTTTCGACGCGCTGAGCTCGGTGATCGGCTCTTTGCCGATCGTGTGCTTGAGCCAGTAGATGAAGCGCGTGACGGCCACGCCGTCCTTGATGTGGGCAAGGCGCTCGTTCTCCTGCTCCGCGGGCGTCTTCACCGCTTTCATCAGCTGAATGGGGCTCGTGCGGTCGAGCACTTCAGCGCTCTCCGGCACGCTTTGCAGAATGCGGTAGTTGGCGCGCTCGCCGTCGAGCAGTACGCGGGTGCCCGTGGGCAGCGCCGCAACGAGGCGGTAGATGTCGTCATAGGGGGCGAGCGTTACGCCGTCAGATTTCAAATGTGCTTCGATCTCTGCGCTTACGGCCTCTCTCTGCACGCAGAGCGTGGCCGTGTCCTGCTCAAGCAGCAGATACGAGAGGAACACAGGTGTGAAGAGCACGTCGTTGCCGCGCAGATTCAGCAGCCACGCGACTTCGTCGAGAGAGGGGATGACGAACACGCTTGCGCCCATCTCCTTCATCTTGCCGCGCACCATTGCGAGCTTTTCCCTGCGCGTCAGGCCTGCATACTTTACGTCCAGCTCCCACACCGGCTCGCACGAGAGCGCGGGGCGGTTCGCCCACACAAGGTCGACAAGGTCCTCGTCGCCCGCAAAGCGGATGTGCTTCTCGCGCGTCTTTTCGCCGATCGAACGGGCGAAGTCGTTGCTGATCGTGCGCGAGTCGAAGCCGATCCAGCCGTTTTCAGGAACGTGGTCGCGCAGTAACGCGGGGATCTCAGGCACGCCGGGCTGGCCCATGCGCATGAGCTCAATACCGCTGCCCTCTAACTGCTGCGAGGCCTGCAAAAAGTAGCGGCCATCCGTCCACAGTGCGGCGGCGTCCGGCAGCACGACGAGCGTACCGGCAGAGCCGGTGAAGCCGGAGAGAAATTCGCGCGCCTTGAAGTGCGCGCCGACATATTCGGATGCGTGAAAGTCATCGGTCACGACGACGTAGGCGTCCAAGTGGCGCTTTTTCATCTCCGCGCGCAAAAGTGCGAGCTTTTCGACAGGATTCATCACAAAATCACTCCAATTCTTTGTTACGATAACGATTGCCTCATTCGGCAAAGCTCTCCGTCAGCGTGATGAGTACGTTCGTCATGGCCTCAAGGCTGTCCGCGGGGATCCACTCGCGCACGCCGTGGTAATTGTAGCCGCCGGTGGAGAGGTTGGGGCAGGGCAGCCCGTCCCAGGACAGGCGCGCGCCGTCCGTGCCGCCGCGGATGGGCACGCACTGAGGCTCGACGCCGTTGGCGCGGAAGGCGTTTTCCGCGCGCTCGATGAGGTGGAAGTGGGGGAGAACTTTCTCCTTCATGTTGTAGTAGCTGTCATTGATCTGGGCCTCGGCCGTGCCGTCGCCGTAAATTTCGTTGAGGCGCGCGGCGCAGTCGGCGAAGAGAGCCTTTTTCTCCTCAAAGCGCTCGCGGTCGTGGTCGCGGATGATATAGCGGAGCGTCGCCTCGGTCACGCTGCCGCTCATCTCGGTCAGGTGGAAAAAGCCCTCGTAGCCGTCGGTTTTCTCCGGCACTTCGTCCTCAGGCAGCATCGCGTGGAAGGCCATCGCTGCGGTCGCGGCGTTGATCATGACATTTTTGGCGCTGCCGGGGTGGACACCGACGCCGTGCACCGTCAGAACGGCGGACGCGGCGTTGAAGTTTTCAAATTCGATCTCACCGAGCGGGCCGCCGTCCACGGTGTAGCCGTAGTCACAGCCGAGCTCCTGCACGTCGAGCCCGTCCACGCCGTTGCCGATCTCCTCGTCGGTCGTGAAGATGACGCGCACTTCGCCGTGCTTGACGTTTTTCTCAATCATCGTCTCGACCGCGGCCATGATCTCGGCGACGCCGGCCTTGTCGTCCGCGCCGAGGAGCGTCGTGCCGTCGGTGACGATGAGCTCTTCGCCCACATGGCTTTCAAGGCCGGGGCAGAGCGCCTCGGTGAGGGAGACAGTGTCGTTGAGCTTCAGCTCGCCGCCCTCGTAGCGCACGAGGCGGGGCTTGACGTTTTCGCCCGAAGCGTCGGGAGCGGTGTCCATGTGCGCGATGAGCGCGATGACGGGCGCGTCCACGCCCTCGCTCGCGGGGAGCGTTGCAAGCACATTGCCGCAGTCGTCCATGTGGACGTCCTCAAGCTTCAGCGCTTCAAGCTCCTGCATCAGCGCGCGGCCGAGGACCTTCTGCCGCTCCGTAGAGGGCGAGGTGCCGGTGAATTCATCCGAGGTGGTGTAATAGGTCACATAGCGCAGAAAACGCGATTTGGCAGATTCCATTTTGGGGTACCTCCTTGCAGTCATGCTGCGTGATATTTCACGCTCAGTGTACCACAAAAGGGGGCGAACTGTAAAGCCGCGGCGCACCGATCCGCGCAAAAGTGAAACGGTGCAAAAGATTCTTTTGCTTGACAAAGGGCGGCAGTTGATAATATAGTGTGATACATATTAAATAAGAAACTGGGAGGGAAGAGGAAAAATGAACGTGGAAACCATCACGAGCCGGCAGAATCCGCTGATGACGCACCTGCGCAAGCTCGCTTCCTCCCGGTCTTACCGCAAAAAGAGCGGCGAATATCTCTGCGACGGGACAAAGCTCTTGGACGAAGCGCTCAAGTGGGGCGCGCCGGTCCAAACGGCGGTGTTCTCTGACGGTGTGGAGATTCCAACTCTTCCCGATACCGTGCGCGCCGTGCGCGTGAGCGAAGACCTGATGCGCTCGGTGAGCCCGATGGAGACGCCGCAGGGCGCACTGTTTACAGTCGCGCTTCCCGAGACGAAGCTGCCCGAAACGCTTGCGGGTAAGCACTATCTCGTGCTGGACGGCGTGCAGGACCCCGGGAACGTGGGGACCATCCTGCGCACGGCGGACGCGTTTGAGTGCGACGGCGTGTTCTTAGTCAACGCCTGCGCCGACCTCTTCAATCCCAAGACGGCGCGCGCCACGATGGGCGCGATCTTCCGCCGCGAGGCGTACAGCGTCACGCCGGAGGAGCTTTTCGCGCTGCTCAGTAAGAGCAACATCCCGCTCTACGGCACGGCGCTGCGTGAGGACACCGTGCAGCTGTCTGACGCGAACCTGTCCAAAGCCGCTGTCGCCATCGGCAGCGAGGGGCGCGGACTGTCGCAGCAAATGCTGGATGAGTGCGCCAAAACGCTCAAAATTCCCATGAGCCCGCGCTGCGAGTCGCTCAACGCGGCCATCGCGGCGACGGTCGTTCTGTGGGAGATGTATCGCTGAAACAAACAAGGAGGTGCTCTTCATGGCGGGCCTTAAATACTGGGTGTGGCTCTCGGAGGTCAAGGGACTGACAAACCGCTCAAAGCTTCTGCTGCTCGACTATTTCGGCACGCCGGAGAACGTCTACTATGCCGACGAGGACGAGTACCGCCTCGTCGAGGGCATCGAGCCGCGGCAGATCGCACTGCTCGCGGAAAAATCGTTGGAAAACGCCGACCGTATCCTCGGCGCGTGTTCGCGGCTGGGGCTGCGGCTTCTCACGATGCAGGACGCGGACTATCCGATGCGCCTGCGCAATATCTTTGAGCCGCCGTGCCTGCTTTATGTCAAAGGCCAGCTCCCCGTTATCGACGAGGAGGTCGCTGTCGCCATGGTCGGCACGCGCAAGGCCTCGCCCTACGGCATCGAAGCGGCGGAGAAGATCGCCTACGGCCTGTGCAAGCAGGGCGCGGTCGTGATCTCCGGCGCGGCGGCGGGCGTGGACAGCGCATCTCACCGCGGCGCGCTGCGCGCGGGCGGAAAGACCATCGCCGTGCTCGGCAACGGGCTGGACATTGTCTATCCCGCGGAGAATGAATGGCTGTACCGCGATATCGCGGCCTCGGGCGCGCTCATCAGCGAGTATCCGCCCGGGACGGCGGCCGAGGCGTGGCATTTTCCCGTGCGAAACCGCATCATCAGCGGCTTGAGCCTCGCGACCATCGTGGTCGAAGCGCCGGAAAAGAGCGGCGCGCTCATCACGGCGAATACCGCGCTTGAGCAGGGACGCGATGTTTTCGCCGTTCCAGGTCCGATCGACGCGCCACTCAGCCGCGGCTGCAACCGTTTGATCGCAGACGGTGCGGCGGGCCTCATCACCGACAGTTGGGATGTGCGGCGAGAGTACGAGGCCATCTATCCGCATAAAATACTCGGCGAGCGCGTGGAGCTTCCGCGTACGCTCGGCTATCAGGCGCGCGAGGAGCAAGCGCGCGCCAAGCAGGCCGCGGCGGAGGAAGTGCCGTCGTTGCTGACACTGAACCTGAAAACCAACGACGCGGGGCTGACCGACGACCAGATCGCCATTCTGCGCACGCTGAAAGACGGCGCGCTGCAGGTGGATGACCTGATCGAAAAGACGCAGATCCCCACGCGCCGTGTTCTTTCCGCGCTCACGATGATGGAGCTCGAGGGCTACGTCGAGCAGGGCAGCGGCAAGCATTTTTCTTTGACCGTCACACTACTGGAGGAATAACATTCATGGCAAAAAAGCATCTGGTGATCGTCGAGTCTCCGGCAAAGGCGAAAACCATTGGAAAATATCTCGGCAAAGACTACGAGGTCAAGGCCAGCATGGGCCATTTGCGCGACCTGCCGAAAAGCAAGCTGGGCGTTGATATCGAGCACGACTTCGAGCCTGTCTATCAGCCCATCCGCGGAAAAGAGGAGCTCATCAGCGAGCTCAAAAAGGCCGCCAAGAGCAGCGACACCGTGTATCTTGCAACGGACCCGGACCGCGAGGGCGAAGCCATCTCGTGGCATTTGAAATATCTGCTGAACATTCCGGATAACGAGACATACCGCGTGACCTTCAACGAGATCACACGCAACGTCGTGCAGGAATCCATCCAGCACCCGCGTCCCATCGACCAGAATCTCGTCGACGCGCAGCAGGCGCGCCGCGTGCTCGACCGCATTGTCGGCTATCAGCTCAGCCCCCTGCTCTGGAAAAAGATCCGCAAGGGCCTGTCCGCCGGACGCGTGCAGTCTGTCGCGACCCGTCTGGTCGTCGACCGCGAGAACGAGATCCGTGCCTTTGTCCCGCAGGAATACTGGACGCTGGATGTAAATCTGAACCGCGCCGGCAAGCCCGGCAGCTTCACCGCGCACTACTACGGCGACCCGCAGAAGCGCGAGCTGACGAGCGAGCAGGATGTGCAGTCCGTTCTGGACGCGCTGGAGGGCCAGCCGTTTTCCGTGACCGGCGTGAAGAAATCGGAGAAAAAGCGCACCCCCGCGCCGCCCTTCATCACCTCGACGCTCCAACAGGAGGCGTCGCGCAAGCTCAACATGACCCCGCGCCGCACAATGATGATCGCGCAGCAGCTTTACGAGGGCGTAGAGATCTCCGGTGAGGGCTCTGTCGGCTTGATCACTTACATGCGTACCGATTCCCTGCGTATCTCCGAGGAGGCGCTGGCCGCCGCGGGCGACGCAATCCGCAGCCGCTACGGCACGGCATATTATGCTGAGCCTCGCCGCTACAAGCCGAAGTCCGGCGCGCAGGACGCGCACGAGGCTATCCGCCCGTCAAACGTCGCGTTCTACCCCGAGGCGGTCGAGCATGATCTGACCAAGGAGCAGTACCGGCTCTATAAGCTCATCTGGAGCCGCTTCATTGCGTCCCAGATGACAAACGCCCTGTATGACGTGACGGCGATCGAAGCCGCCTGCGGCAGCCATGTCTTCCGCGCGACCCACCAGAGCATGAAATTCTCCGGCTTTACCGCCATTTATGAGGAAGGCCGCGACGACGAGCAGGAAAAGCTCGATTCCCCGCTGCCCGACCTTGCCCCCGGCGAGGCGCTCACGGCCTCCGGCTTTGACAAGCAGCAGCACTTCACCCAGCCGCCCGCACGCTATACGGAGGCGTCTTTAGTGCGCGCGATGGAGGAAAAGGGCGTCGGCCGTCCGTCGACCTACGCGGCGATCATCGCCACGATCCAGGATCGCGAATACGTCATCAAGACCGACAAAAAGCTCTCGCCGACGAAGCTCGGCGAGGTGGTCAACGGGCTGATGATGGACCGCTTCCCCAATATCATCAGCGTCGAATTCACCGCCGACATGGAAAAGCAGCTCGACCAGGTCGAGGCCGGACAGCGCCGCTGGAAGAGCGTGCTGGAGGAGTTCTACACTGGCTTCCATCAGGAAATGGTCGATGCGGAGGAGGCGCTGAAGGACACCCGCCTCAAGGTGCCGGATGAGGTCTCGGATGAAAAATGCGAGATCTGCGGCCGGAACCTTGTCGTGAAAACGAGCCGCTTCGGCAAATTCCTCGCCTGCCCCGGCTACCCGGACTGCAAGTTTACAAAGCCGATTACGGAAAAAATGCCGGGCCGCTGTCCGAAGTGCGGCAGCGCGATTCTGAAGCGCAAGAGCAAGCGCGGCTACGCCTATTACGCTTGTGAGCGCGGCGCGGCCTGCGGCTTTATGACGTGGGACGTGCCGACGGATCAGGATTGCCCGGTCTGCGGCCAGACGATGTTCAAGCGCTCCGGCAAGGGCGCAATGAAGCCGTTCTGCGCGAATCCCGAGTGCTCGAACTTCCTGCCGGAGGACAAGCGCGGCTACCGCCGCAAGTCCACAGCCTCCGGCGAGGCCGCAACTGCGGAATCCAACGCCGAGGCTGCGGCCGAAGCCGCGCAGAAGCAGGCAGAGGAAAAGAAAGCCGCAAAGAAAGCGGCAGCGAAAAAGCCCACCGAAAAGGCGGCTACAAAGAAGCCTGCCGCGAAGAAGGCAGCGGCAAAAAAGCCCGCGGCCAAGAAGCCGGCTGCGAAAAAGGCCGCCAAAAAGACCGAGCCGGAAGACGATCTTCCGTTCTGATACAGAGATAGAAAGGACGCCCCAATATGCTGGAAGTGAAAGTGATCGGCGCGGGTCTTGCGGGCTGCGAGGCCGCGTGGCAGCTGGCCGAGCGCGGCATTCATGTGACGCTGACCGAGATGAAGCCGCACAAAATGACGCCTGCGCACCACTGCGCGGACTTTGCGGAGCTTGTCTGCTCCAACTCCCTGCGCGGCGACCGGCTGGAAAACGCCGTCGGCCTTTTGAAAGAAGAGCTGCGGCGGCTGCACAGCCTGATCCTGACCTGCGCGGAGGCAAACCGCGTCGAGGCAGGCGGCGCATTGGCCGTCGACCGCTACGGCTTTTCCGGCATGGTGACGGAAAAAATCAAGTCGCACCCCAACATCACCGTCGTGGAGGCGGAGGAAACCGAGGTCCCTGCAGGCCCGGTCATCATTGCGACCGGTCCCCTGACCTCCGACGCGATGAGCGCTGCGATCCAGCGCTATTTCGGCGGGCAGGAGTATATGAGCTTCTTTGACGCCGCCGCGCCGCTCGTGACCTTCTCGTCCATCGACATGGACAAGGCGTGGTTCGCGTCCCGGTACGACCGGGGCGATGCAGATTATGTCAACTGCGCAATGGATAAGGATGAATACCTTGCCTTTGTCGACGCGCTCAGCTCGGCGGAGGAAGCGCCGGTGCACGGCTTTGAGGACAAGCACGTATTCGAGGGCTGTATGCCCGTCGAGGTCATGGCCCGGCGCGGCATCGATACCCTGCGCTACGGCCCGTTGAAGCCCGTGGGCCTCAAGGACCCGAAGACGGGGCATGAGCCGTATGCCGTCGTGCAGCTGCGCAGGGATAATGCCGCAGGCTCCGTCTATAATATCGTCGGCTTCCAGACCCACCTGAAATTCCCGGAGCAGAAGCGCGTGTTTTCCATGATCCCCGCGCTGCACGACGCGGAATTCGTCCGCTACGGCGTGATGCACCGCAACACCTTCCTCGATTCCCCTCGCCTGCTTGACCGGTACTATGCCGATAGGCAGAACCCGCTGGTCGCGTTTGCAGGTCAGATGACGGGCGTGGAGGGCTATGTCGAGTCAACGGCCTCCGGTTATCTAGCAGGTGTCAGTATGGCGGCAAAAGTCAAGAATGAGCCGCTGCCCGATTTCCCGCGCGAAACAGCCATCGGCGCGCTGGCGGCGTACATTTCGGATACGAGCGTCGGCTCGTTCCAGCCGATGAACGTGAATTTCGGCATTCTGACGCCGCTTGACCGCCGCGTCAAGGGAAAGGCCAATAAAAATCTCGCCATCGCGCAGCGGTCGCTTGCGCTTATCGATCAAATGACAGGGCAGGAGGAAGCAACATGAGAATTCTGGTAGACGCCATGGGCGGCGACAACGCCCCTGACCAGATCGCGCTGGGCGCGATCCAGGCGGCAAAGGACTTCGGCTGCGAGGTTGTGCTGGTCGGACGCGGCGAGGCGATCCTGCGTGCGCTGAAGGATCAGGGCATCGAAACGCTTCCCAAGGGCGTGGAGATCGCCAACGCGGACGACGTCGTGGATATGCACGATGATCCGGCGACGGTCGTAAAAAAGAAAAAGGATTCCAGCATGGTCGTGGGCCTGAATATGCTGAAGGAGGGCGGCGGAGACGCGTTCGTCTCCGCAGGCTCGACCGGCGCGCTGCTCTCCGCCGCGACGCTGACCGTCCGGCGCGTCAAGGGCATCCGCCGCGCCGCCATGGCTCCGCAGATCCCGACGAAGACCGGCCGGGAGGCCGTGCTCATCGACTGCGGCGCGACGGCCGACTGCACGCCGGAATTTCTGCTGCAATTTGCGTTCATGGGCTCGTATTACGCCGAAAAGGTGCTGGGTATCGAAAACCCGCGCGTCGCGCTTTTGAACATCGGTGCAGAGGATTCCAAGGGCGGCGAGCTGCAAAAGGCCGTCTATCCGCTCCTGAAGCAGGCAGGCGAGGCCGGGGCGATCAACTTTACCGGCAACATTGAGGCGCGCGATGTGCCGCTGGGCGGCGCGGACGTGGTCGTGGCCGACGGCTTCTCGGGCAATATCCTGCTCAAGGGCATCGAGGGCACGGCGCTGTTCATGGCCTCCATGATGAAGGATATGTTCAAGAAAAACGTACTGACCAAGCTGGCGGCGCTTTTGTGCATGGACGGCGTGAAGGCGTTCAAGAAAAAGATGGACTACCGCGAGACGGGCGGCACGGCCCTCATCGGCCTGAGCAAGCCCGTGATCAAGGCGCACGGCTCATCCGATGCGCTGGCCATCCGCAACGCCATCCGGCAGGGCATCGGCGCAGGCCTGTTCCAGAGCCGCGTAAAAATCATCGTTTACAGGATACACATGCCCGTAAACCTTAAGCAGAGGGGATCGGCTCATGGTTTTTCCACCGTGTCGCCAGCAACTGCGGGTGGTTGGGGCGTGACGGCATCAGCAGCGGGGTGGGTATCCACCTGACTTGAAGCCGTAAGGCACATCTGCTGCCCACGGGCGGCGGCCAGGCCTTCGCAATCGCCCAGAGCGCAGGCGGCGACCAGATCATCGCACATGCCGGGTTCGTTGCTGCGCAGCATGCGCAACGCGCCGCGCGCCCGCAAAAGCCGGACTTTATCCGAGGTGTGGGGAAAAGCATCCGCTGTAGCTTCCAGCACCGCGCTCAGGTCATCTTCGGCAAGGGCCAGTTGCTGCAAGCGCCAGTGGGCAAGCGCGCGGATGTACCGTGCGCGGCCAAGGTTCGGGGCAAGCTCCAGCGCGGCAGTGCAGGAAGCAATACTGCGTTGAGGCATGCCCGCCTGCAAGAGTGCCTCGCCCAGAAGTAGCCGGGTAGCGGCGCTCTGCGGCAGATTGACGGCAGCTTTTTCAAGGACTGCCAGAGATTCTGCCGAGGTCAGCCAGCCCTCGGGCGAAAGGCGCAGTGTATCCAGAGCCGCAATGGCTGCGGCAAGAGTGTCTGCCAGGGTATCAGCGT
>OGXR01001231.1_pt1 | contig 19300 bp, 11 predicted proteins | sample 1576331 | NCBI WGS metagenome assembly OGXR01 (sample SAMEA3541473, study PRJEB24748) | human gut metagenome | biome: human gut; feature: human-associated habitat; material: faeces | place: China | collected 2012 | reverse complement strand
ATCGCAGGCGCAGATCGACGCCCGCCAGCACGCTTTCGACAACCAGCCCGACCCGGCCACCCTGGTCAGCCGCGAGGAGATCCGCGCGGCCCTGCTCGACCGTCACACGGCCGCCACGCAGGACAAGCTCGACGCGGCGCACGTGGCCATTTGCGGCTGCGGCGGCCTTGGCTCCACCATCGCGGTGGCGCTGACCCGCATCGGCGTCGGCCATCTGCACTTGATCGACTTCGACCGCGTGGATATGACGAACCTGAATCGCCAGCAGTATTTCCTGAAGGACCTCGGCCAGTACAAGACGGAGGCGCTGCGCAGCAATCTGCGCCAAATCAACCCGTTCACGGACATCACCATCGACACCGTCAAGGTGACCGACGAGAACGTGCCGACGCTGTTCGAAAACGAGGACATCATCTGCGAGGCGTTCGACGTGCCGGAAAACAAGACGATGCTCGTCAACGCGGTGCTGGAGAATCTGCCGGGCAAGAAGCTCGTCAGCGCGTCCGGCATGGCCGGCTTCCGCAGCTCCAACCTGGTGAGCACGCGTCGCGTTTCGAAGAACTTCTACTTCTGTGGCGATGGCGAGACGGCTCCGGTACCGGGTGCCGGCCTGATGGCGCCGCGCGTGGGCGTGGTCGCCTGCCACGAAGCGAACATGATCACGCGACTGATCCTCGGCGAGGAAGACGCCTGACGCACTGCTACGTTACTCCACTGCCGTAATCGAAATTTTTATTGCGATTACAAACGCACGTTGCACACAACACAACAGCAGCACAGCAATCGCAACAACAGCAACACCAAACACCCCAACGAAAGGAACCGACGATGAGCACCGAAAACACCATCACCACCGCAGCCGCCGACGTCGCGGCCGCGCCGAACGCCACGCTCGACGAGCTGGTCGGCACCACCACGAACACCGCGATCCTGCCTGAGCCGGACGCGCACGCGTACGACGAGATCGCCACCGGCGACGCCGACCCGCTGATCCTCGGCGGGCACAAGTTCACGAGCCGTTTCATCCTCGGTTCCGGCCGTTACGACCTGAACCTCATCAAGGCGACCATCGAGAACGCGGGCACGCAGATCGTCACCATGGCGCTGCGCCGCTGCCGCACCACCGAAAACAACCTGCTCGACTACATTCCGAAGGGCATCACCATGCTGCCGAACACGTCGGGCGCGCGCAACGCGGAGGAGGCGGTGCGCATCGCACGTCTCGCGCGCGAGGTGTGCCAGACGGACTTCGTGAAGGTGGAGATCGAGCACGAGTCGAAGTACCTGCTGCCTGACAACGAGGAGACCATCAAGGCCACGGAAAAGCTGGCGAAGGAAGGTTTCGTGGTCATGCCGTACATGTTCCCGGATCCGATCGCGGCGAAGCGTCTTGAGGACGCGGGCGCAGCTTGCGTGATGCCGCTCGGCGCGATGATCGGCTCGAACAAGGGCCTGCGCGCACGTGACTTCATCGAGGTGATCATCAAGAACTCCAACGTTCCGGTGATCATCGACGCGGGCATCGGCCGGCCGAGCCAGGCCGCGGAGGCCATGGAGATGGGCGCGGACGCGGTGATGGCTTACACGGCAATCGCTTCCGCCGGCAACATTCCGCTGATGGCGCGCGCCTTCAAGAACGCGATCGAGGCGGGCCGTGAAGCGTACCTGTCCGGCCTGGGCAAGGTGACGGAGGATCACGCCGTGCCGTCCAGCCCGACGAACGAAGCCGACTACATCGGCTGATTCGCGCCGATTTCGTACGATTCGTGCACTAACGTTTCGCACTGTTTTATTGCGATTACACGACGAGGGTCGGTGGAAACGCACATTTTCGCAAGGTTTCCACCGACCCTCTTTCGTCAGATGCGCGACACGTAGCGCAACGCGCGCATGCCACGCATACCGCAGCGACAGGCAATACGTCTACTTCCCTAGAGCCGCTTTCAAATCGCGGTTCTGGAAGCGCTCGTGCAGCAGGCAGTAGCCGCCGAACACGACGAGCCACAGCAGGCCGGCGATGGCGGAACCGCGCGTATCTGCGGACAGGAACAGCGTGACGTACACGAACACGTAGAACGCAATCGCAATCCAGTCGCACACCTGCCATGCCGGCATGACGAAGCCGTCCGGCAGGAAGTCGGCGCTTTGACGGTAGCGGCGGTGCGCAAGCATCGTCAGGATGTAGATGAAGATCACGACGGCGCTGGCGGCCGAAGCGAACAGCACGAACGCACCGGAAACGCCCGGAATCGCGTTAACCAGCGGGGAGAACAGGATCATACAGCCGGACACGATGATCGCCTTCGCCGGCACCTTGCGTTTCGACACTTCGCCGAAGCGCTGCATGGCCGGCGATTCGGAGTCCTGCGCAAGCTGGTACAGGTGGCGGCCCGCCGAGTAGATTAGCGAATTGAGTGCCGACGCGGCTGCGGTGATCACCACGAAGAACACGAGCGCGGCGGCCCAGTCGAGGCCAGCGTATTTGAACACCATGATGAACGGGGAGCCGAACGAGCCGTCCGCGTTCTGGTGGAAGTTGCGCCACGGCACGATGGCCATGATGGCCACGAGCGCGCCCACGTAGAAGATGAGGATGCGCATGATCAACTCGTTGACGGCCTTCGGCAGCACTTTGCGCGGGTTCTGGGTTTCGGACACGGTCACACCCACGAATTCGATGAGCTGGTAGGCGAAGAACACCATCTGGAAGCTCATGAAGAAGTTCATCCAGCCATTCGGCGCAAGCTGGAAGCCGTCGGCAATGTTCGTAAGGCTCACAGTGGCACCGGAAACCGTGCCGTCCACGCCTTCGATATGCGTGGCCGGGTAGCTGAAACCGAGGAACAGCATCACCACGGCGGTGACAATCAGACCCACAATCAGTGTGATTTTGATCATGGAGAACCAGAATTCCGCCTCGCCGAACACTTTCACGGCAATGAGATTGATGCCGGTGAGCGCCACGAGGAAGCACAGTTCGATAAGCCATTTCCATGATTTGAGGTCTATGCCGAACGTACCGAAGAACGTGACGAAATACGTGCTGACGGCTGTGATTTCGGTCATGCCGGTCAGGATGAGCACAATCCAGTACGTCCAGCCGGCGAATTTGCCCCACGCGCGGCCGAGGTAGCGGGTGATGAAGTTGATGAAGGTGTGCTGGCTTGGGTCGCTGTACATCATTTCGCCGATGGCGCGCATGAGCAGGAACATGATGAGGCCCACGCCGATGTACACGAGGATGATGCTCGGTCCGGTCAGCGCGATCGACTTGCCGGAGCCGAGGAACAGGCCGGTGCCGATGGTGCCGCCGATGGCGATGAACTGGACGTGGCGGTTTTTCAGGCCGCGTTCCATGTCGTTGCCTTTGTCGAGGCTTTCGACGGATTTGATATGCGCGGTTTCCGTCGCTTCGGACATGCTTGTACCAGTTTTTCCGGTTTTCGTATTCCCAAAAGTCATAATGTTCACACCCTACCGCGGGAGCCGCACAATCTCCGCCGTTGTTCGTACCGCGAAATGCGCTATATGTGGCAGATTCGCATCTTTTCCAAAAACGCTTTGCGACGGGTGGAGTCAGCTTGCCAAGGTTTTCAGCTTGCCACGGAGCGATTCGTTTTCGCGTTCCAGCTCGTCGATGCGCCGAGCCTGTTGTTTTGATGATGACAAGCGCCGTCTCGCTGTCAAGGCCGCTGCTCGCGCTGAGAGGTGCAGGCGGCACGGCGATGGCAGCCGCATCGGACGGGACGGGCACGTCAGCGGATATATACCCCCCCCCGACACGTTCGCCCCGTCCAGCGGATGCGGAGCATTTCCAATGTTCGCCTTATCGGGATTGGCGATTCCTGCGATGTCGTCGAGTTTCTCCTTGCGCGTCACCGCATGAACATACAGGTTGACGAGCTCCGTAATGATTTCGCCGTTACTCATGTTACTGCTACCACTCACGGATTTGAGGACGGCAGCCTTCCAACGCGCCACACTTCGTTCTATACGTTTATACCCAATCAGTTCCGGCGGCAATCCCGCCTCGCGGAAGATTTTGGTCGGCGATTCCCCCGCAAGATACCGTATGACACACACCTGTTTGAAAGCGTTGGAGTACGTGATGCGGTCTTTCGATACGTTGGCCACCGCCGGCAGATCCCGCAACATTTGGAGCTCGTCCATGCTGAATGATCCTCCACCGCGCATCGTTTTACCCCCTTTGCTATGCCCCGTGATGAAGCAAGTGTATATCCGACTTCTCACAAGCAGCTTTTCAAATATTGCTGACCGTATATCACTTCAACCGGTCGGTCACACGTCAATGCGGGCGATTATGGAATATCCACAGCCGCCCGCATTGACTTTTATTGCGAGTGAGTCAATTCACAACTCACTCACACCGAACGCATGCGCTCAGTACGTGCGGCGACGACTCTTGACCGCCACAGCCACGCCAGCGCCACCCACCAGCAGCGCCACGACGGTGAACAACACGGTTCCCGCGGCACCGGTCAGCGGCAGCTGAGTGACATTCTTCACGTTCAGCACGGTAGCGGTGGCATTCGCAGTGGTGTTATCGACCGGTTGGACCTGACGAAGGGCATCCGGCTCGAAGGTGACGAGACCTTCATCTGTGATCTCCACATTGAAAGTGACCCTGAAGTTCTGGGCGTAGCCGGTCGGAGCCTGAGTCTCCACAACCGTGTAGGTTCCTGCCGCAAGACCCGCGACCTTCACCAAACCATCATTCTCAGTAATGAACGTCTTGGCATCATTCTGATTGGAAACAAACGACCACGCACCGTCCTCAGCCTGCTTAAGGAACTTGCCCTCCGCATTCTTGACAACGAACTTGGCGCCGGCTAGAGGCTTGGCCTCATTCCCTTCCTTGCCAATCTTCGTGAACTGGAAACCGTAGGTCTTAAGGACAGTCTTGCCTTCACCGCTGGTACCATCCTTGGTGGTGATTGTGGCCTTGTTGTCCACACTGCCGCTCAAGCCATCCAACGCATCCTTGGTGACGGTGCCCTGGTACGACACGACGATCGTCCTACCGGCCAGCGTTGTGGCATCGGCAAAATAGATGGTCGTGGTGGTGCCGGATTGAGCATTGCCTTCCTGCGTTATCATGTACAGATCGGGATTCACAGTAGTATGATCTCCGAACTGGACCGTGAAGGCACTCTTTGCCGCAATCTGCAAACCTTTGGACGCAGTATCGGTAATGGTAAAGGGGTACGCATCCCAGCCAGCCGCAGCATGAGGAACGTCCGCGGCCACAGTGAAGTCCACGGTGTCGCCCACCTTTACGCTCTTACCGTTCACATCCACGTCATTCATCCGGGCGAACTTGAGCGGCTCGTCGGTCGGATTCGCGTTCTTCGCGTTGAACTGGCCTTCAGTCGTGATGTTGCCCTGACCGGTCGTCGTATCGGCCGCAATCCTCAGATTGGACAGTCCATTGACGGTGGTGGCCACCACAGCCGGAGTTCCCGACGTCACAGTCGTTTCGCCAGCCTTGGTGAACGTATCCTTCACCAGATACCAGCCTTCTCCGTTCACATTGACCGCCTGGCTCGTATTTGCCTGCTCCGTAGTTACGGTCAGGCCAGTACCATCAGGTCCTGCCGGCGGAGTAATTCCAGCCAAGGTCTTGGCGAAGACACGGAGCTGATCCGCAGTGAACGTCGCCACATAGGCGGCTGGATTATCCTTGTACTCTGTCGGGATGCCGTTGTGGCTTCCATCAGCCACATCAGCAGCGGTGGTCACAGCTCCCTTCCATGCGTCAACCGTTTTCACTTCGACCGAGCCATCGCCAGGATTCTCAAACATGGCAAACTTGTATGGCGTGTACGTATGGCCTTCCTGTGCGTGGTTAACTTGCAGCAATGGAGCATCATCAGCCTGTGCGGCGGCGACGCCGATGGCCATGCCGCTCAGCAACGTTGCCGCGGCGGCCAGCCCTGCGAAAAGCTTCCTCATCTTCATGAGAATCTCCTCTTCCTTGATTGTTGGTTACTGTTTTCTGCAATCGCGGGAGGCGGGAACCCAACGCGCCCCCGCGATCCGCAAATCCTGTGTTATTCAGCTGAGCCGCTTCTTACGTCTCCACTGGTCGGCCGCAGCGACGGCGAGCAATGCCAGCACGCCAACTCCGCCGGCCGCAATCTGCCACCATCGTTCCGCACCCATGCGGCCCGTCAATGGCAGTGACGATGCCGAAATGTATTGGTTGGTGAACAGCATTGGCTGGGTCTCGTCCCAATTCGAACCAGCGGCACCATAATCGGTTTTCAGCTGGGTCACGGATTCGACAACGGCCTTCCATTCACCGGACGTTCCGTCTTTCATCACGGACACGACCACCCGGTATTCCGCCTGCGAGTAATACATTGCGGAAGCATTACCAGCGTTCTCCGTCACAAGATATGTGTACTCGGCTTCACCTGCGTCATACGTGATGTCGCCGAAGTAAGCAACGTGATCGTCAGACGAATCGCGTTTCACCGTCACCGTGCACGCCGACTGGTTCTTGCAGGAAGCTGGCATCGGCGCGTCTGGATTGGAATCGTCTGCCTTCAGCTTGAAAGTGAACTCGTCGGAATCCTTCCAATCGCGGCCCTTCAGCTCCTTCTGCACGCCAATCGCATGCGTCAGCATGGTCTGCTTCAACGTGTTGGTGATGATCACCGTGGCTTCCTGCGATGCCGTGGATTCCGGCACCGTCACCGCATTGCCGTCAGCGAGATTTCCATCGCCGACCTTGTGCTGGTAGGAAGCCTTCCACAAGTGGCTGTCCGGTTCGACTTCCGTCACCGTGTACGTCTTTTGGGCGCCTGCCGGAATAATCACGTCGGTGGACCATTTGCCGCTATCGTCACGCTTCAGCGTGACCGTCTTATAGGTATCGTTGCCCTGTTTGATATCCACCGTGATGCTTTCCGGCTTGTCACCGTCTCCACTCCACTGCTTTTCGATATGCAGCGTCGAGGAAACCACCTGGATCACCGGATGCGGATACGGATTGCCGCCGCATGCATGATCCACGCCATCGGCCGAGTACGCCAGGCATGCGGAATCGTTCGCATGGAAACCCGGCTGGTTCGAGGACGTGGCGTTTCCCGGCAGATCGGTGTTCGCGTCACCCTTTACGCCGTCATATCCATCCTTACCGGCGTTCAGGTTGGCGGCATACTCGTCATACGCTTTCTGCGTGGGTTTCACGTTGTATTCCAGCGTGTATGTCACGTTGTTGACCAGAGGCTTCAGGAATGCGACCGTGAATTTCTTCGTGCTCGCGTCATACGTCAAGGTGTAATCGACATTCTTAGTCAAGGAGACCACCTTGCCGGAAGCATCCTTGGCAACGACCTTGTAGTTGCTATCCGCAAGCTCGACATAGCCGGAGAGCGTGTCCTCCATGGTCACCTTGGTGTATGCGGATGTGGTGGTCTCGCTCTTCTCAATCTCGTCGAAGATGGCATTCAGCTCCGAAGCGTTCGTCGCGCTTTTATAATAGCCGGCTTTGATATTCCCTTCACCGCGCGGGTTGTATTTCGTTGCCTTTGGGAAATTGCTGGACACCGCGTGCATGAACTGGTTCTCGTTACCTTGGATCGAGGAGGGATCAGCACCGGAAAAAACACCGATGGAATACACCGTGGCGCCACCATCTTTCAATTCCTTGGCAGCTTCGACGGCCTTATTTGCCACTTTACCCTCGAAGCCACTAGACGATGTAGGCGAACCATCCGTGAAAAAGATAACGACCTTCTTCGCATCGGTTCGAGCACTGCCCATCATCTTGGCCGCAAGATTGAATCCATTGTCGGCTCGGGTGGCGCCAGCGGCTTTGAGTTTGCTGACTTTGTTCTTCAGACCGTTCATATCCGCAGTCAGATCGCTAACGATTTGGGAGTAGTTGTAGGTGTACCCACCACTTCGGTACGTGTCATCCCCGATTTTGTCCTTTTCGTTGCCGGCGAACTTCACCAGTCCAACGCGAACCAGTTCGGAACCGGCCTCCGTATTAGTATTCGCAGCTTCATCAAGAAATGCTTTAACCGCTTCTTTCAGTGCGTCTAACCGCCTGGTCCGATCCGTCTTACTCATCGGATCGTCCATCGAACCGGACACATCCAGCACCAGCGTGAAGTCGATCGGCTGGGTGGTGGTGACCGTGGTGCTGTTGACGGCGCCCTTCACATCCACGTTCACGGTGTAATTGCCATCATCGTTCTTCTTGATGCGCTTATGCTTCTCCGGAGCGCCCAACTGAGAACCGGTCTCGTTCTGCGCAACCGACTGCGCCCGATTTGCTCGCGCAATCGGTTGAGCGGACAACGTAACTGGCTGCTCATCAGGTTGTTCAGATTGTTGTTCAGATTGTTGTTCAACCTCCTGCTCAACCCACTGCTCAGTCTCTTCTTTCGTTTCTTGTTCCGTTTCTTGTTCGACTTGCTGGTAAGCCTCTTGATCTGACGGCTGCTCTTGATCTGACGGCTGCTCTTCTCCCACCATCAAATTTTGTTCCACCGGCTGTGAATCCTCTTGCCCAGATTCTTGCAATACCGGCTGCTCGATTTGTTGTTCCAAGGCTCCCGTGGCATCTTCCGCCGCCGCTGACGAAGCAGTGACGCACCCCACGCCGGCGAGCATTGCGACCGTCGCGACGGCCGCAATGACACGACGCGTGAACAGACCTGTGCCCCTCGCCCTGTTTCGCTCAAAGACGTGTCTCATACGCCTACCCCCTTGTACCGTTAAGCGATCGGGGAAATACCTTCCTCCTTCGACCGGTATATTTGATGCGTCTTCGCTTCACATACCGTCTGACAATCGCTTCGTTGCCTAAACCTTAAGGAGAAAAACAGAGGGATACATACCCTCCCAACGAGGTAATCAAGGGGATATACTTTCCTTGAAATCGCACATATCATCGCGATTCTAGAGTATTCTTGCCCCCGTAAATCGCGATGCAAAAACTATAAGCAAACGTTGTCATGTCTCTTTCAGAATTTTCCCCGACAAAAAAGCATCTGTCAAGTGCAACATTAACGCCATCAACCCCTAGTTGCGCTTTGGCCACCAAGCGGCATGCCTACGGACATACCACGGACAGCGGAGCAGCCAAACCAACAACAAACCGACCAGCAACGTGGCAGCTGACACCACGCCCGCAATCACACGCACATCTTTTGCCGCATCATCCTCCGCGGGAATCTCTTCGGGAATGGCGGAACGTAATGCCGAAACCAACAGACGATGCGTATTCACACCGTACGGAGTGCATGTCATCAACGTGACCCGATCCTCGCCAGAGGTAATCTTCAATTGCGATGTGTCGTTAGGTTCGATTTCGGTAATACGATCCACCATATAGCCAAGCGTATGGCCCATCACATCGATATAGAAGTAATCACCAACCCGTATCTCATCCAAACGCGTAAACATTGAGGCTTCAACCAAACCCCGATGTCCGGTAATCACCGCATGCGTATCCTTGCCACCCACCGGCAGACTACTGCCATACAAATGCCCCGCACCGGACGCAAGCGTCTGCTCCGACGTGCCATGGTAAATCGGCAAATCCACAGAAATCTTTGGAATGCGGATGGAACCCATCACGCCATCGCCAGTATCCAGCAAACGCTGGTATTCCGCGTCTTTGGAGCTAGCGGAATCCTTGTTACCATCGCCAGTGGCGTCTGCGCCCGTCGAGCTGGAACCGGAACCGTCGCTGGAGTCGGACTGATTGTTGTTGTACAACTCGGCGAGCGGATCCTCAGCCTCGCCAATCACCGGCTGCCCCGATTCGGCGAGACGCTTGTTGTACGCCCCAGCTGCGGCGAATGCCTCGTCGGCCTGCGGATACGGCCAGCCCGCGACGCTCTGCTCGGAACGGGCGGACGTGCTCGCCAGCTTTTGCGCGGACTGGTATTGCAGCACTTTCGGGAAAAAACCAATGCCGATTGCGGAGAAAATCAGCACCGCCGCAAGCACACGCAGGGCAATGGATCTACCCACGTCGGCGCGACGCTCGCGAATCTCTTCGGACACATCGGTCGCCTCGGCGAACGTCGGCGGAACGTAGGTGCGCGTGTTGCGCGTGGTGTCGTGCGAACCGCGCGAGCCGTCGTTGCCATCGTGCGAATCGCCATAAAAATCGTCGGCGCGTAAGTCCTTAATTTGCTGCGGACCGTCGCTTCTCGACCCGCCGCGCGCGCTCCCATGCGGAAAAACTGCCATCAGTCTTGCCCCCTTGAACTGCCAGCCATAGGGAACATTATATTGCACTCCGCCCGCGTGCCTCACATCATCTGCTGCGCTTATAAGGCAGCGAGTCGGGACACGTTTTATGCAAATCGTGGGTTAGACCCATCAAAACCCTTTGCAGGAAGCCAAAATTAGCATTTTCGCCAAGAGCATCTCTAACCGAGTCTGCCCATGGTCAAACTGATGGGCCTATCTGGCTTATAGATGGCGGGTGTTGGACGGGAATAGACAGTTCGGGGGCATGTTTTGTACCCCTGAACTGGCAAATAAGGCGCACCATCCGCCATCTATAAGCTAGATAGCATAAGTCAGGCCTCAGCGGAGGCAGGATTGGGCCCGACTTCCTTGTCCAGCTTGTTGCGCAACCTCACCACATCGCGCTCGAGCTCGTCGATACGACGAGCCTGCTGCCTGATAATAATGCCGGCCGTATCACCGTCGAACAGTCCGAGAGACAACGGATGAACGTCATTCGACGCAGCCGTTGCGGCAGGCTTCGGCTCAGTGGCCGTATTGGCGATGTCTTCAAGACTCCGCCTCGTCGCCAACGCACGCTTATACCGCGCCGCAAGCTGCGCTATGATCTCACCATCGGTCATGGTGTCGCTGCCGCTCACCGACTTGATGGCCGCATCCTTCCACCGCGCCACACTGCGCTCGATACGCTTGTAACCAACCAATTCCGGCGGCAGACCCGCTTCGCGGAAGATCTTGGTGGGCGACTCCCCCGCAAGATATCGGATAGTGCACACCTGTCTGAATGTGTCGGAATAGGTGATACGATCACGAGTCACATTGGACACAGCCGGCAGTCCACGCAACAGCTGAATCTCCTCGTCACTGAATGCTCCCCCACTGCGCATCGCAATACCTCCCATTGATGCTTCGTTGCTTTCTTTTGCGGATGTGCCTGCGATTCTATGGCCCTCCTTCCGTGCAATACCCCCACTTCACTCCCCTGACTAACAGCCCCCATAACGGTTCACGTTTCCAGATTCCGTTTGTTGCAACACATCCCACTGAAACGCCTTATACCCTCGAAAAACGCAATGTCCACCCACATCGGGTGGCACGTCCAAAGCAACGTAATATGGCGCAATCCAAGCAATCCCACATGAAATACAGAGCAATACAAAAGGCCGACCCATAATGGGTCGACCTTAAATCACTCTGGATTGGCGTTCTTAACGAACGCCGTCAGAGATGGGCGATCAGGCCTCGGCGTTCTGACGAGACTTGATGGCGATGGTCACGCCAGCGCCAGCCACGAGCAGAGCCACAACGGTGAACAGCATGGTTCCCGCAGCGCCGGTGAGTGGCAGCTGAGTGATGGACTTGATGTTCTTCACGGTCTTTTCAGACGTGTTGACCAGGCCCCACGGATCGGAAGTGGCGGTCAGAACAGCTGAACCGTCCTCCTTGCTGAAAGACACAGTAAAGCTCGGCATGATGTTGAGGTAGGCATCGCTGGCGCGCACAGTTTCCGTGACGGTGTAGGTCTTGGTCTTATCAAGACCGGTGAAGGACAACTGGCCGTTAGTACCAGTCGTGACATCAGTAGTTGCGCCCTGAGTGTTAGCAGAAGCAGCCTTCTTGTAGGAACCGTCCCCCTGCTTCACGAAATACAGCGGAACGCCATCCTTATCCTTCACCTGGAAGGTAACGTCCTTAATGCCTTTGCCATCAGAATCCACCTTGGTGAAATTGAAACCGGTGAACTTGGTAGGGGCTTCAACGTCAGTGCCGTAGTTGTCAAGCTTGTTGACAACACCATTCTCAGCATCGGCCTCATCATTAATCACTGCTTGGAAGGTGACCTTGATGGTCTTGCCTGCATACTTGGACGGATCATTCACCTTGACATTGAAAGATGCGTTGTCGCCACCGGTCACATCCGCAGTCGGAACAGTGAAGTCAGATGCAGCAGTTTCAGCAGAAATCTCCTCACCATTCACATAGAACTTGAAAGTACTAGCCTTGATGGTCAGACCCTTGCCCGGCTTATCGGTGAACTTGAACTCGGTCGGAGCCGGGTTCGCGATAGTACCGGTAAGGGTGTAGGTCAGAGTGTCGCCGATGGCAGCAGAAGTATTATTGACTTCCTTAGTCTTTCCGGGGTTGTTGGTGTTCTTCATGTTCACGGTGTTGGCGCCCTGAATCGGATCAGTCAAGGCCTTCTTTTTGGTGTTGACCGTGCCGGAAGCAACAATCATCGGGATGGCCTTGGTCACAGACTCAGTGGCAGCCGCGGAATCAATGAACACATAGATACCAGCAGGCAGAGTTACGGTAGCGCTGTATCCATCTTCAGCGGAGCCAGACGTAGCAGCAAACTTAACCGTTGTACCGTTAGCCAGTTTTTCTTTCTCCAGAGCATTAGCAAATGCACGGGTAGTGCTTGCCCCGCCAGCCGCATTCTTATCCCACGGACGAGCAGCAGAAACATCCAGAGTGCCGGCATTCAGGGCTGCGGCCAGATGGTCCACCTTAGAATCCGCAGTATCCACACCGGCAGCTTCCAACGCGGAGTCAACGGCAGCCTTATTGGCGGAGTTCGTCACCACACCGTAAGCAACGTTCTCGCCGGAACCATACTGAACATAATCGCCAATCTTGTATGCTTTCAGGTTGGCGTTGGTCAGCTGTTCAGCGGTTTCAGCGGTGAACGTGAACGTTGCTACGCCCGTTACCGTAGCGCCATCAGCCTGTGCGCTGGTTGCGCCCAGGGCCATGCCACCCAGCAGCGTCGCCGCGGCGGCGATGCCGGCGAAAAGTTTCCTCATCTTCATGAGAATCCTCTCTTCCTTATTGTTTGATTACTTGTTTTTGCAATCGCGGGAGGCGGGAACCCAACTTGCTCCCGCGATCCGCAAATTTTGATTTGCCGGCCGGAATGCCCTCAAGTTGGTAGGCATTCCGGCCTCACACAGCAACTCAGACGAGTCGCTTCTTGTTATTCCAAATTTCGGCAGCGCCGATAAGCAGCACCGCGAGTCCGCCGATCACGCCACCGACCAGTAGCCACTGGCGTCCCGTCGCACCACCCGTCAACGGCAGCGCCGACACCGCGACATATCGGTTGGTGAAGGTGACAGGTTCAGTAGCAGCACTTTGCGATTCGGGAACTGCTGCACCGTTGTCATCCAGCACCTTGGTCACGGACTTCACGGAAGCCTTCCACTCTCCGTTGGAGTCCTTCGCGACAGTCACGACAACCTCATACTTCGCCTGCGAATAATGCAATGAAGCGATAGAGCCCTTGACCTCCGTCACGTAATACGTGTAAGAGGCATCGCCAGCGTTGTAAGTGATGTTGCCGAAGGACGCGGTATGGCTGCCCGAATCGGAGTTCACCTTCACCGTGCAAGGTTGATCGGCTTCGCACTTATCCGGCAACGGCGCATTGCCCTTCGCCGCCAGAGTGAAATCGAACGTGTCGGAGGTCTTCCACTCGCGTCCGGCCAGGTCCTTCTTCACCGAAATCGCGTTCTCCAGGGCAACCGTCTTCAACGTGTTAGTGATGGTCGCGTTCAACGTGCCCGCATCGGCATTGGAAGACCACACCATCTGCTTGGTCAAGTCGACATTGTTTCCCGTATAGGAGACGTCATATCGGTCATCACCAGAGATTTCCGCCACGGAATACGTGTATCCAGGAACCAGGTTGTCGACAGTCGTCTGCCAACCATTGCCCTTATTCAGCGTGATTACGCCACCGACGTCCTCCAGCTGAGCATTGGAATCGCCGCTCTTCTTACGCTGCAACTGCACCGTAACGGAACCGTCATCATGCTTGCTCGCACCATCCGACCATTGCTTGACGATCTTGATCTTGCCGAGCTTCACCTGCACCACAGGATGCGGATACTCGACTTCAGTCGGTGCGCATGACGTAGTTCCATTAACCTCGGTAAGCACGCAATAGTTCAATCGCGCGTCCACATTGGAATAGAATCCCGGCTGGCCCGCAGATGCGGTGCCAGTATTCGGCTCTCCCACATTCGGGTATTGCTGGTTGCCGGCATAAGTGGCATAGGCGGCATCGCTTGGCTTGACCTTGAAGGATACGTCGATGCTGTCGGCTTTCTCAGTAACGATACCGTCTGTGCCGTTAAACGTCACCGTCACCGTGCGATTGCCAGATTGATCGACACCGTACGTGGCCGTATATCCGCCCGTCAGCGCCTTATTGCCGTTTTTCACCGTCACATACTGTGTGATATCGGCACCGTCGGCCACGCCAGCGAAATCGACCGGGTCGACCCACTGGGACAAGGTGTCAGTGATGGAGGAGACCTTGATCTTCGCGGATGAGGTGATGCTGGAATAGATCTGGCCGAATGCTTGCGTCAGATTCTCAGCATTCGTGCCATCGAATTCCTTACCGTTCACTGCCTTGGTTTCACGGGCGAAATCGGACATTCTATTGGCGTCAGTCGAAGCCTTCACCACATAAAGCGAAACATTACTCTTCCGCCTGTTGGCCTCGGCCAGAGCGGCAGCATAGTTGTAACCGTAGTAATTATCACTACCCTCGGTACCTGCACCATGCACACCCTGAGGTGTAGTACGCCAATCATCATCAGGATTGCACCTTTTTTTGCTGCACCCAATCGGATAATTGGATATACGGAACGTCGGATTGCCATCGGACAAGAAAATGATGTGCTTCTTCACGCCCGTGCGTCCTTGCAGATCATTCGCCTGCTTAAGCGCAGCCTCCCAGTTGGTTCCACCATCAGGTTTGCTGGACACAGCTGTTTTAATCTTGCTGACAGATGTGGTGAAGCTCTGCTTAGTCGAGGCCTTGTCGCTGAATGTCACAACCGCCATTTGGACTTGTTGAGATTCCGATAATTTGGAATTCGCCTCGGTCAGTAATTTCTCAGCAAGCTTATTTGCCGCGTTCTTCGCGTTAGTATCACGATTGTCGTTTTTATCCTGCATACTGCCGGACTTATCCATAACCAGCACAATGTCGGCTGGCGTGACGGTAGTGGTTTCGGAAGAAGCGCTATCACCCGAAGCATTCAAATGCAACTCGTACTGGTCGCCATCACCATCGACCTTTTCGATGGTCTTATTGTTTTGTGGCTTCACATTGGAATTGATAACAGTCACATGGCTGGTATCGCTCACCTTGAAAGAATGGGTTTCCGCATAGGAACCACCATTTCCATCGTTGTGCTGCGACAACGCCTCACCATTCGCGGAAACAGTGTATTTGCCGGAATTCAGCTCACGCACCGAATAGGTTGTGTCATCAGAGAAATCATTGGATTGCACACGAGCAAATTGGCCTTTGGCCAAAGTGATCACACCGTTCGAACCGGTGTTCAAACCAGAGCTGACAACCTGATTGGTGGACGCATCGTAAACGCTGTATTTGCCTTCATATGGCGTTTGCGAGCCATTGGCGAACAGCTGGAATTGGAACTGTTGATCGGCTGGAATAGTGCCCAATGTCTGCTTTTCAATGTCAATGGCCTTGGACGGCTTCACCGGCAAATTGAAGCTGATCTTGCAGTTGGATCCGCCGTCGCCGCGTTCCAGATAGAAGAAGCTCAAATGATGGGTTTTATATGCAGCGGAATCCCAGTTCTTGCCCGCATTACTGAATGCCTGGTTAATTGTCGTCGCGCGATCCGAACCATAACTTTGATTTCGATCATACGTGATATTCCCAGTAGCAAAATCAATCGTTCCGCGTATCGCCTGATGGATACCGCCCAAGTCAAGCACCAGCACACCATCGATGAACACCCACACATCGTCGTCACCGGTGAAATCAAACACCATGTTCTGATTGTTGACTTTGCCATCTTTAGGCATATAGAAATCGGCCCCAAGGTTCATGCCGAACGAATACCTATCGGCGTCGCTGTCATTGCCAAACGGCGTGAATAACGGGTTACGATCCCCGCTCTGGGTCTGCTTGGTCAATTCGAATCGATTGCTATTGCCGTTATATTTCGCATATTTCGACGCCGCATCGAAACTGTAATTCCCTTGACCATCCGAAGTCAGCAAACCACCGTCCGGCATGTAATTAGTCACAGCCTTATCAGACGCACCGCCGAAGAGATAATCCAGCGATCCGTTGCCATCCGCCATGGTCGGATAATCGTTAGTCAGCAGAGGCTTCACAATGCCCGCGTACGCACCTCTGCCATCTTGAACATAGCGGTTATAACCGGTTTCGTTTCCTCCGCTCATAAAATGCAACGCATGATTATTGTTGATGGAGTTGCGATCGTAATCATGCAGACCAATGCTGATACCATTCTGCTGCTCAACAGTGGCATTGACGTCATCGGCCAGCGCGGCAGAAGTGGTGGCGTAGCCCATGCCACCAAGCATGGCGACCGCGGCTACCGCAGCTACGATTCGCTTGGCAAAGTTCCCCTTTGGCTTTGCCTCAGATTCATGTACATGCCTCATATGCATTGTCCCCTTAATACCGCGCTTCAACGCGGTTTCCGTCTCTAACACCGTCCGCGCATCGCGCACCGGCACATGCCATGTCCAGTACGGATACACTTCCAGCGCTCCAACCTCGAACATAGGAGAAAAGACGTCGGGAGATGCACACCCTAAGTGCGGGAAAGTCGAGGTACCATACCACCGTCAACCGTTGCAATCGCAACGTTTCACAATATGGGTGATACCCGAATAAAAAAGCCGGCAGGGGGCATCGGCAAACAGCGATCGTTAGCCACGCTTCGGCCACCAAGCCGCATGCCTACGGATATGCCACGGTCGCCCGCGCAACCATGCCAGCAGCAGACCGAGCAGCAACGTGACCACCGCGGCCGTGGTCGCAATCGTTCGCGCATCCTTCGCCGCATCATGCTCCGCCGGCACCACGTCGGGAATCGGCGAGCGCACCGCAGAAACCAACAGTCGATGCGTATTAACGCCGTACGGCGTGCACGTCATCAACGTCACCCGGTCTTCGCCGGGAACGATTTTCAGCTTCGACGTATCGTTCGGCTCGATTACGGAAATGCGGTCCACCTGGTAGCCGAGCGTGCGGCCCATCACTTCGATGTAGAAGTAGTCGCCGACGCGCATTTCATCCAATCGGGTGAACATCATCGCGTCCACAAGTCCGCGATGCCCGGTGATTACGGCATGAGTGTCCTTGCCGCCCACCGGCAGACTACTGCCATACAAATGCCCCGCACCGGACGCGAGTGCCGACTGCGACGTGCCATGGTAGATCGGCAGTTTCACAGAAATTTTCGGAATGCGGATAGTGCCCATCACACCGCTGCCGGAATCCAACAGGCTTTGATATTCCGTATCTTTGGCGCTGGCGCTGTCTGATTCGTTGGAACCGGATTCGCTGGACCGCGAACTGCCCTGCACCTGGGAGAACGGGTCTTTCGCTTCGCCGAGAATCGGCTGCCCCGATGTGGCAAGCCGTTCGTTGTATTCCTTGGCCGCTGCGATTGCGTCGTCCGCTTGCGGATACGGCCAGCCCGCAACCGCACGTGCGGATTGGTCCGACGTGTTCGACAGTTCGTGTGCCGACCGGTATTGCAGCATCGTCGGGAATCCGCCGATACAGATTGCGATGACGATCAGCAGTGCCGCGGAGACACGCATGGCGACGGTTTTCCTACGACGGCCACGCCGTCTGCGCATGTCGTCGGAAACGTCGATTATCTCGTTGAAAGACGGTTCTGCGCCTTCCGTACGTTCCATGTTTTTCATACGTTTCGCACGCATCACTGGATGAACTTCCGCAGCACGCGTTCCAGCTCGTCGATACGCAACGCCTGCTTGGCTATCAGCATGTCGCATTTGTTGATGGTCAGCTGTGCCTGTGCAAGTTTCGACAGCATATCCTGCGATGCGCGCGATTCCTGCAACTTGTCCGAGCCTTGCGATTGCACGCCGTTGCTTCCCGACGCGCCAACGTTTCTCGTCGCGACGTCCCTGCCGCGCCAGCGCCATAAAGATCCACCACGGACTGATCCACATCGTCTCCGCGCAGTTCGATGGCTTCCAGCTCGTCATCACAATCCTGCATGTAATGGTTCGTATGTTCGTTCCTGCGCTTGTTCCGCTCCTCCTGCTGCTTCCAGCGCGCGATGCACCGTTCCACGCGCTTGTAGCCGATCAGCTTGGGGTCGAGACCCGCCTCCCGAAAGATGGCCGACGGCGATTCGCCCGCGTTGTACCGGCACATGACCTCGACCTTAAAGCGATCGGTATACCGGATATGGGATGGGCTCACGCTTTTGACCGCTGGCAGGCTGGCCAGATACGCACGCTCCTTTGCTGTGAATTTGCCATCAATCATTTTTTACACCCCCTAAATCGCCTAAACAGCTCGATTCAGCATCATATCGGGCTCTTTCCATTAACACCCTCGTTAAAACCCTCGAACGAAAGACCCATCCCCTTCAACGAAAAGAGGGGGCCAACCTTCAAACAAAACAGTCCCGCCATTTTCCACGGATAATAAAAGCTCATAGACCCCCCATAAAATTAACAAAAACTTAACCTCACCCCCAGCGCGTCATGGGGGTCACCGCGTATCCGAGCACCGTCACGCAGACTCACTAGGCTGGAAACATGACGCAAGAGCTCGTTTCATTAACCATCATCATGGCGGTGGCGGCCGTCAGCCCAATCGTGGCGCAGCTGATCCCGGGCAAGTTCATTCCGCAAACCGTGCTGCTGCTCGCCGCCGGAACCGCGCTCGGCCCGTACGGACTAGGCGTGATCGAAGTAAACGACGCCGTGAAACTCTTGAACGAGCTCGGCATGGCGTTCCTGTTCCTGCTCGCCGGCTACGAAATCGACCCCAAACGACTCGCCGGACATCAAGGCAAAGTCGGACTGCTTACATGGGGAATCACGCTAGGCCTCGCCTGGCTGGTTGTGACATTCCTTCCGTTCTTCACCAAGCAAGGCATCAACGGCGTGGCCACGGTAATCGCACTCACCACCACCGCGCTCGGCACGCTCATGCCGATTCTCAAGGAACGCAACCTCGAAGGCACCCCCATCGGCGACGCCA